>JYMV01039609.1_pt1 | contig 102664 bp, 70 predicted proteins | sample 338911 | NCBI WGS metagenome assembly JYMV01 (sample SAMN03354496, study PRJNA234377) | hydrothermal vent metagenome | biome: Deep sea; feature: Hydrothermal plumes at the Eastern Lau Spreading Center, Western Pacific Ocean; material: Seawater | place: Tonga | collected 2009 | depth 2000 m m | reverse complement strand
CATCGTCAAAGTAGATGGTCTCTTCTTCGGCACTTTCTCTATTGTCAGCGCGCTGCGCAGTGGTCTCATTGACAGTATTATCCGGGTCAACAATGACTTTCCACTTGACCATTCCAGTGCCATCATCGTCCGTGAGATAATTGTCGTCATTAGGTTCGGCTGGCCTTACCCACATGTCCAAGTGTGTTTGTACCTTATTTTTGTCGAATGGTAAGACTGCGCTACCACTTCCCGATGAATCAAGCGGTACATCAAATTCCAATGTGTAAACTTTCACTCCAAGCATTGCTGCCTTACTTACTCCACCGGTATATACGCGTGCCCCACTATTGTAAATTTCACTTTTCGCCCAAGTCATTTCGATGCGATATTCGTATGGGCACTCATGCCACCGCTCCACATTCGGTGCTAGTTCTCTTCCCGACGTGTCCCCAAAGTTCTGCACACCGATTGGTGTCATGTCATTTATTCCATATCCTGGATCTAAAACTCCAAATCGCTGGCAATTCACGCCCCGGACTTCTAGAGCAACAGGAATAGTCTCTGGATGACCTGCTTCAATAATTCCTACACTTGATTTTTCGTGATTGACTTCTACATTCCACCACATGTTTTTGTCTTGGGTGTAACGTGTTGGCTCGATTACAGATTGCATCGGGGTAGCATCAACCAAATCTACTCTAGCGCCATGCAAAATGAATTCTGCATGGGTGAATCCGCCGGGAGGATTATTGACACTGACATCATTAAGGTTCCAATCTCGTTCAAACCAATTTCTCTCCTCAACACCTTGAATCAAACCTCCATTATTAGTTTCCCAAGTCCCCTTTTTGACTCCACGACTAGATTTGAAATTGTCAATCCAACTGACTTTGTATGAATTGTCGATGTCGTCAAGAACCTTATTTCCGTAAATTGATGCCGTGCCGTTATTGAATGGTGAGGTTGCAATTCCTCCAAGGTCATTAGCAAATCTGATTCCATTTTGGGCCAACACTCCGCCCGTTGAATTATCAGTGGTATCACCTACAATGCGGATTCCACCACTAAAATTGACGTTTTTAGGTGTCCAATCTACAATTTTTACCTCAATCGTATCGGGTACATGAGTTCGAGAGAATCGATTAGTTTGAGCAGAGTTATCTGGTTGCCAAATCATGGTGTTATTCGATACGTCTTGCCATGAGAGGGTCTTTTCTACACCTGCAATTGATAGGGTTATCTTCCCCCCCTGAACAGTTGTTCCGTTAACCGTGTGGGTGAAAGGTGGAGTGTTCCCAAAAGTGACTTGAAGTGGGAAACTTCTCCGCTTTGATTGCTCATCATTGTTAGCGAATTTTAGAACAGTGCGAGATTGAATGGTTTCATCCGAAACAGCACTACCAGCCCAAGGCAGAATAATATCTGCACTCGGAGTTGTCTGAAGGATATGTGTCCTATCAATCGATGGGGCCATTTCCAATAGGCGAAGCCCTCCTGATTCTACTACGAGCAGTTGGCTGGATCCACTACCATCAGTACCTAATCCATTTCTAATTGATGAGACTGCTTTTACCGAGCGTAAATCTTCCCTAGCCCACATTTTACTGATGACAGCAAGGCTGTCAGGCTCTTGAGTAGAGGTGGTTTCCATGATGCTATTCCCTGAGGAATCCAATGCCATTAATTGGCCATCAAGTAAAGTGAAACTACTGATGCCATTTTCAGCACCAACGATTGTCTTTTCAATGATTTGAGGGAAAGACAAGTCAAAATCTGACTTCCCAATTATTCGAATCTTATTGTCGTCTAGAGTCACCCAAGAAAGTTGACCTTGGTCAGTAAGCTGAACAGAAATAGCCGGCGGAGCAAATACTCTGTCGCCGGTTTTGACCCAGTGTACGAATGGCGGCATGCCGTCTTGCTTGGCATAGTGCTCAACCAAACCATCGTTCCAACCAATGTATAGGTCTGTGTTATCGTGAGTGATACTCGTTGCTTCCTTATTTGGCAGTCGGTGGCGTAAGAATGTGATGTCACGAATTTCGTCACTCTCATCAAAATTTTCCGTTTGTGGATTATCCATGCTCAGAGAGATGATAGCATTTGATGCCCCATCTAATAGCAAGATGTCACCATCCGTTGAGAATTCAACAGTTTCATTGATTGCAGAGATTGAAGAAGCAGAGAGCAATGTGCTCAACAACATCACAGACGCCATCACCAAACTTTTGTACCTCTTGTCCATATTATTCAAGTTCATACCTTTCCGAAGGAAAGGGAGCAATTAAATTACCCCTACTGTCAATTTTCATCCAGCGGGCTGGGGAGGAAGAGTTCGAGTCCAAAAAGCGGATCAGGGTCAGTAGCATCATGGTAGGCGATGAAAGCCCCACCATCAGCCATTATCCCCATACTAGCGAAATCAAAGCGGATATCATTACCAGCCCCACTAGTAGAATCAAGATTACCTTGACCAAGGTAAGTCAAGGTATCAGGCTGAAGCGATTCTGAATAACCTCTGACATGCCAAGCAACATCAATGTCCGGTCCAACCGCACTCTGGTATCTGACATTGAGAACGAACAGGTCGTGCTCACCATTAGCGTGGAACTCCCACTCCTCAATCGAGTCAGCGACCCCAGTCAAATTGTAGGTCTGGTTTGTCCAATTCTCTCCACCATCCCACGAAACTTGGTGAGTCAAAATCACCCCTTCCTTAGTCACACAGTGAAGTGCAGCAGACGAATCAAATGAGCAATACTCGCTTGGCAAACTGTTTGCCTCAGCAGTCTCAGCTCTCCACCAGTCAAGCGAAGTGTCTAGCCAAGCATCCCCGCCATCATCAAAGAAACTCGGGAAATAAAGCCCACCTGAAGGGACCGGGAAAGCCCGCATCTCCTTGTGTGGTTTGGTGAAATCCCATGCTGCTGTCAAATTATCAAATTTCAAGTCAACAGTTTCCACGTCAAGATTTGCATTCTTATCTGGGAACTCGAAGTAGTAGTAGTTCAGTCCATCTACACTGATTTGGCCACCGCGATTTGACGATTGATGCCAGAAATTGCTGATAACTAGGCTCGCCCAGTCGCCACTGCCAATGTTACTAGAAATTGGTCCAACAACCTCAACCTGCCAAGAACGGTCATAGAACGGCTCGGTTAACCGGTTGTAGCACCACGACCAAGATTCACTATCCCCATCCCATAGGAAGGCGTAGAACTGGTCTCCTCCACTGCTTGAAGGGTAAGGGAACCAACCCATTGAGATGATATCACCAGTTGTGGTTTGCACAATACTGCCTTCTCCAAGTCCTTCTTGTCCAGGCACTGTGTACTTTGGAGTCCTGCAACCAAATTGGGTCAGCACTGTTGGTTTCCAGTCTTGCCAAGTGTGGCCTCTGTCTTCTGACCAAGTTGGATATTCACCACCGAAGTTGAGCAGCCAGCCCCATTCGGTGGCGGCAAGATAGTGCTCGCAACAGTTGCCGCCGTAGGTTTTGTCAAAAACGCCCCAAGAAGCATTACCCCAAACACTGCGGTTAAGCCATTGCTCACTGTTGGCATCCCATTCACCCACACTGAGTGAAAGGTCTGGACTTACTACATCAAAATCTGCTGCTAAATCAAGAGTTGCAGGGTCGTCAATGTATGTGAATCCGGCTGACCAGTCAGGTGGCCCTGTTGGGTTGGCTGGACTATCATCACCGCCTAAGCAACCGGCGAAAAGTTGAGTCAAAATAATCAGGCTGATGAGTACGCTACGGCTGGTTAGCCGTGAAATCGCTGCTCCTTTGCTACTACTCATCAAACAATCCGAGCCGCCCCGCCTATTTGTGACTGACGCGCGAATGCCTTTAGGCATTAAATCACAAAATGTCTTATTTTCGCATAATAGCAGATGATTGCTGTTTGCAGGTAGTAAGAGCGATTATGAAGTGGTGAGTAGGGTGGTAAAGACATGAGAGGCCGACTGCTCCCACTTTTGCTATGCGCGTTGATGCTAGCGGCCTTGACTCCACTCTCACCATCCAGTGTTGCTCACGTGTCTGGGGATGCAGTGCACGACCACATTATCATCTCTGAAATTTTGGTCAGCCCAAGCGGAGAGGATTACAACGGAACCGATTGGAATGGTGATGGCAAGTTTGGCTCATCTTCTGACCAATTCATTGAATTGTGGAATCCTACCGATGCAACAGTCAATATCGGAGGTTGGTGGCTTGATGACGATCCTAATGGTGGCTCACCACCGTGCTCAATTGGCTGGAACACCAACATTACACCGGACGAAAGAATAGTGTTTTACCGCGATAAAACTGGTATTGAATTCAGTTACTTTGATGGTGACACCATCCAACTTTCAAATCAATATGATGCGGTGATGGATAGTTTTTCATTTGCTGAACTTGATTCGGATTACGATGTTTCATACGGCCGATTTAGCGATGGCTCATGGGGTAAGGTAGGTAGTCCAACCCCCGGGTTAGCTAACGACCAAGAATGGCCTCAGGGAACTCAGCGACAAGGCTCTTGTTACACTCCACGCGATCACATGCACGAAGGTTCGTATGTTTTGACAGGTAGAGTAGTTACAATGACCTCAGAACAAGGGGTGCTAAACGATGGACATATCTACGTTGTTGATGGCACAATTGTTGCGGTTTGGAGTGGTCCGACACCCTCCCATCTCAATCTTGAAGGAGTGCCAGTTTACGAAACCGAAGGAACCATTTTTCCAGGATTAATTGACTTGCACAATCACTACCATTACAACTACCTTCCACTGTGGGATTACACGCCTCAAAACGGCCAATTCTACACCAATCGTTACCAGTGGAAAGATAATTCAAATTACAAACCAGAAGTATCTTGGCCGAAAGTTTTCATGTTGCAGGGTGACCGTTGGGGACTTTCGGATGAAGCAGTCAAGTACGCTGAAGTGAGGTCAATAGTTGGTGGGACAACAGCCATTCAAGGTGGGCCATCAAGTTCAGGTGATTCTTGGGATAGCATCTTAGCGCGTAATGTTGAACACTACAATTTTGGTGAAGACAATATGAAAACTTGCGCCGTCTGTGATGCTGCATACGACCCTGATTACGACGGGTCTCATCTGATTGAAGACCACGAAGACGGCTCACTTGATGGATGGTTTGTACACGTTGCTGAAGGCGTTGACGGCTCATCTTTGAATGAATTTCAACTTCTCAAAGACCAAGGATTGTTGTTCAGAGAAACAGTCCTGATTCATGGTGTTCCTCTTCGTGAATCTGAGTTTGCTGACATGGCAGCAGTAGATGCAACGCTTGTATGGTCGCCGATGTCGAACATGTTGCTTTACGGCGACACCGCATGCGAATTACATTAGCGCCTGACTGGGGCCCATCTGGGGCAAAGAATCCCCTTCATGAATTGAAGATGGCTGATTGGTGGAATCAGAATAAAATGGGTGGTACATTCAGCGATTACGAACTTGTGCAGATGGTTACAAGCAACCCTGCTGACGCAATTAAGTGGAACAATTATGTTGGTAGAATCCAAAATGGGTTAGAAGCAGATTTCCTAGTTGTTGACAATATTGCGGAAGACCCATATCGCACAATGATAGAAGCCATTGACCCTGACATTAGATTGGTTACAGTTGGTGGATTAGCAGTCTTCGGCGATGTTGATATGATGCAAGCCATCAATGGCGAAGACCACGAATTGGTGAATGGTGACGGTTTCCAAAAGGCCGTTGACATCACTTATGATAGTATGGAAGATGGTGCACAGTCGTTCTCTTCACTTGAAGAAACTCTGACAAAAGCGATGCGTTATGACCGTCAAGAAATGTTTGATGAGTGGGGTAAAAATACCCGTACATGGGAAGAGTTCAACGCATGGCTTGACCAATCATATTCAACATTAGGTGAAATACCTCTTGACCCAATTTTCACCTATGGTGATGACCGATATTTCGATGTGCTAAATCGTTCTTCTCCGTTCAACAGCAAAGGTACAATTGACCTTTACACACGCTATTATGATGTTGATTTTGATGCCAATGGTAACCGCAGTGAGACTTTCACACCGCCTGACACAGACCCGGTTATTCCAGACCCTCCAGACGATGGTAACGGCGGGGAAGTAGTGGTGGCCCAGTGCAACGAGGGTGACACAAAATTGACAGACGAAGGGTGCAATACCTGTGTTTGTGTTGAAGAAGAGTGGGTGTGCACTGAGATGGCCTGCGTACAAGATGATACAGGTTTCACCGATCCAGAGAGTGATCTCTTTTCGTCTCTTCTCGACCCAACTTCACCTGTTTATTGGATAATGATGTTCGTTGCATTGACTGTGATACTAGGTTCTGCTGCTTCGCTTTGGATGCTGGTTAGAAAACCCTGAAAGCATTTAGCAGACTCCGCAATAATATGGTTAGTATTCAAGCCGACACGGTTGAAGAATATCTATCCAAATTGCCAGAAAACCGAAAAGAGTCATTCTTGGAGGTTCGGCAGATGATTCTTGACAATCTTCCCGATGGTTATGTTGAATCAACAACCTGGGGTATGCTTTCCTATGAGGTGCCCCTAGAGGTCTATCCTGAGACATACAATGGCGAACCACTGATGTTCTGTGCTCTTGCTGCCCAGAAACGCCATCTTTCTCTTTACATGATGTCGGTGTACCAAAATCAAGACCAGCATCAACTCCTGCTTGATGCATTTACAGAATTAGGTGTTAAACCAAATATGGGGAAATCTTGTTTGCGTTTTACAAACTCCGCGAAAATACCAATACAAACGTTGGGACAACTGATTTCCGATTGTCCGATGGATGAATTCATTGAATCTTACGAGCAAGCTCGTTCATCAGACGATTCTAGTTGTTGAACGAATTCAAAAGTTTGGTGTTCAATCATTAATTTTCCAAACCGGTCCATCTGCAGTATCTTGAACCGTGATTCCTAGCGCCGCTAATTCGTCTCGGATGGCATCAGCGGCTGGCCAATCCTTTGCTTCTCTAGCCGCTGCTCTCTTGATGAGCAACTCTCCAACTTTAGGTGCCAATTCAGTCCTGCGCGGGTCATCAGGCGGCCCCAACAATGCTTGCTCACGAGTTGGCAGAAGTCCAAGTGCTTTGCCTGCGAATTCTTCTAACCACTCAACCGCGTAATATCCGAATGCTACACGGTCATCATCTGGAAGTCCTGAGTTTAGCATCTTTGAAATCTCACGAATGGCGGCGTTAATCCTCGCAAGTGCTTCACGGGTGTTGAAATCGTCGTCCATCGCCACCGCACATTGTTCGCCTAACTTTTCGAGCATACCTAACGTGTGGGCTAATCCATCACTTCCAAGTTCAGGTCGTGGTAATTTGACAATTTGGTTATGCTTTACCTCATCCCAGACGGTTAATGCATCATGATATGCATCCTCAAGTTTTGCTTGACTTCGCTTTCCATCCTCAAGAAATTGCTCTGATAAATCAATTGGATTACGGTAATGAGCATTGAGAAGTGCATGACGCAACACCAACGGCTCAAAGTTTTGCAATGCATCTGTAATAGTCCAGAAATTACCAAGAGATTTCGACATTTTCTCACCATCTACATTGACGAAACCATTGTGCATCCAGTGATGAACTAGAGGTGAGATTCCAGTACAACATTCTGATTGGAAGATTTCCGCTTCGTGGTGCGGGAACCGCAAATCTTCTCCACCGCCATGAATATCAAATTGTTCTCCGAAGAACTGCAAACTCATGGCACTGCATTCAATGTGCCACCCAGGTCTACCAGCTCCCCATGGGCTAGGCCACTGTGGTTCTCCTGGTTTAGCAAGTTTCCACAATGCGAAATCCTTGTGGTCACGTTTTCCACTTCCAGTGCCACCTACTCTGCCACTTGCTCCTGCCCGAACAGCCTCAATGTTCTGCCCGGTCAAAAGTCCATACTTTTCAGGTGCTGATTCTACATGGAAATAGACGCCATCGTCGCCGATGTAAGCGTGTTCTTTTTCTAAAAGGATTTCAACCATTGAGATGATCCCATCTATGGTTTCAGTAACTCTAGGATAATGGTCGGCGCGTAGTACATTCATCGCATCCATTGCAGACAAATAATCTTCAATATTGCGCTCCGCTACTTCAGTGAAATCTATACCTTCCTCGTTAGCGATATTGATTATTTTATCATCAACATCAGTGAAGTTCTGAACATAAGTCACATCGTATCCTTTCGATTCTAGCCAGCGATGAATTATATCAAAGGAAACATAACAGCGAGCGTGGCCAAGATGTGAAGGTGAATAAGGAGTGATTCCACAGACATACATCCGAACTTTACCCGGTTCAATAGTCGTGAAATCAACTTTCTTGCGGCGACGAGTATCGTGAACTCTCAGTCCCATCCTATCATTCTCGGCGGGTCGCTCACAACACATGGTTTTAACCCCCTCCAACAGGCCATGTTCATGGTTAAGGGGTCCAACGCCGGTGCAGGCGTTGCCAATATGGAAGGCAAAGTGGTGCTGATAACTGGCGCAACCCGAGGTATCGGCAGAAAAGTGGTTCATGGAATGGCGCCATCTGGTGCTACTATGATTGTGGTTGGTCGCGACCAATCAAGGATTGATGAAGTAATTTCAGAGGCTAAGGCCATTGATGGCTGTGGCCCGATTTCAGGCGAAGTCTGTAACTTACTAGAGCAGGATGAAATCCGCGCTCTTGCCGAGCGTGTCAAAAGTCAGCATTCACAACTTGACGTATTAGTCAATAATGCTGGAGCGATTTTCACTAAGAATATCAAGACGCCAGCAGGATTTGAACGTACTTGGGCACTCAATCACAATGCTTACTTTTTGCTCACGAGTCTTCTGAAAGACCAACTAATGTCTTCCCCAGCAGCTCGGGTGATTTCTACTGCCAGTGAAGCACACAGACCAGGGAAAATGAGGTGGGACGATTTACAATATGATAAACGAGGAAGTATGGGTGGTTGGTCTACCTACTGTCAATCAAAGTTGGCAAATATTCTATTCACCAAGGAATTGGCACGCAAATTGTCTGGGACTGATGTTACAGCAAATTGCATTCACCCAGGCTTTGTCAATACTGGATTTTCTAGAAACAATGGCTTAATCGGCCGATTGGTGATGTTCTTGACTTGGCCGGTTCAGCGCCGTGATAGCAAAGGAGCTGAAACAATCGTATGGCTCGCCACATCTGAGGCGGCTCGCAAGCATAATGGCGAATACCTATACAATTGCAAGCCAGGAAAGTTGTCAAAGGCCGCAAAAAGAGACGAAGATGCCGCTAAACTTTGGGGCCTATCTGAACAAATGACCAGCACTAGTGATTTGTGGTAATCACTGTATGGTTCTATGCTTCGTTAGCTTCACGTTGTTTGCGAATCCAAATAAATGATTGAACACAGAGATAGGTGTAGACACTACCAAGCACCAAGAGAATGGTATGGGAAGCGATGAGCAGAGTACTGCTCCCATCATCCATGATGACCATAGGTAAACGTAGACCACCAAGGGCACAAAGGACTCCAAACACCGCCGAGACGTGCATGAATGCCTTTCTCTTCTCTGGCTTCAATTGTGACAAGAGCCCCATGGCTCCAATTGGCCCTCCAACGAACAATGGAATCATTGCCGTCAAACTTGCCATGTCACTCATGACATAGGCCGCTACACCCCACAGGGTGAAAATTAACCCAACAGCAATCGAGATTTCTGGCATACTTTTGCCGGCAACGGTATATGTTTCTTCAGACATGATACTGGGTGGTGGCGATTGGTTTTGAAGGCGATGGTTCTATGTGGCCATCATTCCTGAATTTTTACTGATTTGAAGCACGTGATTTATTTTCTGTCATCTAAGTTATACTTCAGCTCAATATAGCGATGCATGCTTCGCTTTAGCCTTAGCAACTTTAGGGCCTACCACCGCTAAGCAATACGGATTATTTGGGTTATTAGCGTAGTAATCATGATGATAATCTTCAGCAATGTAAAGATGTCCCAGAGGTGAAATCTCAGTCACAATTTCATTGTCAAAATTCGCTTGACATTGTTCAATTACTTGTTCAGAGGTAATTCTCTGTTGTTCATCAGAAGTGAAGATGACACTTCGGTATTGAGTACCAATATCTGCACCTTGACGGTTGAGTTGGGTCGGGTCATGTAAAGTGAAGAATACCTCAAGTAAGGTGTTGAGAGGGATGACCTGTTCGTCAAATGTAACTCTTACAACTTCAGCATGGCCAGTTTTTCCTGAGCAAACCTGTTGATAGGTTGGGTCTTGAGTTTCACCACCTGAATAACCTGGGATGACCTCAGAAACTCCTCGCAGATTATTGAGCCCGCCCTCTACACACCAGAAGCAACCGCCGCCGATTACCAGTTGTGCCATGGTACTGGTTTGGGGAATTATGCTTTCAACTCATGCATTGGAGTCGATATCTGAAAGTTGGGGTGAAGTTGGCTAATCACTTTCACTCTGCTGCCGACACGGTTGCTTGTATTTCCTTGTCTTTGGCTTGAATCTGCTCCCAAAGGAGTTCAGCGACATCCATCACTTCCATTTCTTTGCCAATGGATTTCAGTCCATCGTCAACCATCACAGAACAGAAGGGGCAACCGACTGCTACTGTGTCACAACCGGTGTCAGCCAACTCTTTGGCGCGAATCTCGTTAACTCGCTTGTCTGGGTCTTCTTCTAACCACATTTGGGCGCCACCTGCTCCACAACAGAATGAATCTTGACCATGCCTTTCAACCTCAACATCAACTCCACCGATTACAGAACGTGGCTCCTCAAGTACACCACCGATTCTCCCGAGGTAACAAGGGTCATGGTAAGTGATGTTGCGTTCACTTTCTTCCATCTGAGGTAACTTACCTTCTTTTTGCAGAAGTGCAAGAATCTCGCTGTGGTGTAGCACTTCTAAGTCTTCAGCGCCGAAATCTTTGTACTCTTTTCCAAGCGTGTGGAAGCAGTGTGGGCATGAAGCAATAATTCTCTTTACACCCATTTCTTTGAATGTGGCGACATTCATTTCTGCCATCATTTGGAACAGGTATTCATTGCCCATGCGCCGAGCAGGGTCACCGGAGCATCCTTCTTCCATACCAAGGATTCCAACGTCTACTCCCGCTTTGTTGAGTAGAGAAATAGTGGCGCGGGCAACTTTTTGATTACGCTCATCAAATGATGCGGCGCAGCCGACGAAGTAGATGTATTCGGCTTTCTCACCGATCTTGATGTCTAACCCTTCAGCCCAATCAGCGCGTTCATGAGCGCCAAATCCATACGGATTAGAATTGGTTTCTAGATTTCCAAGAGCGACATTGAATTCCTCTGGGTAATCCATCGCTTCCATCATCAGATGACGGCGTGCTTCAGTTAATTTAGGCACATGTTCAATGTAGACAGGGCAAGCATCAACACAGGCGTGACAAGTAGTACAAGCCCAAATTGCTTCTGGGGTGAAACGAGCAATAATACTCTCATCAGGAGTTTCCCCTTTGAGAAGAATAGGTGCGTACTCGTTAGCATAATCTCTCACATTGTGAACAATTGTCATTGGGTTGAGAGATTTCCCCGATTCGTAAGCCGGACACACATCTTGGCAACGAACACAGGTGGTACAAGCCCATCCATCAATCAACTGCCGCCAGGTCAATTGGCTGTATTCGCTAGCTCCAAAAGTCTCAATCTCAAGGTCCTCAAGTGGTACTGCTTTGCCGGTTTCAGAAATTGCCATTGGTAGCATCTTAGCCATTGGTTCAGTGTCGTGGAAAAACACGTTAGGGAAAGCCATCACAAGGTGCATATGTTTGGATAATGGGATGAGAATGAGGAAGGATGAAATCGCTATCATGTGAGCCCAGTAAGCTCCAATGACTACACTTGATGAGAATCCTAATCCTGCTACCCATGCGCCAATAGGCTCCCACTTTTGAGATGGGGATTCCATTGATTCAATGATAAATGAGGTACTAGTGATTGTGAAAATAAGGAATAAGATGAAATTTCCTTCAAGTTGTGATTGTCCTTTCAACATCTCAGGGGTGAATACCGTTCTGCGGAGGAATGCAGCGACACATCCTAGCAGAGCAATGAAATATCCAAATTCAACCATGCCATTCCATGGTCCAAGTAGGATTGCTGGTAGGATTTTTGTTGAAAAGTAATTGGCTGTTGCCAAATCAAACATATCACTTCCAAGCATCAAGAATCCCCAGAACATCATCACATGCATTGTTCCTACGACTTTTTCCCTAAGCACCCTTTTCTGACCAAGCCAGCCACTCAGCACTTCTTTGGAACGCACGCCCCATGAGTCGAAACGATTGTCGCTAGCGCCAACCATCACCAGTCGTGTTGCCTTTTGCACTTGGTAGAGGAAAATACCTAGTGAGCCCCCACCAATAATTAGTAAAATCATCCAGCCAGGAATTCCTGAATAATTGAGCAACAGTGGGTGTTCCATCTTCTCAACTCTGACTACCTGACTTTGGCCGGTTATGACGAAGGGAGGTTTGGCCTTGAAACAACCGCCGCCACCCAATCGCTAATGGGCGTACCACTCACCGGCCTATCATGGTGACCGCCTCGGCCGCAGGTAAGGCGATACTGTTCGGAGAACATGCGGTGGTCTACGGGGAACCCGCTCTCGCGATTGCAATTGATGCTAGGGTTAGCGTTTCATTAGAGCCATGTAAAGGTGATTGGAAAATTGATGGTTACCCACTAGATACTAGTCGCCATCCCCACATAGCATATTTGAAAAACGCTATTTTAGGCGATGATTCGCAAAATTACTCTATCCAGATCAACAGCGAATTGTTTCCCGCCGCAGGCCTTGGTTCATCTGCGGCCTTGTCATCTGCTTGTAGCGCAGCAATGCTGTCAACTATCGGACAACCGCTCGACCCAGAGAAAATTTCTGCACTTTCCCATCTTGCTGAGGCAGCGGCTCAAGCAGGTAGAGCCTCTCCTACTGACACCTCAACTGCAACCCTAGGGGGTTGTGTATTTGTCTCTGACAAAAAAGAGCAATCCAGCGAGTGGCGTTACACAAGAAGTTTGGAGACACCGGAGGGTGAAAGGAACTGGGAAGTTCATTCAGTGACTCTTCCTCCTTCAGTCAATGATTTATGGCTAGTTGTAGGATACACTGGGATTCATTCCCCTACCGGAGATATGGTTGCTGGGCTAGCAGAACTATTGGCTAAACATCCTGAAAAAATGACTGATATATCTCGTATGGGTGAATTGGCTCGAAATGGTGTTGATGCACTTTCTAATGGTGATTTTACAATGGTTGGGCAATTAATGGACGAAGCTCACCAACTACTCGCGGGAGTTGGAGTATCCTGCAAAGAACTTGATGACATGGTTGAGGTTGCAAGGCGCTCATCCCTTGGAGCAAAGATGACTGGTGCTGGAGGGGGTGGATGCATGCTTGCATTAACAACAAATCCAGAGGAGACATCAGCCGCTCTTGAGATGCGAGGAGGACGAGTATTAGTCACTCCTTTTGGCGCTCCAAGTGTCCGAATTGAAAATTCCTAGGAAAATCGATTTTTCAATTGGAAAATTGATGGTTACTTATGTAGTAGGCCGTCCACCCCTTTAAATAGGGTTGGCAGGTGGCGGCGCTCATGGTAAGTGATGAAGAACGCCTAACAGTTGTCAACGTTGTCGCCTCAACAAGGGTGGCAGAAGAATTGAATCTCCCAGACATAGCAATTCAACTGAATTGTGAATATGAGCCGGAACAGTTTCCCGGTGTAGTATACCGAGTAGTTGACCCGAAATTAGCAATCCTGATGTTCCGTTCTGGACGTGCAGTTTGTACTGGTGGAAAGAACGAAGCAAATATTGAAACCGGAATTGAGAGAATGATTGGCGACCTTAGAGGTGCTGGGATTGAGACTTGGGATTTGAAGGATGTTGAAATCGAAGTCCAAAACATGGTTGCAACTTACGCTTTACACTACCCTGAACAATATGATGGCAAAGCTCGCTTTGACGACAATAACATCAGCGTCGTAGAACTTAGTGATGAGAAGGATGAGCAACTCGTACTCCGCCAGGCCACTGACGATGAGGTCAAGGATGAGGACATAGTGACTCGTAAGGTCAAGGCGGACGATCCCCTTGGAGGATTACCACGCCGGTTGAACCTTAACAATTTGACTTTCCACCTTCCATTTGACAAGGTTGAATATGAGCCAGAACAATTCCCAGGTCTAATTTACAGACTCGATTACCCTAAAGTTGTCTGTTTGATTTTCGGCAGCGGTAAGATGGTGATTACTGGAGCCCGTCACAAGGACGAGATTCTTGAAGCAGTTCAAATCATTCAAGATGAACTGGCTGACCTACTTTGATTTTCAATAATCAAAGAAGATTCAGGGGTTTCGCTGATAACACAAAACCCCCTCGGGTGTCCATGGTGGAAGCGTCGTTAGTTGACTCTCTTGGGGATATTGAAATCCCGAAAACCAACCTATTGGTCGCAGAACTTGTGAAATGGTTCCATAGTAGTATAGTTGTTTTCACAGGCATCGGATGGCTTCTCCCTTGGCCAAAGGCATGGATTTTACTTCTAATTTTAGTCCCTCTGATGAAATTTCATTGGGTTACAAATAATGGGATATGCGCTCTAACTACCTTGGAGCATAAGTTACGAGGAAACCCTAATGCAGGCGAGATTGATCAAGTTGGATTCGTGTTTCGTTTCGTGTCCTTACTCTTAGGTAAATATTCTCCATCGCAAGATAAAGTAAACAGTATTGCTGAATATTGTATGTATATTGGATGGTTCGTTGCAGCGTACCGAATCTTCTCTTTGTGAGATGATTTTTATGAAGCCAATAGCGGCAAAGTTAGTGCGTTTTCTTCATCTCATAGTATTCATTTTCATTGCTGTAGGTTGGGCAATTCCTTGGTGGCAAGTTTGGGCTATTCATGTTCCCTTCGTAATTTTCACACGTATTCACTGGCGGTTAAACCAGCGTACTTGTATTTTCACTACTTGGGAGGTTCAACTCAAGGGAGAGGAACTTGTTGAAGAGCATGAAGAAGGCTGGTTTGTCAAGGAGGTTTTTGAAAGTGTCACCGGCTGGCGCCCAAGCACTCTTTTCACTCGCCGGCTGATGGTGGTTTGGATGTACGGTGCAATGGCACTGAGTATTGCACGATTATGGTCATTTTTCGGCTAATAACTAACTTTTTGAACTGTTTTATTTGTATTCCACATATTTCGTGTAGAACTCATCTGAGGGCATCATTGATGAACACTAAACAGCCTGCCCATTACATGGGCAGAGAAAACGTTGATGGTTTTCGTTTGAATTCGGCAATACTTTTGGTCTTGTTATTGCTTGCAAGTAATCTAACAATTTTACCCCAAAATTCATCTGAACTTGAGGAACAGTTGGGCCCTTCTTCATTCTCTGTCACCTCAAAGGCATCAGGTGGCGACGTTGACGTTCCTTCTTGGAGAGTAAATGACCTTTGGACTTATGATGGTTACATGGATGTCGCGGCGTTGCTGGCTAACAATGGAGTCTCTTCAAACATTCAGACAATAACTGGAGACCTTGACATGTGGGTCGAAGACATCTTGTACATGACCGTTGAAAACCAGAGTACACTGGTCTACAAGGTACGCTCCCACGCACTGTTTGAGGCTAATAACGTCAACTTGGATGGTAATAACGGGGACCTTGAGGTTGACTATGACCAGACCGACTTCATCAGAGTGAGTGACCTCGCAACCATTGAGATGACTATGGACATAGATGTCACGTTTCAGGTATTCATCTTCAACGTTGATATCGGCCAGATGATTATCACCAATGAATACAGCCCTCCCCGAGAGCAGTATGACTTCCCACTCAAGGTTGGTGAGACTTGGACCAACAGTTACACCAACACGGTAACTTGGGCTGGACAGTCAGATTACTTCGCCATCCCCGATGACACTGTGAACCAAGCAACAAGTGGTCACGCTGTTGTGGCCTATGGTAATCCTAACGTTCCTTACGGGTCAGGGTGCGCAGGCTCTTACAACGTAACCTCGTACGACTCCAATGGCACTCCAGATGGATTCCAGTGGTACTGCCCCGCTGTCGGCAACGATGCGTGGCGCCACATAGCGATTGAAATGGGTCTAGAAATCGATTTCAAGTTGAAAACACATACTCCTCAAACACGCCAAGTTAATTTGGATGTAGAGTTGGAAAGCCCAGCATGGATTCTAGATGTACCACTTGGGGCTTGGGTAAATGTAACTAATCCCGCTGGTTTAGCAGTTTCAGGGCAAGCATTGGAGTGGAGGTACGAAGCATCTAGTGTTTCGCATTCCCTAACCACAGCAGCTAACGGTTCTGCTTTCATTGAATTCAATACGGGTAATGCAACTGACCCATCCCCCACTAATTTTGATTGGGCTAGTCACGGAATTATTGCTTGGGTCTCCGCATCTAAGCAGGTGGGCGTGGATACTTTTACTCTAGATGATTCTATTGTCACGTTAGATTACAGGCCAAATGGGCAGGGAGTTTCAGTTGAGAGAACTAGGGATGGAACGGTTGTCATTTTGAATCCAATGGTCGGTTATAATGCTGTGCCGGGAGATTCACTAATCTTTTCAATACCGGTAGAAAATCTTGGTATTTTGGTCGGTCCTGCTACGGAACTACTTGTAACTGGACCTGACGGTACCACGAGCCGTTCATCAGTTTCTGCAATACCTGGATTAGGTACTGGATGGGTACAGGCGTCTTGGAATGTCCCATCCAATCAAGCGATTGGAGTAGTCACAATTTCTTTTGAAGTTGACCCAGATGGTGTGATGGCCGGTGACCAAAATCAATCTAACGACATTGATACTTTTGATATGTTCATTGGCACTCTTCCAAATGCTGACTTAATTCAACCACCAGCAACTAAGACATTGGCAAACATTCATTTTGATGCAAGGAATAGTGCTGACTTAGATGGCGGCATCCCTGTATGCACATTCGTGGTTGAAACATCAATAGCAACCAATGAAACATTTGAGGAAGAAGATTGTTTGCTTGAGAACATGAGTTGGTCAGATGATGGCATATATCGAGTATGGCTCACGGTAACTGATGATGAGAATGATCAGGATTCAACCTTTGTTGATATTGAAATTCTAAACCGGGCACCGTGGGTAAATATCTCTGCACAATATAGTGTACTATCAATTCCTGTTGAATCATCGGTGTTATTTTTTGCTACAGATTCAGGTGACCTTGATACCCTGAATAATGAAGCACCAGTAGATTTCCTTTGGCAATTGCCTACACGCTCAGATGGAGAAGCCTATGAGTGTGAGAGTGGAGTTCAAGTTTCACCTACCTGTGAGGTAACCCCGATGGAAGAGGGGATTTTCACAGTTCAAGTCATGGTTCAAGATGATGATGGTGCAGTCACTACAGGTGATTTCAATTTGGTTGTCACAAATATCGGCCCTAGCGATGCAACGATGACCATGTGGGATGGGGATGTGGAAATGACTGATGATAGAATCCCTGCTATCTGGCAAGTGAATGAAGACCAAGTAGTCACACTGAAAGGAACAGTTCATGATTCTCTCAATGATATGGATAGTCTATCCTGGGGGTGGCAACCAGACCGCGACATAGACCCAAATTGGTATGTTGAGACTATAGGCGAAACTTCGAACATTAATGTTAGTTGGACTGAGGCAGGAACTCATGTAATTGCCATGGAAGTTCTTGATGATGATGGCGAAAGCAGTAATGTTGTGAATGGCTGGGTTCAAGTGAAAAACTTACCACCTGAAGTGCGCCAATTTGACAATCAGATGCCTGTAGGAGAGGACCGTGAGTTCTCATTAACTGGAGTCTTTAACGACACAGCCTCAGATGTTGAATCGTTGGTGGTTTGCTGGGATGTTGATTTTGAAATCGATTTTGATGAAAATGGTGACGCTCAAGATGATTGTGATTATGTTGGAGCCAGCATAACCCACCATTGGTCACTTTCAGGAAATAAGACAATTCGATTCCATGTCACTGATAATGACGGTGATTCCGCCTTTGCTTTAGTCAATATTACAGTCGTTAACCTACGTCCTCAGGCAGCAGTGTCAGTTGAGAAGGATAGCATTTTAGTTGGAGAGGAGTGGGTCGTTTGGACCAATGATACAACAGATTCAGAATCAGATATGGACCAATTGATTTATAGTTGGGATTTAGATATATTTGTTGATGCAGATGATGATGGCGACCCAACAAATGACCTAGACATGATTACTGCAAATGGAGAACCATTGCGCTATGCATTTGCAAGTGCGGGTGTGAAGAACATACGCCTCACTGTTTCAGACGAGAGCGCCTCATCATCTGTTGATATTGAAGTGACTGTGGAACCCGACCCTGTTGGCGTATTGGGTTGGATTGATTCGAATACAGCAGGTGTATCAAATGTGGTAGTTCTACTAGGATTAGTTCTCGTCGCTCTTCTAGTTGTACTCGGTATTTCTATGGCTAGGAAGAAAGGAGGAAGGTCAGAAGATGATTGGCTATCGGGTGGACCACTTTATGATGAAACCTCTCCAACTACTGCACCACCGACTTATGCTTTTGAACCGGTGCCAGAGGGGTCTCCTCCTACTTTGATGCAAGAAAGTCCGCCGACCGTAGGTGATGGCAATATTGGTACTCAGGGAGGCCAGTTATTGGCACCTGAACCTGTTTTGGAAGACCCACCAACCGAAACCGTGCAGGTTTTGGTTCCTGCCCTTTCTACTGACATTTCTGCGATGGACGACATTTTACTTGGCTACACACAAACACCCCCAGTCCCTGCTACTGGGTTACCGGTGGGATGGGACATGGAGCAGTGGAATCACTATGGAGCCCAATGGCTCATTGACAATGAATCAACTCCTACCTCAACTGATACCTTAGATTTGGATATATGAGTTAGAATTGTTATTGAATACTTAGCGCATTGTTGATGAAGGCAAAGCAGTCTGCCCAATACATGAGCAATGCGCGAGTGGCCACTTACCGGCAGCCAAAATCCCTGGCAGTATCCTTGATTATGTGTTTCCTTATTGTTTTGGCAACTTGGTCAGCGTCACTAACTATTGAGCCAACAGCGCCGATACCCATCGATCAAGAACAAGCCTCAGCAGCGAGCGAAAAGATGTCTGAAGGGGACGTCGATGTACAGGTTTTACATGTAGGTGATAGATGGGTGTATGATGGCTTCTTTGATGTTGCAGAGATGATCACTAACGCTGGAGTTGAAACCGATGCTGAAGCCCTAACAGGTGAATTAGAAATGTGGGTTGATGATGTTCGTACAATCACCAGTAGTAATGGTGTGAATACTGATGAAGACCATAATACCGTAGCATACCGCTTAAAATCTGAAGGCGCCTTCATTACAGAAAATGTGACATTGACGGGGACCCTTGGTGATATCACGATTGATTACGATGCTACTGATTTAGTCCGTGCTAGTGACCTAGCAATCTACAAGACTGTTACTCACATGCATGTGAAATTTTGGATTACAGCAACATCATTCATTGATGTAGCTGATGTGACGACTACCCACACATACTACGAACCTGTAGAGGTCTACGATTTCCCTCTAAGGGTGGGCGAGAGATGGACGAACGACTTCATAGATGTAGATTGGTGGGATGGCGGTTCAAACTTTTTTACAATTCCAGAAGATGAAGTATTGAACATTGAGACAAATCATTCTGTTGTAAGTGTCGGTAACCCAAATGTGCCTTATTCAGGCTGTGGCAATTCCTACAATGTATCAACTTTTGATGAGAACAATTCAGTTTCAGAGTTCCGATGGTGGTGCCCTGCTGCTAAGGGTGATGCTTGGAGGCATTACAGAGATGGAATGGGAATTTATGTTGATTTTATTCTCAAAGATTTCCAGCCAGCAGGTTCGCCAATTGATATGGAAGTCGAGTTAGAATATCCAACATGGGCTCTAAATATGCAACTTGGTGTTTGGGTAAATGTTACTGATTCAAATGGCTCACCGGTTTCAGGCTTTCCATTCGTTCTGAGATATGAATTTGAAAACTTGTGGATTGAGTTAACAACTGATTCAGCAGGAGTTGCATATTATTCACTTAATACCAGTGACCCTGTTGATGATACCCCCTCAAATCATGATTACGCAAGTCACGGCATTATCGCCTTTGACCCAGTAAACGAGTATGTGGGAGTTGACACACTCACTTTGGACAATGAGTTGGTGGAATTGGATTATCGGCCGAGGCCCGGAGGTATCTCAGTTTCAAGAGACCGCGGCAATGATAGTATGACTCTGAATCCTGTTTATGGATTCAACGCCATTCCTGGCGATGTTTTACACTTCACAATTCCAATCGAGAATAAAGGTACCAATGGTGGCCCAGAAACTGAGTTAGAGATGGTTGCGCCTGACAGTACTACAGAACGTCGTACAATTTCTGCTTTACCTCCTGTGGGTGAGGATTCACTATCATTTTCTTGGACAGTACCAACCTCTCAACCATTAGGAAATGTGGATTTCACCTTTGAGGTAGATCCAGATGACCAGATGACAAATGACGTCAATCAGAGTAATGATATGGCAACTTTTGGAATCTTCATTGGTAGCATCCCGGTTGTAGGGTTGGTAGCTGTAGAGCCCACTCCATCATTTACAGAAATTTTGTTAGATGGTACTTCAAGTTCTGATGCAGATGGTGGTACTTTACATTGTACATTTAGGGTCGAAGTTGATGAAAATAAATTCAAGACATTTGAAGAACCAGATTGTCTAATGTTAGTGAATTGGACAGATGACGGGATTTTTCAGATTGATTTAACTATTTCAGATGAAGAAAATGACAATGACCAAACTTCAATGAGTATTGAAATATTGAACCGGCCTGGATGGATTAACATCACCTCCCCAGAAACCGCAATCCTCTCTGAGACTAGTATTACTTTCAACGCCTTTGACAGCGGTGACCAAGATACACTTGACGAAAATGCGCCCCTCAGTTTGTTGTGGGACCCGCCGACGCGCTCTGACGGGGTTGCTTACGTTTGTGATGAGGGGCCTATCACGATGCTTTGCACAGTTACTCCTGTAGAGGAGGGTGAATTCCTAATGGAAGTTCATGGTACTGATGATGATGGTGCCGTTACAACTGCTCAGTTTCCCCTTCAAGTAGGCAACATTGCCCCCCGTTCTCCCACAATGTCACTAACTGGTGGGACTGCCGATAACACAGAACCAGCTCCAGCAATTTGGCAAGTTGATGAAGACCAACAGGTGACTTTGATTGCCAACGGAGTTGATACCATGAATGACCAAAACTCCCTAATTTGGAATTGGAATCCAAGCAGTAACAATAATGTTACGTGGGCTGAATCAACAGTAGGTGGTAATTCAGAGATTGAAGTGTTTTGGACTGAATCAGGAAGTCACACAATCAACTTACAAATTGTCGATGATGATGGATTGACCAGTGACATGATTTTAGGGTATGTAATGGTCAACAATGTACCACCTACATCAGAACCGTTCACTGCTCAATTCCCAGTAGGGGAAGACAGATTGTTTGAACTTACAGGATTTTTCTCTGATACTCCATCTGATGTAGATAGTTTGCAAGTTTGTTGGGATATTAACCTTGAAAATGATGCAGACGACAACCTAGTCAAAAATGATGACTGCGATTACATCGGTGATACCATCAGTCATTCATGGCCGGAAGCAGGCGTCTATACAATCCGATTTCATGTCACCGATGATGATGGTGATGTGGCTGAATCATTAATTGATGTGAACGTGGTAAATCTGCGTCCGAAAGCAGCATTATCGGCTGAGAAAACTACTGTTGTGGTTGGTGAAGAAGTAGTCATTTGGACTACGGAGACAAACGACACAATATCTGATTTGAGCCTCCTGATGTTTAGTTGGGATTTGGATACTGATACTGATTCTAATGGGGATGGAGACCCAGCCAATGACATGGACACTTTTACTCCGAGAATCAGCCCACTACGACACACTTTTGATACTCCAGGAGAGAAGCACATACGCCTGACAGTTTCTGATGAGGAGCAAAGTTCAACGAAGGACATCACAATCTATGTGATTGAAGAAAAGTCAGGATTCCTTGGTCTGATGGGTGAAACTGCTGGATTTAGTAATCTGTTGATTGTGTTAATCATCGTAGTTGGGGCAATAGTTGCTGTTGGCGTGACCATGGCGAAGAAAGGTGGTGAAGATGAAATTGGATTATTTGGAGCCGATTCTTCCTCAGAAGATAGTGCAGAAACAGATTCCGCAGAATTAGAAGAAGAATGAAAACCATTCTTCACCACTATAATTTTGCATCACCCTCAAAGGGTGTAAGGTGGGAGCGAGTAAGGAAGCAGTAGGGTTTGGTGATAGGATTGTCAAATATTTACTCATTTTTTGGTCTACCTGACCCTAACGAGGGAGGGGCTGTTGTAAATGAAACGGCAATTTCTGAAATCGAACAAGGAGCGAGTATAGAGACTTCTGAAGTTGAGATTATGACGGGTGGTAAGTTCCACGATTTAGGTGAAAAAAAGTGGCAATTATGGACTCATAGCAAATTAGGAAGATCTAACCGAGCGATTCGATATATTCAACCAGATGATTTACATCGTCTTCCTGTACACGGTATTTCCCAACGATTGGTTTCAGGTGACATGGTTGTGGTAGATTTACGAGACCTAAAACACATGACGTCGCAACAAGATGCTTGCAGGAGAGAACTTGGAGGGATGTCTGAGCGGCTTGGGGCTGCTGTTTTTGCCCTTGATAGCGCTGAAACGTTGTTGCTAGTGCCAGGTGCCGGCTCAATTGTTGATACTGCTTCACATCACCTTGGTATTGATGATTAATCACGAATTTTGAGTGAACCAGTGGTTGAGTTCTCCAGATTCAATTTCTTTCAGGGCATAATCTGTGTAGTCTCTGTAAGCCAGCCACTTTGCTAGCTCTTCAGGGTCATCAGCGGATTGAGTCTTTTTGGCAATGGTTTCATCCGCATATTCAATACAACGGCGAAGGAAATCTGCAACAGCATCTTTTTTCTGTTGTTCACTCAGTTCTTTATCACTCATTAATTGTCATCTCCTTCAATCATCATTCTACTCGCCTCGTATTCATCTCTACTCATCATGAAGCGAGCAGGATTTCCTGCCCAGACTTGACCCGCTGGCACATCTTTTGTAGCAACTGAACCAGCGGCAATCACTGCCTTTTCACCGATAGTAATCCCAGGTAACAGGGTTGCTCCTCCACCAATAACCGCACCATCACTTACAACTACTGGAAGCCATTTTCTTCGGTCTTGACTTGGTGGATGTCGGTCGTTGAGAAGTGTTGCATTTGGCCCGATAAAAACGTCATCTCCTAATTCACAGATGGATGCAACATATGCACCACCCTGTACTCTCACGCGGTCTCCCAATATCGCATCACTTCCGACATGGGCAAGAGCGCCAATTGAACAATCAGAACCGATAACAGCCCCATTTCCAACGTGACAAGGCCCCCACGCTACTGAACCGTTTCCGAGGTCATGACGTTTACCGCTCAACTCCTCATTACCCACACTCACACCATCACCTGACTTACTGCTTGGTGTTACTTGATTCAAGCATTGCGTTTGAACAATGTGGATGAATTCACCCTTTTGAAAGGGGTAATCCTAGGGCTAAATCTTAGCCATTTAGGTCATTCATGACTCTCTCAACATGGCCTTTGGACTGTACTTTGTAGCCAACCCAAGCTAAAGTTCCATCTTGATTGATGGCGAATGTAGAGCGAATACAACCGAGAAATGTTCGGCCGTAGAGTTTCTTCTCAGTCCATGTGCCGTATAATTTATTCAATGCGGTTTCACCATCAACAATCAATTCGAAAGGAAGCCCATGTTTGTCAATGAATTTAGTGTGGCTTTTTGCTGAATCCTTTGACACGCCTATTACTCTCCAACCAGATTCCTTCAAAGAATCAAAATTGTCCCGGAAATCACACGCTTGAGTTGTGCAACCAGGCGTGTTATCACGTGGGTAGAAATATAGGATGACTCCACTATCTTTCAGCATCTCAGAAAGAGTTACTTCACTCCCATCAGTCAATGTAGCCGTAAAATCTGGAGCGGTATCTCCCTCACTCAATATGTTCCTCATGGCCGGTGGTTAGAGGCGCCATACTAATACTGATGCATCAAATCTAAAACAATTTTAGACCAAAGAACAAATAGGGCACTCCTCTAGATTATGCCCTCTTGCTGGACAATATTCTCTGCCAAAGAAAATTATTTGTAAATGACGACGTTTCCACTCATCTTCAGGAAATAATGCTTTCAAATCACGCTCAACTTGCACAACATTCCTACCTTCGCTCAATCCCCAGCGCTTGGCTAGTCTGTGAATGTGGGTATCAACAGGAAATGCAGGGATTCCAAATGACTGAACCATTACTACGCTTGCAGTTTTATGGCCAACTCCAGCTAATTCTTCAAGTTCCTCAAATGTGCGTGGAACTACGCCTGAGTGTAAATCAACTAGTTGTTCGGCCATTTTTTTGAGGTTTTTTGCCTTGGTTGGTGCTAGTCCAATCTCGCGAATAATTTCACGTATCTCATCTATCTCAAGCTGAGCCATTTTTTCTGGTGTGTCTGCTCTATCAAAGAGAGTTGGAGTAACTTGGTTGACCTTCTTATCGGTAGTTTGTGCTGATAGCATCACCGCTACAAGGAATGTGTACGGGTCGCGGTGGTCAAGAGGTATTGGTTGTTCAGGGTACAACTCATCAAGAATGGTTCCGATGGCAGATACATTTTGGCCCATTTTCACCCGAATCACTCCAAATCAACAGGAATATCGGTTTTCCAGCCGTAGATGCTAGTTGCGAGAATGATTGTGGATGGTAGAATGTAACATGGAAACCACATCCAATTCGCCCAATCTTCATTGGCCCCACCTAATATCAGGAATAGAATCACACCAATCAAGAGAGCTGGTAGAGTTACTACTCCACCAAAGACCACCGCCCTTGCCGCTCCCATAAGTCGTGGGCGGTAGCCGGATTGCATGAACTTTAGGCTCAGCCATCAAGACAACATTGCCTCAATTTCTTCGCCTGTTTTACAGTTCAGCAAGTGCTGAGGCTCTAGCCATCCTTTGCGGGCGATTTGTACTCCAAACCACACATCTCTGAGTCCAGAAGTGTCGTGAGCATCAGGATTGATGCAGATTGGGACTCCTTGGTCTCTAGCAAATCGTAAAAATCGCCAATCAAGGTCAAGTCGATATGGGCTAGCATTGATTTCAACAGATTTCAACTCACCCTCAGCATTCAATTCACCCATGCGGCGTAAAACCGCATGTAAGTCAACATCAAATCCATCACGTCCTTGTAAAATTCGACCAGTGGGGTGTCCAAGAATTGTACAAGTAGGGTCCTCAATCGCTGTAATCATTGCCTCAGTATTTGCAACTTCATCTCGACTTTTCCAAGTAGGCAATTGATGCACTGAGGCAACCACATGGCTGAGTTGTCGGCGAGTTTCTTCATCATAATCTAGTGAACCATCAGGAAGTATGTCACACTCAGCGCCGTGTAACAATCGGAAGTTCTTTCCTCCATCAGCCCAAACCTCATTGAGGGCTCTCATCGCATCTCCTTGGGCTAACATATCTTCTGCATCAGCACCAATCTGTCGTCCACCAATATTGAGTATTTGTGAGTGGTCAGCAATTCCCAAGAATTCCCAGTCCATATCCATCGCCGCGCCAGCCATTTGCTCAAGAGTTGCAACTCCATCTGACAAAGTCGTGTGGTTGTGGAAACAACCTTTCAAGTCCGTAGGCATCACTAGTTGAGGAAGTGAATTTCTCTCAGCTGCATCAACTTCACCCATGTCTTCCCGTAGTTCGGGGGGAACCCACGCAAGGCCCAAGTGTTGGTAAATTTCCTCCTCATTTGTTGCAGGAAGTGAGAATTGTGCTGCCTCTAAACCTTTCATATCACCGGCTTTTTCCTCAGGGATTAATCCAAATTCATTGAGTCGTAATCCCATATTGTTTGCCCTTTGGCGAAGTAGAATGTTGTGCTCTTTGCTACCAGTAAAGTATGCTAGTGTGAATGCAAAAACTTCGGGAGGGACCATCCTAACTTGAGCATCAATGGTTCCAGCTGATTCCATACCTGAGTAATCATCTCCACCAATTGCTGAAAAGACTCCACTATCAAGTGTGCCAAGGTCCATGTGTTGTTGAAGAATACTGGCCTCCAAAATGACACTCACTTTGCTGTCACCTGCGCCTTTTACTTCTGCAATGTTCGGGATATTGAGAATTGCTTGTGTGACAGCATCAATATTTTCTGGGCGTACAGCAGCAACGATATCCAAGTCTCCAATTGTTTCTCGACGCCGTCTAGCACTGCCTGCTAGTTGAGCGTGTTCAACTCCACCAATTCGGGCTACTAGGGCCTCAAACGCCTCTCCATAAAGTAGCCCGACATTCAGGCGGCGGCGGCCTTGGAAGCGAGCCAGCAAGTCAATACCATCGAGAATTTTTTGCTGGCTTTTTGCTCCAAAACCAGCCAGTTTCTCAACTGCGCCTTCATTGCAAACAGTAGAAAGTTCAGCGATGGAATCAATACTTAATTCATCATGAAGTTGTTTGATTCGTTTTGGTCCAAGCCCAGGGATTGCTAGCATCTCTATCATTCCCGCAGGAGTGTCATCGTACAATTTCTGAAGGTCCCCCCACGTACCGTCTCCTAGTGCTTCCCCAATCAGTGAGGCAATTCCTTTGCCAATCCCCTTGACCTCTGTCATTTTTCCTGATGTGCTTAATTCCCACAAATCTTGTTCAAGAGATGCAATCGTTCGGCTACCATTTTCGTATGCTCGTATTCGAAAAGGATTTGCATCTGTTAACTTTAGTAGAGTAGCGACTTGTTCTAGCACAGTAGCAACTTGTGCTTTGGAATAATGCGGTGGCTCATCTCTCCTACTCTTTGGCAATGTCCACGACTTCATTGAGACCATGTTCTCCCCACTTCGGTTGCGCAGGTTCACCTCGCTTGAACCCTCGCGTGGTTGAAGTGCTGTGCCGCTTTCGCCATAACAATGGAGTTGGTTGGCCTTCTTGAGTCGCTCTCAGCATTGACTTGCTCAGGCTCATTCCTAATTTGGATGAGTATCGGCACACTATCAAGAACAGTTGAGTCTGAAATAATCGCTCAAAAGATTATGACAATTCTCTGTTTCGGAGCCGCCATTTCACTTTTCGGACTGTATTTCGCTGGAGGCGATCTGTTTGGCTCAGCAAATTTTGCAAGGGTGTTAGCAGTGGTTTGTATTGTAGTAGGGATTAGCGCAGGTATGAATATCAAAGGAGAAGATGTTCAGGGTGAATCAAATCCACATGACTTGATGAAAATGCGCCGCGAGGCAGAAGAAAACGAGTAACTCTATCACTTTAGGTCAACACCTGGTCCTCTGGTGTGCCCCACTTTTCCTGGTGGCCGTTTTTTCCTTCCCTTCTTTTGTTTCTTTACTGATTTACTAACCACTTTTGCCGGAGTTGTGGTGCCTTCGGTTTTATCGATGCTTGGTTTTGTTTTTTCGGTTTTATCGCTCTTTCTCTTTGTGGTTTTTTGAGCATCATCAACCTCGCCACTCAGTTCAGCTTTGCTTGCTCTGTGTTTGGCGGCTACTTTGAAATCAGTATCGTCATCATCATTCACCTCATCAAGAGATGAATCCCAACCTTCTTCTTCAATTTCTGATTCATCTAAGGATTCATTTAGGACATTGAAGGCATCACTTGGTCCCGTTGGCATGTCAATTTCTCCAACCATTACTTCCACCATCCCTTCAGCTAAAACTTTCCCTTCGGCCCCCTTCACGCCACGTTTTGGCTTGGTTTCAGGAACATTTGGGTCAGTTGCCATATCCTCTAAGGAGAGTTCCTGAGTCTCAGGTTCGACCTCCTTTTCACGCTCTTCTTCATTGGTTGATTCTTTTTCCAACACTTCTCTCTCAAGTCTACGATTTTGCAGCGAAGATTGTGTTTTCCTACCTATTACAAACAAAATTAGTGGTCCAATGACCAGTAGTGCAAGTACAGATTGGACATTAAAATTGTATCCGGTTTTAACACTCATCCAAGAAGCTAGAGAGTTTGCTTTCTCCCTCATTGGGTTCAAAGCTGGAGTGGCATCAGAACTACTGGTTTTGGGGGTTGAAGTCTCAACAAGAATCCCCAATGCAACAGAGAATATTGGTTCTGGATCACTGCTTTCATTGAAGTACAATAGTCCACCACTTACACCAGCAGATTCGGCAGTGAAATCTAGACGCAACTCGTTTTGGTCCCCACCCATTCCATGTGCTTCTAAGTCTATTTTTGTCGGTAGATTACCAATCAACACACCATCTTTGGTATGCCATTCGGGGGTTAATCTGACTGGAACAAGCCCCTCATTCTTCACTGTACACAAAAAATAACTTGATTTGCCAATTGGTAGGGTATGGTCGGGTGGATTACACCCTACGGAAAGAACGGCTCTGTGGAGATTTTCATCATCAGGAAAATGGTCAATTAGAACTGCGTCAAATGAACTAGTGTCACCAAAACCATCACCGTCACGGTCGGCCCACTGAGTTTTCTCCTCTGGAAAAGCGTCGGCTCCGTCAGTAGTACTCCAATTTTCATCAGGGTCTGACCAACCATCCCCATCTGTGTCTGGACATCCATTTCTATCGTAGGTGGAATCTCCGTTGATTCCAGGACAATCATCATCTTCAGCAGCGAGGGCTGGTGAAGTAAACGCTAGTAGAGAGATGAGCAACGTAGTCGCCATCAAAATGGTGACACGTCTGCTTCGCATATTGCGAGGCTAGCCTGTTTCCTCTATCAAGCCTCGCCGAAAATGCGTTTTACTTTCACTCAAGATTCTTTTAATGGGTTAATTGATTCAATCGGAAAGCAACCACCTAAGGTGGTGGAACTAGGATTCAAGGTTCAATTTTCAATTTATCGTCAATGAATGCCCGCATATATTCGGGTAACTCACCATTGAGGAATATGACGTCGTTAACGTCCTCAAGTTTCATCAAAGAGTAGTAAATTTGCATAGCAGTAGTAGGTGTTGCTGAACATCCAGTACACCCTCCTTCAAGAGAGATTGAGATTATTCCACCTTCAGTTGAAACAACATTTACCTCACCATCATGGGCATCTAATACCGCTTGAATAGGTCCAACCGATGCGAGAATTGTTGCTCGGTCTATATCCGCCATCTACCTGCCTCACTTAGTCCGTAGGGCCCGACCTCTTTCAACCATCGGTAAGTTATGGCCTTCCAATATCTAAAAATTCATCACATTAGGTTGTAGATTGGGTGTAATTCGGGGCAATCATTGATGGCACCGTTGCTTTGCGAATGGCTATGGCAAGAGGTCTTAGGGTTGTGCTTCTTGATTTACTCGTTGAACGGGCAGAATTTGGTCATGGTGGTAATATGGAGATACTTTTTCCACTTGCTGAGAGGTTTTCAACTCTAGAGGTCTTGTTACTCACCCCTCAATTCCAGTCTGATGATATCGGTTTACGTGCAACACAGCAGGTCAACTCCGAATTAATCAAGCTGGTCAAAGCTGATGTTCCAACTTGGGACGATGATTTCCCTTTCGTAGCCATTCCAACAGATTCTGAACTTCAGCAGGCGTGTGCAGGCGAAGTAACAATGCAGAGGGTTGCTTTACCGCCTGCTGATACTATTACACTCAAAAAATGGCTCACGAGCAACTCAGTGGATGTTGTAATCTGCACTGGAAGCAGAAGGAACGTTTCCATCTGGGAGCCATGGATGGAAGGTGTAGCGAGCATACTGCGCGCAGCGGTTGCTTTGGAATTACCAACACTCGGAATCTGCTTCGGCCATCAACTTCTATGTCAAGCCCTTGGTGGTGATGTGGTTAGGTCACAATCTCGAACAGATTTGGTTGTTGAATTACAGTTGAGTGAGGTTGGACATAGTGACGAGATTTTCGCTAATCTAGGTAGTCCGGTGTGTCTTTTCACTCACCAAGACCATGTGGTTGAACTCCCTAAACAGGCAGTTGTTTTAGGTTCTACAGACCACAATTCGCTGGCAAGTGTGAGAATTATCGATGAACAAGAGGGGTATCTTCCCATTTGGGGTTTACAATTCCATCCCGAGGCTGCAAAGGATAGGATAGAGCGCTCGGTTCGTCTTGGACATATTTCGGCTGAAGAAGCAAAGGCGTTTGAACGAGAACATGATGGTGCTGCGATTCTCGCTAATTTTGCCACTGTAGTGGCCAAAATTTACAATTAGTCGGTGAAATTGGCTAATATTAACCAGTCTCTAAGAGACTGTCGTAGTTAAATCGGGTGGATATCGCTTATATGGTGACCTTAGGTCGGCGGGCCAATCAGGTGTTAACGATGATGGAAAATATACCACTAATTGCAGCAGTAGCAGGCTTTTTGGGTCTTGTAATTGCTTTTGTACTGTACAAGAAAGTGACCAGTGAAGAAATAACTGATAGCAAAGTCGCAGAAATAACTCAAGAAATACAAGATGGGGCAATGGCATTCCTCTTTGCAGAATACAAAGTCATTGCAATTTTCGTTGTTGTAGTAGGTGCTCTTCTAGCATTCATCAACGACACCAATACCGCTATTGCATTCCTTGCAGGTGCAATTGCATCTGTACTAGCAGGATTCTCTGGCATGCGCTCGGCAACCGCTGCTAACGGTAGAACCGCAATGGCTGCTAAGAATGGACAATCAGAAGCACTAGAGGTCTCATACAGAGGAGGCGCAGTTATGGGCCTTTCAGTTGGTGGTCTTGGACTACTAGGTATCTCTCTAATTGCATACTGGCTAGGTGCAGGTTCAGCAACGTCTGACCTTTCTGCGGCAGCAGGATTCGGTATGGGTGCATCCTCCATTGCTCTCTTCGCCCGTGTTGGTGGCGGTATTTACACCAAGGCTGCTGACGTAGGTGCTGACCTAGTTGGTAAGGTTGAGGCTGGTATTCCAGAAGACGACCCACGTAATCCCGGAGTTATCGCAGATAACGTTGGTGACAACGTTGGTGACGTTGCTGGAATGGGTGCAGATATCTTCGAATCATTCGTAGGATCAATTATCGCAGCCATGATTATCGCATCAAGTTTTGATGATGCAATAAAGGCTGATTACATTCTATTGCCAATTCTTCTTGGTCTAATCGGATATGTTGCATCAATCATTGGTGTATTCTCCATGACCCTTCTAAAGAATGGGAAAGACCCAGCAGCAGCACTTCGTAACACCACCTTCATCGCTGCGATTCTATTCATAATCGGTGGTTATGGCTCCATCAAACAAGGATACATTGATGTTGAATATGGAGTAATGCACTCTGTAGTTCTTGGAAGTGTTATAGGTATCCTAATCGGGCTGGTCACTGAATATTACACTGGTATTGAGCCAGTGTTTGGAATCAAGACAAAGGCAATTCCTCACATTGGCATGATGTCAAAAACCGGACCTGCTACAAATGCTATCGCTGGACTTTCAGTTGGTATGATGTCTACATTCATTCCAGTTCTTCTAATCGCAAGCGGTATTTACGGTGCTAATTACTTTGGAGGGGAAACCTTTGGACTATATTCCATTGCAATGGCTGCAATGGGAATGCTTGCAACAGTTGGTGTCACAATGACTGTGGATGCATATGGGCCAGTTGCAGACAACGCAGGTGGAATTGCCGAGATGTGTGGTCTTGGCGAAGATGTCCGTAAGATTACAGACGAATTGGATGCAATTGGAAATACAACAGCTGCAGTTGGAAAAGGATTCGCAATTGGATCTGCTGCTCTAACCGCTCTCGCTCTTTTCGCAGCATATACTACTGCTGTTGGCGGCCTAACTCTAGAGTTGACAAATCCACTAGTCGTTATTGGACTTCTAATCGGCGGTTCTCTTCCATTCGTAGTTGGTGCAATGACTATGACTTCTGTCGGCAAGGCTGCTGGTGAGATGGTAGATGAAATTCGCCGTCAATTCCGTGAAATCGATGGTCTTCTTGAAGGTAGAGAAGGCGTAAAGCCAGATTCACAAAAGTGTATTGACATTTCAACTAAGGCTGCTCTTCGCGAAATGGTTGGACCTGGTGTTGTTGCGATAAGCGCTCCAGTCATAGTCGGATTAGTTCTTGGTGCTGAAGCACTGGGTGGTCTTCTGGCTGGTTCTCTGGTCACTGGTGTTCTAATGGCTCTATTCATGTCAAACGCTGGTGGTGCTTGGGATAACGCAAAGAAAGCCATTGAACAAGGAAGCATCAAAGGTGCAAAGAAAGGAGATGCTGCTCATGATGCGGCAATTATCGGAGATACAATCGGTGACCCATTCAAGGACACCTCTGGTCCATCACTCAACATTCTAATCAAGTTGATGTCAATCGTTGCAGTGGTTCTTGCTGGAACCGGCCTACTTTGAAATTAATATTGGTTGCTAATACTGTTGATATGCCACCCTATTCATCGGTGGCCTCTTGAGAGATGGTCGGTGACGAAGAGGTGAGAGTGATGGGTTTCAAGTCTGCATTCGTCCTTGCGCTACTCCTGTTAGCAACCGGGATGTCTGGTTGTTTAGGTGGTGGGGGAGATGATGGACTGCCAAGCGAGGACGACCCATTCAATGTTCCAACTTGGAATATTGCAGATTGGTGGTTGTACACATTTTCAACACCAGAATTCAGCGATGATACAACCAGATTGGTGGTTGCAGAGGATGATGCTGAAGGTGGAACTGCATACATGTTAGCGATTTCAAACCAGAATGAAGCCCGCCGCCATGCAGTCCTAAACCACAACCCATTCCTTGGAAGAATAACTCATGATAATCTAAGTGCATTTGAAGGCGGAGAACCTGGCGCAGTATTCAAATTCCCATTTCAAAAGCATGATAGTTGGCAGTTTACTCTGTTTGAGACCGAATGGACAGCTGAAGTAATTGAAGTACATCTTGAGAATAACGGTGTTACGCGTAATAGAATCGCTGTCATCACGGCTTCTGCTGACGATGGTTCGGTTCTTGCCTACATCTTTGATGAAAGCGCGGGTTTTCTGCGCACACTCATTTGGACAGATCCTAGTGGGGTTGAGCAACTCAATATCCAGTTAGCAACTTTTGGTTCAGGCCATGAGGGTGAAGTCTGGTTCATCCGAGCGGGCGACATATTTGACAAGGAATGGGATAATAATGGCGCTCCGAATGTTGAAATTGAGGATTCTTTCTTTGTGTCAGGGCATCCAAGTGCTGGAGATTATGATGAAATGATTTACTGGCTTGTTGGTGAGATGGGTGGTGGGCAGAGTTCAGGTTCCCTCACTCTTCGCGACCATGCAGATTTAACGCCTATATTCGAAGAATGGACTGCTGGTGACAAGACGTCCGAATTGGGCCAGGCTCCCTATCCTAGTGGCGAATACACGCTAACTGGAACCCAGACTGGAGATTCATATATTCATCTCATCGTTGCTGGTGGCATTTCCTTTTCTTGGACACTGTAGGTGGTTCCATGGTTGGGCATTTCGTGATGTTACACGGGATGACAGGTTCGGCAGATAAGATGAGACCACTTGCTGAAAAGTTCTGCCCATCGGGTTGGGAAGTTTTAGTTCTCGATGCACCGTTTCCACATCCTCGTGGGGGCTTTGCATGGTGGATTAGAGATGCCCCTGCAACAGAATATCTGGATAATGAGACTCTCTCTCAGTTACAGATTTCTGTTGACTTTGTGGTTGGAAACTTGCCTACTGATGGCCCAATAATTGTTGGCGGGTTTTCACAAGGAGGGGCGGTCGCTCAAGAATTGTTATTGACTGAAGCCGCTGAAAGAATCGTTGGTGTCGTAGTTCTTGCTAGCACGGCAGCAAGACCATTGATTTTACTTGAGAAGTTATGTGAATTGCCATCACAACGATTGTTTTCAATGCATGGCGAGCGAGATGCAATAGTGCCTATGAAGCAGGCTGACGAATACACTCGCCTATACGAAGAAGCAGGCTGGGATGTCACAAAAGTAAGGCATCAAAAGGGCCACATGGTTGACCTTGGTAGCGAAGATACACTTCACGATTGGTTGAGAAAAACAGTACAGTGACTTTCCTCAAAGGTAAACCTGGAGTTGGTCTGCTCCGCCAACAAAAACTGGTTCATCACCGCGAATATCCCAAATCGCGGGCACTGTACGGTGGCCAGTCATTTGCACCACTGCCATCTGTAGATTCGGATTATTCCCTAAATTATGTTCTTCAAATGAGAGTTTTTTAGCCCCCAGTATATTCTTCGCTTTTGTACAGTATGGACACCAATTTGATGTGAACATGACAAAATCTTTCTTGCTACGCTTCAGCAATCGATTGACTGGCATAAACGCAAGCGAATGCCCGACCTTCATCAATGCTTGTTTGATTTTTTTTAATGGTGTTTCCAGTAAATTAGTCCATTTGACTAGAACTGCCATCAACTTGCTCAAGGTTGTTAGCATGGTCCATATCTAGGAGGAATGACCCATCCTCTTGCATCCACCATCTACTACCATCATTGAGGAAATACCATGTCACTCCTGTTGAAGTGTCGTAAGTACCTCCACTAGGAAGTTGTTCGTGATTTGCAACATAGGTGAATGCAGGTGTCTGCTCCTCTTGTTCCAAGATTTCAGAACCTGGTGGTTTTTCAGAATCATCCGGCGAGATTTCTGATGTGGTTTGGACGCCATCATCTTCGTTTTCAAATTCATCATCTTCTCCTGGCATGTTTGCCTTGAACATCAGATAGAGCCCTATTGCGGCTAGACCTGCAAGAAGCATAGCGAATAGGACAATCATTGCGACTCCGCCAGTGTTTGCCCCTCCTGAGTTGACCGAGGCGTTAGATGTATCATCATCAGGGGAATTTGGATTTAAAGGTGGATCAATGGTTAGATTGCTAATGGTTTCTAGGCCAACATTATCGGTTACTTTGACATATAGGTCAACATCACTCCAATTTGACCAAATAATTGCACCGTTGTCAGGGTATTCCTGCCAACTCAAATTATCCCAAGACCATTCAATGACCGAAATCCCACTTCCCTCACCATCATTCAACTGTAAACTAACTTCCAACACGGGTGGTCCAGCATATTGGGTACTCAATTGCGTGATTGAAAGGGTAGGAGCTGTCCTATCTATTCTGACCCACATTGCATCTGCATCGGAAGGGTTTCCAACTCCATCTACTGCTCTGACTTCAATGGAATGGCGTCCGTCAGTGAGTGAGGTGACATTCAAAGAAGTTGATGTGGTGCTGATATCAGACCACAATCCACCAGCCCAGCGAATTTGATAGTGAGATAATCCAGAACCGCCATTATCGGTGACTGTGCTCCAAGTGATTACTACTTCTGAGCCCCCAACCCAATCGGTTAGTGCTGTGAAGGTCGGTTTTTCTGGTGGTTCTAAGTCAGGTACTTCACTTGCGTTAACAGTGACGATTTTCAGTGTGTAAGGCCCACCTGATTCTGTTGCTAATTTTGAGATACGAATGTGATATATGCGAGACGTGTTGCTTAGATCATCATTTGTAAGTTGTAGGTTTATCCATACGATGTCTGAATTAAGTGTGCCATTGTCAACTAAGTTTGTTCCGTTTAACAGTTCAATTGTAAGGGGACTGCCATCATTTTCTATTGAGACGCCTAACCGTTTACCGCCATGGAGCATGACTGCAAACCAATCTTCATTATCACCATCCATCAGACAGCCTTCAATCGTCATTGATTCAACATCAACTCCAAGTTGAGTTGCAGAGGCACGAGCAGCAGCAGCGTCTGAGGTTCCATTGCCATCCGTCGCTGGATTAATGCAACCACCAGTTGTTTCATCAACAGGGTCGGGAGCATCTTCACTCACCACCAAAGGATTTGCAGAGATGGCAATATTGTTACTTTCTTCATCCTCTTGATGAAGGTCAGTGGTATCGACTTTTACAATAGCCCACCACGTGCCCTTGTCATCTTCTGTAAGTTGTAATTGAGTATCGTCTTGAGTAGAAGCTCCAGCACCAAGACTGTTTACCGAATAAGATGTGATAAGACGGTCATTACTATCCCAAATATTGTTTTGTGATAGCCATATTTCAACATCAAAACTCGCTTCTTCAACACCTAAATTTTGTATCTCCCACTGTAAGGTGACGGTTTGTCCAGGCTCGGCAGAAGTTGGACCAGTTATCCATTTTGCTAACAAATCGTTTGTTGGATTTGTTACTTGAAAAGAGGTCCCAAACCCTTCATTGTCACTCTCATCTGACTCAGTAATGGCGCTTGCATCATCCACAATTACAAAAATGCGATATGAGCCGGAAGGAGAGGTTGGAAGTTGTACAGTTCTAGTGATTTCAACATTTGACCCAGATGCAAGGGAAGTGATATTCACTGTTTCTAGCAAGTAATCTGGGTGGCCAGCAGGATCAAGGATTTCAGCAAAGATTGCTAACTGATGCCGCCCAGCGTTTGCCCCACCAACATTCTCAATCACTACTGAGATTTCTACGGATTGTCCAAGCATGGATGGACCGGGGCTACTAACAGAAACGATTCGTAAATTAGGTTGTAAAATACAAACCTGATTAGAGCTGGCAAGGGAATTGTCATTTTCATTTAATTCAACAACAACATCATTCATGTCAACAATGATTCCATAATACCAACAACCAGAACCGATGTTTGAAGGAATCGTGACGCTAATAGTGTCGCTGATGGTTGAACTTGCTCCAATATTGGTGATAGTGGCGGCTCCAAGATGGGTATCAGTTGTGTCAATTGTTGGATTTGAAGAAAGGAATAAATCAATAGGGAAATTACTCGCTTCACCCATACCAGTATTCTCAAATGAATATGATAGAGTCACGGTTTGGCCTGGTAGTACTGATGTTGGCCCGCTTAGCGATGTTGGTTTGAGGTCAGGAGTGCAGTCAAGCACAGTTAATTGCTGAGATGAGGTGTCGTAGACATTGTTGTTCTCATTAGATTCAGAAATTTGGGACAGTGAGTCAACATAAACTGCTGCGAAATAATTGCCTGCAGTCATTGATGCAGGTATAGTGCCACTAACTTGTAAGTTGTAAGAAGATACTCCGCTACTACCACTTGCATGGCCGATGCTAATCCATGAATTTGAGGCCCCAGTTTGCGAGAAAAGAACTTCAAAATAATGTGAGCCAGCGTTAACATTTCCTTGGTTTGAAACTCCTACATTGACAGTCACCAGTTCTTCTGTACAAATTGTAGAGGTGGATGAATCTACCGAAATTGAGTCCGCCTGTAAATCAGGGGTGGCAACGGTAATTGAGATAGAATTGCCTGAAATAGCATTGTTATTCTCATCCCCTTCTGTTACGTAATCCGAGGTATCAACAATAATTCCCCAGTAATAACTTCGACTTGACATGCTATTGGGAATTGTCACACTTAGTTGGCCAGTTCGGTACGAACCTCCATTTATTGATGAGGCATAATTTGAAGAGCCAAGAACGGTATCTGATGAAGTGATAGTTGAATCGGTTGAAAGGTATGCTTTCCAATAGAACCAGCCTGATGAATCGTCTCCATCATTGTCAATTCTCCAGTTGAGATTGACTGTATCCCCAGTATATGCAGATGAAGGTCCACTAGGGTTATCCGGGACTAAGTCTGCCTGCTCCTCAACGTTAAGGCGTCCGGTGTCGGCAACGACATTGTTTGTCTCGTCGAGTTCACTGACCGAGGTGCGGCTGTCAGCGATCATTCCGAGGTAGTAGTAACCTGGATTGATTCCGGTTGGGATCTGAACGCTGTACTGTGTCCCCGAAGCGTAGTAGCCGGGAGATATACTGCTCCGACTGAATTCGTCGATGTAGATGTCGCTAGTGGTTATGGTGCGGTCTGTAGAGAGGTAGAGTTCCCAGTGGAACGAGCCGGTGTAGTCGTTGCCATCGTTCTCGATTCGGTAGGTTACCGAGATGGTATCACCCATCACCACGGAATTTGTGGAGGTGCCGACAGCGTCAGCAACGATGTCCGGCAGGTCGTCTTCAATTGTAATCTGGTTACTGCATGTGTAAGCATTGTTTGATTCACTCTGCTCATCAACATCCGTTCTCACATCAATTAAAAATCCCCAATAATACGTTCCAGGGTTCATTGAACTAGGAATGCGATTAGAGGTGCTTAGGGTGTCAGTGCTGTAACTTCCACCATAGATATTAGATTCGTATTGGTCACTTCCAACCTGTTCATCATTATTGGTTATAGTGCTGTCAGTACTGAGATACATTGCCCAATAAAAAGTTCCCGAGTCGGCAATATAGTTTCCTCCAGGGTCATTATCAAAACCGACAGTTATCGTTGAGTCAAGTGTGTCACCCACCACCCCCGTAGTCGGAGCGCTGCAACTTCGACCGGTCAGGTCGGGCTGCTCGTCGATGGTGACTCGACCGGTATCGTGTTTGTCGTTGTTGTTCTCGTCTGACTCGCTGACCTGATTGTTGATGTCAGCTAGGGCGCCGACATAGTAGCGTCCTCCGGTGATAGTAGTTGGAATCTGGACGCTCTTTGAGCCGCTCGAGTAACTGCTGCCAGAGGAGATTGACGACTTGTAGTAGGTGTCGAGTTCGATGTCACTCGTGGTGATGGTGGTGTCGGTCGAGAGGTAGATTCCCCAATAGAACGAGCCGGAGGAGTCCGTGCCTTGGTTTTCTATTCTGACACTCACATATTCTGTCTCACCGGCTTCAGATGTGCTCCAACTGGCTGAGATGTAGTCAACAATTAGGTCAGAATTACCCCTGCCTGAGGTTGCCCCAAGTTCGGGTAAAATAGTTACAAGAGATTCTAATTCAGAAGTTGATTCACTACCGTTTTGAATAGTTGGAGCAGGAATATTACTCAGTAACATCAGGGTAAGGGAAAGCGCTCCAACGAGGGTTGCAATCCTGATACCAGACAATGCCTCACCTCAAAAGTCCTCAACATACAGCGGTGATGAAGGTTGTTATCGTAGTGAATAGGCCTACGGCCAATTCACCCTTTACAAATTTCAATAAGTAATATCCAATTAAGGTGTAGTAAATTGGCGGGTAGAATCATCCCACCAGTTGCCATTTCCATTTTCTGCAGTCAGCCGCCAATAGTAATCTGTTGCCGGGAATAATCCATTTAGTGGATGACTATTTCCACCGGTGCTTAAATCACTCCCAATAGAGTCACAGAAGTCCCAATTCCCCTGTACGGTCCCACCATCCGCGAGCCCCCAACATACATTCCACGTGGTGTTTGTTCCATTGTCATAAACCAGCCATTCAACATCAGCTTTGGTAATCGTAACATTACTTGTCACCTCATATCTAGTTTCAGGGTCGTATTCATTTACCCATCCTCGGAGAGGGTCAGTGGTCCAAACGGGGAGGTGGTCAACCGCATTTTGAGTCGTTTCGGTAATTGGGAATCCCCAGGCGGCAAGGAATGAGGTCATGTTGTATCCTGTTTTTATTGAGATCCATTTTGCATACTCATTGAATTCCGCTGAGTCTCCTGAAGGCTGAGTTGTAAGGTTGTAATAGTATTCTTGATACGCCGCAGTAATCGGTTCCCAACCAAATTCTTCTTGGATTTGTAGGTATGTTTCGAGTGCTGTCCAAACACTCCATTGGGAGATTTGTGAGCCTCCTGAAAAATAAGTTTCAACTCGGTTTATCATGCTCTGAGTGTTCAATGCACTGTGTCCGGCCCTCAAGTCTTTTCCAACTAATTCAGTCATCAGTTTTACTGAATGAATATTGCACGTTGTTTCTGTAGTTCCCGGAAGAGTTGAGGACATCCATTGGTGGTTATGCCCTAATTCATGGAACATTCCCCAATCTCCATTAGCTCGCATGGCACTACCGTTTACCACTCCGCTGACACTTGCTGTGTGGGCCATGAAGGGATACCCTGAATGCATCCAACCTGCTGAAATTTGCACATCAAATACAGCTCTTTCAACACGTGGCCAAGGTGTGTATCCACTGAGATTGTGTTCCATTTGCAAGGCCTCATCCCAGAAATCCATGGTTTCGTTAGGATGGTCAAGATTTCTGATGTAAGATGATGGAACAGTTAGTATGAACCAGTCAGATTCTAGTTCTGCGATTGGGGCTGGTGAATGTCTTAGTACCATTTCCCAATCATGAATATCTGTTACGCCGTGAATATAACGTGGCATGTCAACGGCATTTTCAATTGTAACATTGAAATCTCCAAATGTTGAGCCGGCTGGAATTGTCACATAAATCGGGCCACCAAAGGCGTTACCGACCTGCATTGATGTGTTCTTGATTGACCAACTCCGAGTGATTTTTGGATGCCTGTCAAGGGTTGTTTTTCCCCATAAGGAATCGGAATGTGCGCCGATTAGAATTGAGGCGCCTTGGCTCACCATAGATTGTGGGATTGTGATATTGATTACTTCTCCAGCAGGCGCATACATTCCTGTTGACATTCTGCCCGAAGACCTTGCATTTGCATAACCAAATTGGCTTGGTAAGCCCTCAAAAGTTCCGTTAATCAACACTATTCTAAAGGGTCTAGGAGAGGATGGGTTGACAGGTCCTGGGAACGAACTGTGGGATGGATGTGGTTCAAGTTCCTCTGCTGGTAATTTGAGCATTAATTGTTCTTGAATATTGAGAAGTAAATCATCAACTTCATCGACGTTCATCGTGTATTGGTTGTTTGAGTCAATATGAATCCAGCCGGTGTCGTTACTCATCTTGCGTAGAGAATCCCATACCCCGGTGTAATCTAGTGGCAAATTAGATACACATAGTGAGACTGTTTTAGCGCCGATAGTAGCATCATTTTGCGTCATCATTTGAGTACCATTCACATGGTCCACGATTAGAGGTAGTGCGCCATGCAATCTGTAAAGGTCGCCCCATTCATTGGAATTTACTGCAAAGGTGGCCGAACCTGATGATGTAGATATGAATAGGCCAGTAGATTTGGCAATTTTATTGCCTGGATAATTGTGTGCTGCATCACTATTTGTGTACGACCAATACCATGCGTGACCACCCATAATTAATCCACCACCATCTTCTAACCATGTAGTGATAGCGAGATTATCAGCGTCTGAATATGAATTCCAAAACTCAGTAACAAAGCAATCTAAATTGACTAAGTCTGCAGTGGTGGCGCTTGTAACAACTGCATATCCTTCAGCTAGCAGGGTATTCTGCCAACCATTGAAAGATGATTCCAATCCAACGGTTTTTCCATTTCCATCACAAACCCAATCGAGTGCATTTATGCTTAGGTTGGCTAGGCCATCGGTTCCTGTTCTTGCAACCATTGTCTCATGACCATAGCCGACAATTCTGCCTTTTCCAGCGTGCGCAGCCGATGAAATAGGACGGTTATCCCAGTCAATGCCAAGACTAAACGACCATTCCCCTATTGGGAGAATAAGTGAAGGCCAAGCGCCGCCATAATCAACAGTACCAATCGGGCGCTTGGTCAATTCATTGTGGTCTTGTGCTAAATCATGGATTGCGAATGTAAGATTCATTCCAAGCTCTCCCCCTGAATTGTTAGCCCAAATAGTGTGTGTTGTCCAAGCATGGCGAGATAAGTTGAGTCCATCCCTTCCAATCGGGGAACCAAAGATTGTCCCGTTGGTTGGAGATAGGAATAGCCCTTCAGGTAGTGGTGGCTCAACTTCCCAAGTGTCAATTGATGGGCCGTTGTTGATTGCTGAAATTGAAACCGATTTGTTCGCTTCTAGAATCTGTTCTAAGCCACCTTCCCATGAGATATTATCTGGTGTCATGTTGGAGATTCTAATATTGAGCCAAGTTGAGAAAGAACCTCCAGAATTGTTAGCCCAAATAGTATGATTGACCCATGGTGTTATTTCGTCAGCACTACCGATTAATATCCCGTTTTGAGCATCAAGTTGTAGCCCCATTGCAAGGGCAGGTTCAATACCCCAAGAAACAGGTGTTCCGCCGCTTGTCGATGGAGTGATATTCAGCGTTGATGCACCAAAAACTAGGTCAAAATCTTGGCTACCGTAATCAATTGATTCAACGGTTTTATCATTGACTGTTATTTGTAAAATGATTGCCCCATAACCGCCCGAATTATTGGCATATACAATGTGTGCTGAGCGTTCATATAGGGTATCTGGTGTACCATAAATTCGTCCTGTTACATGAGAAAAATTTAGTCCTGATGGAAGAGATGGGTCAACTTCCCAACTCACAACATCCCCTCCGATATGACTAGGAATCATGTCATTCATTTGTTCACCAAGAGTGAGGATCAACTCTTCTTCTAGATATGTGATTAAATCGGGTGCTTGGTCGTGAACAGTGATGGTGATATTGGTTGAATCAGTTCCACCATCGTTACTACCAGTAATCGTGTAAGTCGTAGCAGGCATCAAAGTTGTAGGTGCACCAATAATTGCCCCATCATCACGTAATTCAAGTCCAGGTGGCATCGGCGGACTAGACTCCCAAGAGGTCGGCTCGCCTTGTTCATAATAAGCGAAAATAGTGAACGGCTCTCCCTTAGTCAGAATGTGCGTTGACGGTTGGTAGTTCAAAGCAAAAGGTGCCATATCTACCACAATAATCTCGAGAGAGAGGTTTGTTGAACCACCTTTGTTGGTGACTTCTACATCGCAAGTTGAGATGCCAATTTCATTTGCTGTAACGAGCCATGCGGGCTCACCATCTCCCTCTCCTATGTGTAATTGGGCCGCAGAATCTGAGCAGTCTACAGTGAATACAAATGGCGAATCACCATCAATGCTCCAATTGATACCAGTTATTGACCCGAGAGTAACTTCTATTGAATTGAATTCAAAAGACGCGTTGGTTGGTGGGGAAATATCTTCGCATCCGATTACGACAGCCAAATTTTCTCCAAAGATTTCTCGCTGATTATCAGCGCAAATAATTGCTTGGGTGTTGTTGCCGTTATCAATGGGTTCAGTTGGTGAATTATTTCCTTCGTTGGGTGGTGGTGAATCTGGGGTTCTAGTTGCGAAATAGTAGCCAGCACCCCCCAAACTAACCAACAACAGAAGTGTTGAAACCGCAATTGCAAGCCCCGCATTTCCATCTGCCATTGTAAATGGCAGTAGCGATTAGGTCAATATGATGCCGCCGTATCGGACATTGACGAAAGATGCGTGTGGCAGTGACGGGAGCGGCCGGATTAATTGGCGGAGTGGTCTATGACACGTTAGTTGCTGAAGGCCACGAAGTCATTGGAATTGACCGTCCTCATGAAGACTGGATGGAGGCTGGCAGGAATACAGAGGATGCAACCGCTCCAAGCCGCGTCACCCATCATTTTGACTTAGCAGAAGCGAGTGATTCAGATTGGCAGATGATGCTGGATGATTGTGAAGTAGTAGTCCATTTAGCTGCAGATGCAAACCCCTCAAATAGCGATGAGAGTATGTTGAGAAACAACATCTTGGTTTCAACGAATTTCATGCGTAATGCCCAGATCGCAGGTGTACGACGAGTGGTGTTATCCTCATCAGGTCTTACCCAAGTAGGACTTGAGATTGAACTCTTACCAGGAGGTTCTCTTGATGGACAACTTATCGGGGTAAGCCACGGAACTTCTACAACTAGCACATATGGGGAATCAAAAGTATTCGTTGAACGTCTTGGCCAGTATTACTCAAAAGGGCATGGGGTGGAATGTATAGTCGTAAGAATTGGAACAGTAATTCCCAATGAGTCTGAACATTGGGAACGGGGAGGCCGGCTTCAAGCAACTGCATTTTTACAAGCAGATGTTTCGAACTTCTTTTCAGCCGCAGTGGGAGCCGATTTCTCTTCTTGGGACCCTCAATCTTGCGGGGGCCATCCGAATGTATCAGGATTCCTTTTGACTGCGGCTCAATCCGATTCACCAGCTAGATTCATTGACCTAGAACCGGGGATATCGGCTCTTGGTTGGACTCCGATAGAGTGGCCAAGTGGGCCGGAGAATTTACCATGAATTCGTGGCTTAATTGGTGAGATAATGAAAGGCCCATATACACTTGGAATTGATGTTGGTACTAGTGCCACAAAAGTGCTACTGCTAGACAATTCTGGCGAATGGGAAATGGGTTCTTGGCCAACTTCAGAGGGCCTCTGGGATAATCTTCAGCATTGGCTTTCAAGACGCGGAGAATCCGTTGTAAGGGTAGGTATTACTGGACATGGCCCATCTGCTATTGTGATTCGAAATGGAGAGGTTATTGGATCCAATATATCATGGTTTGATGATTCCTTAGAAGGATGTGAACGTGAGGTAACAAACGACCACATTTTGACGAGTAGTAGGGCATGGGTTCCATCCCGCTTAGCCCAGTGGGAAAAAAAGAATGGCCCGATGGGTGATGGTGTGCCTGTGCAACTCAAAGACCTGTATAACTGGGAATTAACTGGAGTGGTTGGTCGTGATACGGTGAAGGAAATTTCTTCTATCCTGATGAGGTGATTGGAAGAGTCAATACCGCTGGCTCAAAGATTTCTGGAATTAGTATTGGCGCTGAGGTGATTTGTGGCTGTGACGATTTAACTGCTGGAGTATTGGGGCTAAATGCCAATCAAGGAGATTTGTTTAATCTCGCAAATACTAGTGAGCATGTTGGCCTAGTTGGTGGTGAGCCGATAGAAGGATTGAGCTGGTTACCGCCAATTGGGAGATTACCATCACTTTGCTATCTTTCAACATCAACAGGAGGTAAAACACTTGCAGAAAAGTTCAACGTTCAGCCGAGTGCAGAAGCGGTAAAAAACTTCATTTCCCAATTGGAAAATGAAAAAAACAGCGGGATTAGTAGTGATGTTAAGGGCCAAGCTTGGGAGGCGATTAGAGAATTGAACCAACCAATTAAAGTGGTTCGAAATATGTTCCCAAGCGGTGAGATGTTGATTGGTGGAGGCTTAGCATTAATTCCACAAATCGTTGAGTCAAGAGGGGCGATTCTTCGTGCTGGTCAAGAGGTCAGTGTTTTGGGCGTGGCAAAACTAGCCCAGCGCCCTCTCGCGGTGATATTTGGTGCAGGTAAAGTGGGAAGAGGTTTCTTGGCCCAACTTCTGTTACGGTCTGGTTGGCGAATCCATTTTGTGGACTCTAATTTAGAGTTGGTAAAGGCGCTTAAGGATGGTAGCTACGCTATCAGTAATTTAGCCACGGGGGAAGTCGATGTGATTTCAGAATATACTGTCTCAAGTGATGAGTGGCGGTTGCAGGAGGCCTCCCTAATTCTCACATCATTAGGAGCGAATGGATTAGCAAATTGGGCGCAATCTGTTGGTGATTTTGATAGAGAAATTGACATCATACTAGCCGAGAATCATCCTGCTCCTGCAAAACTCGTAAGGGAGCACATAACTAGTTCAAAAGTCGGAGTCGCTCAAGCACAGGTATTACGTTCCTGTATTGAGCCAACAGCACAACAGGTAGCAGAATTTGGTCATCTAACTGTTCAAGTACAAGATCATTGGACATTACCTCTTGACGCTGATGCACTAACTCAGCCTGAATTAGTCTCATGTGTTCCTGGATTTGAAGCCAAACCTAACTTTGCTGTAGAATTGACTAGAAAATTGTACACCTACAATGCAATCAATGCAGCAGTGTGTTATCTTGGGGCAGAAAGAGGATATGTTTGGTTGAGTGATGCTGCTAATGATTCTGAAATTACTGATTTAGCGACTCAGGTAGGGGTTGAATCTTCGGCTGCTTTGGTTGCAGAATTTGGTTTTGATGAGGACGAACAGCGAGATTGGTCTGGCATGGCTTTGGCCAAATATCAGGATGTAACAATTCGTGACCCGATTGAAAGAAATGCTCGCGACCCGATTCGGAAATTGGGTTTACATGACCGCATCTTAGGCCCACTACATTTGTGTATCAAACACGGTTTGCCACATGATTCCTTAATTCAAACAATGAAGAGTGCCCTTAACTACAGAGAACCGGGTGATCCTGCAGCGATACAATTGGGTACATTTGTTGATGAATTTGGTACTTGGGGAGCGCTACAAAAGGTCGCACTGGGAATTGATGAATCTCTTGCCAATTACCTTGGTAAGTGATTTTTACAGATTTGCTCAATAGAATTCATAGGCAGACCGGTTAAACGGGCGCCATGGCGCGGAAGAGACGGGTGAAGAAGAGCGGGCCGGGCGGCCCTCCAAGTGGACCAGCATCCGGCCCTCCTAGTTCAAAATCTGGCCCACCTTCAAGAGGCCCTCCAAGTGGTTCTTCGAGAGGCCCCCCTAAATCTTCACGGGGCCCTCCTAGCGGTGGATCTAGAGGCCCACCCAGTGGTCCATCTAGTGGCCCACCAATGAGTGGAGGCCCTCCTTCAATGCCAGCAATGGGCCCTCCAGCAAGCACAGTTCCAATTGATCCCGAAGAAGAAGTTTTCAGCGCAGATGAAGATAGTGTTGAGGAAATTGAACGACACGATGGAGAAGAATCGGATGAGATAGATGATGAAGAAGAAAATCTTGATTCAGACGACGAGGATAGTGAAGAAGACAGTGCTGATTCCATTGAAATGGATGACGCTTTAGCAATGGTAAGTTCAACAACTCCATCCGGACCGCCAGCAGGCCCACCATCTGGTCCATCTGGTGGACCCCCCTCTGGTCCAAGCGGACCTCCACAGGCTCTCGATATGGCCGCTGCTTTCGGTGCATTTGGGATGTCTGCCTTGAATGACGATAGTTCCTCAACAGAAGAGGAAGAATCTGCTGATGAACCAGAACCAGAAACCGAACCAGAAACTGAACCTGAAGAAGAGGAACCGGAATCATCTGGACCTACAGTTGAGCATATTCAAGCAGACCCACGCGACGAAGTTGAGATTGAAGTCGTTGAAATTGGCGAATTATCACCACTCAGAAAACCCTTGCGAAACGCGGCACCACCCCCTGCCGAACCAGTACTTGAAACCCCAGTATTGGAAGCAGCGAGTGAGATGGGCGAATCAAAGTTAGTTGGCCATATAGTGCCCCACACCCATTGGGATAGGGCTTGGTATCTTCCCTTCCAGCAATTCAGATATAAATTGGTTGAGATAGTTGATGACCTTCTTGATTTAATGGAGAAAAATCCAGAATCCTTCCCTACTTTTGAGTTGGATGGCCAAACGGTGGTCATTGAAGATTATTTGGAGGTTCGTCCAGAAAATAGAGAGAGATTGACCTCACTTGTTGAATCGGGCCGATTGTCAATTGGTCCTTGGTACGTTTTACCTGACGAATACATTGTAGGTGGCGAGGGGCTTGTTCGAAATCTAATCGCTGGAAACCGTGTCGCATCCGCTTATGGTGGATGCTCAAATGTCGGATATGTTCCAGACCCATTTGGACACGTAGGACAACTACCAGCAATCCTGCAAGGATGTGGGCTTGATACCTTCATCTTCACTCGAGGCGCTGGACCTTGGGTAGCAGAAGAAGCCAAGGGGATTTTCTATTGGCAAGCTGCTGATAGTGAAACAGAAGTCTTGGCTATTAAGCAGATTCCAGATTATCCAAATCTAATGGCTTGGGGCTTTGAGGATAGGCAACTAGACTCCAAAAACTCACCCAATATCAACATAGATACTGCAATGGCAAAAATGGAAAGATTGCTTGATATGGCTAAGAAAACCTACAATTGGCGGCCAGAAGACATGTTGTTTGGGCAGGGTAGCGACCACACTGCACCACAAACAACTTTGCCGAAATTAATTACTGCGGCAAACGACCATTTCGGCAAAAAGATTCAGTTCAAACATTCATCTTTTTCCCAATTTACCAGTGACATCAAGTCATGGATTGGGCGTAAGAAAATTCACCGATATCAAGGTGAGTTACATGATGGATGGGACCGAAATATCCTATCTGGGGTGTTTAGCGCAAGGCTCTACCTAAAACGTCTCAATGACAAAACGATGCGTACTCTGACAGACCGAGTTGAACCACTTAGTGCGGCCGCACGTGCGTATGGTGGGAGGGACAGACAAGAACGCCTGAACTTAGCATGGCGAGAGGTGTTGAGAGCTCATCCACACGACGATGTGTGTGGTTGTTCAGTTGACGCTGTACACGATGATAATGAAGTAATGTTCAAACACGCAACTGAAATTTCAACGATGCTAGTTGATGATGCAACTAACGATTTGATTTCTGCTTTCAATCTGCACCATGTTGACCGTGACGCTGTTCCAATTTTATTGCATAATCCTCTACCTATTGCTTGGTCAGGGACACTTCCTGTTGACATGGCACTGCCAGCATATCGCTGTTATCTTGAAGCAGGCACACAACTCAAAGTTGAGTTATCAAAACCAGCAGATGGTTGTATTATTCAGACTATGGCGGCTCTTACCGAGCCGCAATTTGGATTACATGTTCACGCAGATAGAGCGATCAATGTTGAGTTACCAAGGGTGCAGGGTGCTGTACTAGTACACAACCTTCCCCCTGGAATTCATGTTGCCCATATTTTGCCCGGTCACGGTCCGCAAAATTTACCGGCAAAACCAGTAAAGACAGGCGGTCGTCAAGGACGCACCGACTGGATGGAAAACGGACTTGTCAGAGTTCAATTTGGTAGAGATGGCCGCTTTGATGTAATTGATTCGGGAACTAAGCGGACTTACACCGGCTTAGGAAGATTGGAAAGTTCTGAGGATGCTGGAGATTCATACGATTGGTCAGCAGGCGGACATCCTGTAGAGGTAGGGACAGGCCGTGGCTCAAAGATGGAAAAGAGAGCGAAAGCAGTTGATAGAAGAATCTGTGACTTAGATGACTCCGACAAGCGTTCAACTTCAGTCACTCTGATGATGGAAAATGAATGGTTGACTACAGTACTTGTTCAAGTTCATTGGTCACTGCCAACTTCGTTTGATGATGCCACTCAAAAACGCACTGCTGAAGAGGATTGGGTAACAGTTGAACATTACGTTACCTTGCGCACAGGCTCTAGATTAGTTGAGATTGAAACGATGATTAACAACACTTGTGAGGACCACAGGTTGAGGGTCTGTTTACCAACTGGATTGACGCCAAAGAAGGTGTGGAGCGGAGGGGTATACGATGTTCTCTCAAGGTTGACTAGTATTCCTCATGAGAGTGATTGGGAACAACCATCTGTACCTACTCAGCATTTCAGTCAGTTTGTGTCTATGCAAGACCGACTTGGTGGTTTGGCGGCAATTGTCCCAGGCTCCAACGAATATGAGGTTGCTAAAACAGATGGCAAAGATGGACTTGATTTACGAATCACCATGCTCAGGGCTACTGGTTGGTTGAGTCGAGATGGATTTGCTAGCAGGAGAAACCGTGCTGGCCCATGTTATCCAGCACCTGGCGCTCAGTGTCAAGGTCAATCATGGATGCGCTGGGGTATTCTACCTTACGAAGGTATGTGGGCACAGGCTGGTGTGCATGAAGCGGCTGAGAAATTTGCCGCTAACGCAACGTTGTTGCCTGCGCACGGAAAACCACAACTCAATGGCTTCTTTGATGACCCGCTTTCCAAGGGAATCCGTGGCCGCTCTGCGGCCCCAGTCCGATTTGTCGGCGAGGGACCTCGGCCGTTGTTGTCAGCTTGCAAGCCAGCCGAGGATGGTGATGGCACAGTAGTCAGGATTCACAATCCAACCAAACATGAGTGGACAGGCAGAATTGAGACTGACTTGCCGCTGTTTGAATGCAATGAGTGCGATATGTTGGAAATTATTGGTAAAGCGGTAGACATTACAGACCAAGGCTGGGATGTTAGCATTGGTTCAAAGAAAATTGTAACTTTCCGCTTCAAGTGAGGTTGCAACATGGTGGAAAAGACTGAGTTATGGCGATATTTTTCCCCTGATTACATAATTGCTCGGCAGCGTTTCCTTGATGCGGCTGAGCAGGCCGGAGCAAAAGTCACCTCCATCCCAATTTCAGTTCGTGGGCCATCTGATGAAATTCTTACAATCGATGTTGCCTATATCGGTGGAGAGAAACCCTCGCGAATGCTGATACACACTAGTGGAGTTCATGGGGTCGAAGGCTTTCCTGGAAGTGCGAATCAGATTAGATTACTAGAGCGATTGTCAGCAGGTGAATTGAAAATTCCTGATGATACTGGTTTGGTAATTGCACACTCAATAAATCCCTACGGATTTGCTTGGTTAAGGCGTGTTAATGAGGATAATGCTGACTTGAATCGCAATTTTCTACCACCTGGCGAGCCGTACGTGGGTGAACCAAAGAGGTATCATGAATTGGATGGGTTCCTAAATCCACGTACTTACAAATCAACCTTTGATATGTTCACAATGAGGGCTGTATTGATAATGATGAAGATGGGATTCAATGTTGCAAAACAAACCATTGCTGAAGGTCAATTTGAGAGACCAAAGGCGATGAATTACGGTGGTCATCAAATGTCTGAAGGGCCAAAACTTTGGCTAAATTATCTGAGCGAGGTGTTACCAAGTGTAAAGCGTGCAGTTTGGATTGATTTTCATACTGGATTAGGGCCATTTGGAGTGGATTCCTTGCTTGTATCAAATGAATTAGGAGATGAGTCATTTTCTTCTTTGACAACTCGTTACGGTTCAAGAATACAACCGTTAGACACTGATGCCGGAGTGGCTTACCGCATACGTGGTGGTATGATTGAAGGGGTTGCAGCACGATTTACAGATATTGATTGGACATTGATTATTCAGGAGTTTGGAACCTACAAACCAGTCAAGGTAATCAAGACGTTAAGGGCTGAGAATAGAATGACTCAATGGTCAAATATTGGGAAGCGGGAAAAGGTTCACTCAACCGAGCGCCTAAGGCTGGTAGAAATCTTCAGTCCAAAATCTGACAAATGGCGAGGGATGATTATGGATAGAGGCCAAGCGCTGATTGATGATGCACTAGCCGACCTTTGATTTTCGGCAAATCCAAGCGTCGGGTTGATGGGAGAAGGCGTTTCCGAAGGAACGTGGCTCGGAAGGTAGTGGCTCGCGCTCCAGTGCGCCTAGACTTTGCAGGTGGCTGGACAGACGTTGCTCCTTACACTCACGATGTTGGTGGTGAAGTGGTCAATCTAGCCATCAATAAGTATGCCACAGCGACTCTTGAGGTGGACGATGATGGGATTCTCACAGTATCCTACACTTGTGAGGTTCCTGTAGGCTCTGGATTAGGCACTACAGGTGCAATCAATGTTGCATTAATGGGGGCTATTAGCGCTATGGAAACCGATGATATAGGCCGTAAGGCCTTGGCAGAACAAGCATTTCAATTTGAATCGCTTTTGGGCAACAAAGGCGGACGTCAAGACCAATGGGCGGCGAGTCACGGTGGTTGGAATCATCTGATGTTCATGCAGGATGATGTTGAGGAAATGCCGCTTGTCCCTCTATCCTCAGCTACTAAGTGGTTACAAAGACAGTTGGTGGTGGTTAATTCCAATATAACTCATGTTTCAGGGGAACTTCACAAGAATATCTGGGAAAGATATGAGGCTGGTGACAAAGAGGTTGAAGAAGGCCTGATGGCGATACGTCTAACGGCTCGGGCTATGGCTAAGGCTGTTCAACAAGATAGGCGTGATGAGTTCATCGCATCTCTTCGCGAGGTTTGTAGAGGGATTGACCTGATTGACAAAGGTCTTCACGATCCCTTCCGAGGCGTGGTTGACCCACTTCTTTCAAGCAAGGAAGTATTGGCTTGGAAAGCCCTTGGTGCGGGTGCTGGCGGTTGTGCTATGCTGTTGTGTAATCTTGGCAAACGCGAGGCAGTGGAGGCCGCTTGTGAAGCGGCCGGTTGGAGTATAATTGATTGGGCTCCCGATATGGATGGGTTGACAATTACTGCCAACTGAGGCCATCAATTTTTGTTGATAATGTTGAGATGGCAGGAGTTAGTGCACTCACAATTTCAGCCTGCCATTGTGCTACTGCTAAAGCATTCTTCACGGGATTTGTTTGCTCCAATTGTCGAGCGACAAGAAGCGGCCACCGACCCATTGAAGGTGGCCAAAGTTGAACATCACCCTGCAAATTATCCAGATGGTGCGGTGTTGCTTCATGAGACCAAATCGGGTCACTCGCTAGTTTTGTCAATGCCCCTCTTTGTGAATTGCAAAGAGCGACCGTCCTTAGTGCATCAAGTCGGTTTGGATTCTCTTCGTCAGGCCGGTCTAGTTCACCGGGCGGAGCCCGTTCAAAAAGAACAAATCCATGTTTGTTTTCAGGTGTATCGGGGTTCCATCCAAGCCCAGCAAATATTGTGAAAAGGCTCTCCCATGCCTCGGGAGCCCGAATGTACCATCCCATTCTGTCTGGCTTGTTATCAACTTCCAAATGCCAAGTCCAATCAGTCAAAAGTGGACTGAGAGCGTTGCGAATTTGACCTAGAAGAATACGCTCTTCTAGTTTTGAGTCCCCGTTTTTTACAGTGGGTGGTCCAATTTTTACTGCCACAAAAGCACTCAGAGTAAGGCCGAGGTCTTTTGGACTAATTGACCAGCGATGTTCCCCTAATCTTTTGGGCCCCTCATTCATTTGAGTTGGTTCCATAGTCCAGCGGTGGATGCTCTTCTCCCCATCATTCCCTACACCTAATCTGAAACTGATTCTGTCATCGGTAAGTGTCAATGCTCCATCATGTGTTGCGAATTTCAGGTCACCTTGGGGGTCTGGAGAGTGACTCCCAGGGTAAGGATGATCATCGAAGTCCAGTTCTTGCCAAAGGCGGGCGAACAAGTCTTTCTCCATGGGCGGGCGAGAGGCTGCTTACTGATTACCATGTCTAATCAAGACATCTCAAAGGGTTGAGTGGTGTCTGCTCAAGGTTGTCTAAAATGACCTGTTTCGCATCCTGTCTTTCAAGGGGTGTTGGGCTGATAGATGCAGTGTTGAGAAGCTCATTCCAGATAGATTCTGAAAGAGTTGCGAATTTGACTGCGAAGCGGTAGGAATTGAGAATAAATTCCGCTTTTGGATGGTTAGTGAACCGTCCGCCTTCGAACAGCGCTTCTGCGCGGGTGAGTTGAGTGCGGGCAATGATTGAGGCAAAGGCTCGGTCAGCTCGGAGATTGTTGGCAAGCCCTGCTTTTTTCACTAGATTTGTGATATGAGCACAGGCGCTAGGAACGAAAGTGTCGTCTCTAAACCAGTTATGCGATGGCATCCAAACTTGTTTGGCTATGTCTTGGAATGTTTGCAGGTATCGTAGGTGTAGGACTAAATCGCTACTCATCTTGATAAGAGTGGCTAATGAAAATCTCGATTCTTGCTCGTCAAACCCTGATAGTTCTAGGAATTGGTCTAGTATCTCATCCGGGTCACGATTTGGATTGTCGGTCAGGGCGATTACTGCGTACGCATTCATTTCTGACCAAAAGTCATCAGAAGCGTGGTCTGCTGACCAACCACCACCACGCGGGATGATGTAGGAGCCAGCCCAATTTGATGGTAGTGAATTGGAGAGGCCACCGGTGTTCGTTTCGTCTATTTCCTCAAAGCCGTTAGCAATAGAGTGGCCGAGCCAATTTGGCACAAGACCGAGAAACTCGTATTCACGTTCACATTGGAATTCGATTAGGCGAGGTGGGCCATCAAGTTCGATGGAATTATTCCATGGTTGATGCCGCCAGTAGTCTGTCGCTGTATGCTTAACTGATACTACTAATCTTGGATTTTCATTCCAAGTGGTTAATCCAGCAGATTGTTGCTCAGAATCTGCATGGAATCCATCGTCACCTAAATCCCACATTCTGAGGATACAATACATCCCTAACTGCTCGCAAACAACTTCTTCTAGTTCCGATACAATACGTTGCAGTGCTCCGATTTTACCTAATTTTTCACACACTTCACATTGGCAATTGAATGGGTTTAATCGGCTTGCCCAAGAATCGGTTTCAAATGCTTCACCGAAGCGAAAAATAATCCCCTTTAAGTCGGGAAATTGGTTAAACAATGTGTGTAAATTTATGTTTATTGAGCGCCATGTTTCATCATCATGCGGGCAACCACCACTACTCTGTGCAACCTCTTTTGGTAGAGTGAATAAGTCTTCCATTACCCAAGCATCAAGGCTAGATTCCATTGCATCTTTGATGCGTTCAGCTAGATCTGAAATCCGCTGAGAAACCTTGGAAGGTGGGGCGTTTTCCATGACTAGAGATAGACAACCAAACAGTTGGTCAGCCACTACTAAATCGGTGAATCCACGCTCAGAGAGGAATGCTGGGTTACGCCAGCGAGTTGTAATTTCACCATGGTTAGGTGGGTCGTGGACATACGCTATTTTCATGCGCTGACTGCTTGATGGTTCGTCCATCTCATCCGCAGTCACATTGCCACCTCAATGTCGGTATGAAAAGTCCATCCCATTTCAGAAAATGCAGGGGCCGCTAATGCGGGAAAATCTGAATTTGGTATGATGCCGAAAATTGAACCACCTGACCCACACTGTTTGGCGCATGAGCCAAGTGAGCGGGCTAACTTTACAGCATCAAGAGTCTCTCCAAGAGCCTCTTCACCAAACAATTCTAGACGCAAATCAAAATTTGTGTCAATCAATGATGCAAAAGCAGTAGAATCACCACTTTCAATTGCTTGAAGCCCTTCATTTGCGCAGTCAGCAAGGTGCTGGATAATCTCAATCATTTCCGAATCTTGTTGTTGCCATCGCTCGGCAATTCCAGAGTGTGTTTTGCCAGAATCTTCGCCACTTGGAGCGTGTGCTAACCATAACAAAGGGAAGTTTTCGGTATTGAGTTCGGTGTAATCTCCATATCCCCGATTTGTCATCAATTCTTTATTAAAATCCATGTACAACATACATCCGTATGCTTGTGGTAATCGGTCTTGGAGTCCAGCAACCATACCAAGTTCTTCAGCCTCAACTTTCAAAACCAATTCGGCTAATTCACGGGCGCTGATATTGTTCATCGGAATATCGTGATATGCCATCAATGTCAGCATGAATGCTGTCTCTATTGCTGAAGAACCAGAAAGTCCAACTCGATAGGGAATCGTAGTTTCAACTTCTGCTTTGAATGGGGAAACGGTGAGGCCAAAGTAGTTCTCAAAAACCGTAATAGTTGGTTCCATGATTCTCCGCAATCCTGAATCATCAGGTAATTCGTAGGACCTATCAACTGCATTTTGTGGCGAGAGAGTGACAGTAGCTTGCCAATTCCACACGGGTGTCGAAATACAGGCGCCAAAATAACCGTCTGACGGGTTTCCAAGTAACCCGATTCTAGCCGGAGTTGAGCACGAGACGCGGTTAGTCACAATGCTCGCTCTTTGGTTACTACACATGAATTGATGCCCGATTAGATTGGCTTAGTCAAGCCAGGGGTAAAGCCATGAATGGAATAGTTGGCCCAATCAAATGATGTGGGGAGTGATTCCAGCCGCTGGTCGTGGTAGTAGAGTCGTAGATGACCATGTCAACGGTTGCAAGGAATTGATTGAAATCAATGGCCGCACTATGCTACAACGCACAATAGACGAATTACGTGCGGCAGAAGTTGATGGGATCGTAATTGTCACCTCACCGAACAAACCAGCAATCAAAACCAGCCTAGAAGAATCTGGTGAATTAACTCGAGGCGACATCAAATTTGTTGAGCAAGCCGAGCCAAATGGTCTGGTAGATGCGATAACACAAGCAATCCCAATTTGTGGAGAAAATATGCTTGTAGCCACACCGGACAACCTCTACCTTCGTCATCCTTGTCCGGCCTACGAACTTTTGCGAGTTCACGGCACATCTCAGAGATGTGTGATTGGCGTAGTGCCAGTGGTCAGTCCTTGGGGTGAAATGCTTGGCGATACTGGGCGTGTCGATTCCCTTTACAATTCAAAAAATTCAGAGCACCGAGCCTTGAGCGGCATTCTTGAAAAGAGGAAAACCAAACCCTTCCCCCTAACGGTTCCTCCACGCTGGAGATGTACTGGGAGAATGATTGTCACAACCGAATTTTGGTGGCAGACAGGTTTTGATGATGTTGAGAAATTGGGCGCACTTGCTAGCCAGGGTCGGCTGTTAGCCGCTGAGTTGGATGCCGATTACATTGACATCGGGATTCCAACGGGATTGGCGTATGCTCGTGAGCACTATGGTGAGTGAATACAAAGGTACCCATTTCTCTCTCGGGTAGATCCACTCAATGATTCAGGTTGAAACAATTCAAAGCCAACCATCCCTCTCGAACATTCATGGCCGACAGTTGCCCGTTCTGCATTGGGCGATGTGACTGCAGTACATTCGGTGGAGGAGGAGATGTTCCTGAGGTCAATTGTCCTAGGGACGGCTCACCTTATGAAAAAATTATACTGAACATCAAATATAGAGGGGAAGAAAGGACATTTGACCTTGAGGAAGTGTCTTCACGGAAATTCATTAAAAAACACAGAAAATTTAGAGTTAAATTTGGGGATGTGGAATGGGATATTGAGTACGACCGGAAAAATAAGGTTGAAGGTTATGACAAATATCATCCAAGAAATAAGATGATTCTCTTGAAAAATATTCATTTCCCTCTTCCCCACTCACAGTATAGGATTGATTTCGGCTGGTGGCTACCACGATTTGAGGGCGGACCAAAATCCAAAGGTCGTTTTGCATTCTTTGAATTGTATCACGATGACGTGCCTTTATTCACTACCCAAATAGGAATATATGTTGGAGATGACCTTAGCCACCTGACTCCGGTATGGGAAGAGGAGTCCTACACTAAAGAAAAATAGCAAGTTTGTGTCTACTAAAGGATGCTTTCTTTTTGATTAACGGAAAAAATCATTCAATATCTTCATCTGAACAATCTTCTGGTGCAGAAATCGGATTACATCTAATACTCAAATCAACCCAGTATTCAATCCCATCAACTTCGGATGGATAATCGGTTGAAATTGTGTGCGCTCCAATTTCAATAGCTGCATCCTTGCGCTCGGTATCATTATTGTCTGCTTCACCATTACCAGCACTATCCGCACGGCTTCTAACAATATATCCCGCTTCAACCAAGGCTCGGATTTCTTCTGCATCACCAATAGGATTTGTATTTGAGAAAATGGCCGCTTCTGGGGTATTAGCGACTGACATCGTGAACATAGTAGCACCTTCCAAATTTGGGAATTGGGAATGATAGTCATCGCGTAAATCTCCACCCCCTAGCAACACAAAAATGGCTTTTCCCCTCGACTCATCAAGAAGAGGCCATCCAGAAGTGGTGACAGCAGTTGACACGTCTGTATGTTCACCCCTAACATCATCTGGAATGATAATTCTCTCTTTTGGCCATACTAAGTTGATTTGCTCTTCTACATCTTCTAACATGCTTTGCGCATCTAGCACCGTTGTTGTGTCTGTTCCCTCCCATGTCCATTCTTTTGGCTCTATCCAGATCATCAGTGGTACATGGTTAGGTGATGAATCACTCCATTCTAGTAAAACCCCTAGGCACTGTTGTAAAGTTTGGCAAGTTGTACCCCTGTCGTATTGGTTGTGATAAACTCGTAACTGTTGACCCGGGCTCCACCAAACATCAATTTCAAATTGGCGTACGTCAAACTCCTCTGCTTGGGTATCGAGAGGTTCGTGTGAGTAATCATAATCCCGAATAGTAGGTCCAGTTGGTTTAACATGATACGAATTATGAGTTCCTTTCATCTGTACATGGTTTATCCTCAATGGCGTTGTAGTTTCCTCTTCATTATCTAATCCATCTGACTTCTCAAAGCCTAGGCAACCAACAAAAGATGCTAGCAACATCAAAACGGCTAGGGTCAATGCACGTGCCCTCATCTATTTTCATGAGGCTGACTTGTAATGATGAAACCTGCGCTAAATCTAGCCCATTACAACTATCTCACCAGGGGTTGCAATCATGTATGGGATTTTGTCGCCCCTTGCTTCAACTTCATCAACAAAAATTTGCGGGTCAACCGTATTACCGGGGTCCATACCATAATGCATTGGAATTGCTAATCCAGTATCAAGAATTTCTGCTAAATCACAAGCCTCATCATGTCTTAGGTTATCATTTCCATTAATGCACAACATGGCGATATCAACCGGTGCTTCACCAGAACCCTCAACATAAAGCAAGCGTGCGGCTCTTTTAATGTTGGAAACCCAACCAGGATATGGACGAGAATCACCCATGTGAAAGACCGTAGTGCCATCACAACGAATTAGAAATCCGAGGTACATGTGGGCATTTCTGTCATCAGCATCTAATTCTTCGTGGGCTGCAGGAACTGCAAAGAACGAGAGGCCTTTGTTCAATTGACCAGAGTCATTTCCATGCATAGAATGGATTCTCCCACGAGGAATCCCCATTTCAATAATCATTTTTCGGCTTCGTAGAGGTACCACAAATTTAGCAGCTGGAAATCGTTTTGCTAGTTTTGGCAGAGTGGTTGGGCAGATGTGGTCATCGTGCCAGTGGGTGCAAAAAATGTAGTCAATGTGTGGGAACTCGTCAGGGGCTAACGGAAATTCCCCAAGCAATTTTCCCCATTGGTCTCCGGCATCTAAATCACGCCACCAAGGGTCGATGAGAATTGTGCATTTCCTGAATTTCAATAACCACGATGCTTGGGTAAGCCAACAAACCGCAACTTCATTTCTTTCCACAGTAGTTTCCTCTATGGCTTGGCGCAGTTCTTCCCCTGCCATATCGGGCACTGTTCTGTGCTCCGGCACTTCCCATCCTTGCCCCATTAGGCCAAGTCGCGTACCACTTCATAGATGAGTGATTCCCCGGACTAAGTCGTAAGAGTATTATCATGATATTCCTCTTGCTTGTTCGCTTTACATCATATTGGGTAAAGCCTCAAGACAAATACGCGATGTGTCGCACACGATGGTTAGGCGTAGTCGGTCGGCAACACTGCTAGTGGTGTTGTTTGCATTGTCAGCAATTTCAGCCGCATCACTAGCCGCACCGATGATAGAACAGGATAATGTCAACGGTGTTGATGATGAGATTCCTGAGGAATGGCCTGAGGGTTCTGCAGCATACGATAACATGGCCTCACTGGCTCAATTTGGTTATCGTAGAATTGACACAAATGCCAATGAAAATGCTCGTAATTGGATCGCTGAAGAGTTAGAAGGAATGGGCTATGAGGTTGAGCGCCAAAATTTCACAACCTTAGAGTGCAACAATTGTCAGAATATCGTTGTCACAATCAATGGGACATTGGAAGATGATTGGTATGTTGTTGGTGCTCATCACGATGCGATCTGCTACTCCCCACCCCCAGTACCTGGTATCACATATCTTGGTTGTACAAGTTCGGGGGCATACGATGACGGAACGGGGAGCGGTTCTCTCCTTGAGTTAGCGCGTGCATTTAGTGAGTGGAATGGTACGCCTACCCACACATGGAAATTGGGCTGGTGGGACTACGAAGAGTGGCAAGGCTCTGGCTCTAGCGAGGGTGGTGGCAAAGGAAGTCTGCACTTTGTTGAAGAGCAAATTCCCAATGGGACCAATGTAACATATGTCAATTTGGACATGTTTGCCCTAAATTGGCCGGTGCCAACCTTTTCATCTCTAGGATGTGATGAGGATTATTGGACCCTTTACCAGTTCACCTCGCCGGTTGATGATTGGTCGTATTACGAGAACGAGGGGCTTGAAGTCACCGAAGAAATGCAATCAAATGCAGAGTGGTTCCAAACTCGGCTGAAGAACATCAATGACAACCTCAGTCATCCTGAGCCTTGGGTCAGCGTCATTGATGACACGCTGGGAAATTCAGACCATTACAACTTCATCATGGCTGGACACACTGCGACTTGGATTAGGGGCATGCACCAGAATATTTTGGAGGAGGGAGATACCTGTGAACAGACTCCTAAACACGCTCAAACCGATTCAATAACTACGATTAACACGCTTGCGGGTGGCCGTGCGAATGTTGAGGATGGGCTTCAAACCGGGCTTGACATAGTTGCCCTACACGCTTGGTGGGACTGGAATCCAAATGGTACTAACGAAACTGATGATGGCTTAGATGCACAAGGTGTGACCTCTGGTGGATTCTCACTTGGCTCTCTTGCACTCATCTTGGCGGCCATTGGCCTAGCCCTCTTTGTATTCATATCGCTCGCTCCGAAATCGTCACGCGATGATGCGGAAATTAAACGGCGTGATATCGGCGAAGATGACCGGTTCAGGGACCTTTGGTTCGTGCTCTTCTATCTTGGATTCTCTATGCCATTCGCCTTCCTTGGCTACTGGGGTCGCACACTAGGAATGGCTGAGTTCGGCTTGGATAAGTACACCGTTGCTGCGATGTTCATGGTCGTTCAAATTCCGTTTTTCCTAAGGCCTCTATGGGCTCAACCTGTTGACCGAATGCAGACTCTCCCTTGGGGAAGAAGGCGAAGTTGGATGCTTTACGGCACACTCGGCCACCTTGTTCTCCTAATGCCACTCGTGCTGATAGATGTAGGTAGCCAGCCTTGGATATGGATTGCAGTATTGCTTTTGGCTTTAGTTCCTAGATTGTTTGCTGAACAAGCAGTTAGTGCAATGATGGCCGAAAGTGTCCCACTTCTTGGGAGGGCAAATTCAATGATTAATTTAGCATATCGCGGAGGTGGTCATCTTGTCATCCTCATGATGGGTTGGTGGGTTGGTGGGGGAGGTGCATCACCATTCATTTCAGATGGTATTACTGATTACGCATCTATTCAGGTCCTTACTTTCTTGATGCTTCTAGTGGTAATGGCTTGTGGCATAGGTATCACTCTGATGATGAAGGAAGGCAAACCACTAGCGAAGGCTGAGCAAGCCAGTCCGTTCCCCGAAGGAACACCAATGATGTCAAAGGTTCTAGCAGCAATGCAAACTAAAACGGCATGGCTGGTTCTTCTCGGTTGTCTGTTGTTGCCGCTTGGTGATGGGTTTGAGGCCTGGTTTTCGGCTTATCTTGTAGAAGTTCAGAATATGGATGGAGCGCAGATAACTCGCTGGTGGAATCTGTTTGCAATCATCAACTATCTCGGGCTGGCCGGCCCTTGGGTATCCGACCTGTATGGTAGGAAACGAATGCTAAGGCTGTATGCGCTTGGCTCAGTCGCTTGTTATCTCGCATTAGGGGCGTCGATGTTGGTAGGATTGCCAGGTATTGTCACTTTGGCAATTTGGGTTCCGACACTCGTGCTTACTGATTGGATGATGTTCACCTTCATCACCACATGGGCTGACATTGCTGACCCAAGACTTGGTGGTACTCACATGTCGGTTTTCCAGACTGCTCAAGCCTTGTCTGCAACTTTCGTAATGGTTGGGATTGGTGGTCTGATCTTGGCATTTAGTAACGATGCATATTGGCTGTTATTCATGCTTGCAGCAGCAGGTCCTGCTCTAGGTTGGTTCATCTTCAGCAATCTAAAGTTGGGTACAGATGAGTTAGGAAGCGACCCTTGGAGTCCAATAAATCTTCCACAAATGGGTGAAGTAATCCTTGATGCTGAATTAGAGAATTAGACAGACTGACCTAATTACCATTCAGCGTGAGAACCGTCAGGATGGTGCCAAAGAGTTGGTGGGTGAGGATTCCAAGCATCCATGTGTTCCTCAATCAGGTGTTCTTGAACATCAATGCCCAATCCCGGACCATTCGGTACCTCAACCATGCCGTCCTCCACTACGAATGGAGTTGCGAGCAGATTGAATGCCCAGTTTGCTCCTCCACCAGGGGTTCCACCTCCAGCTGCTCCTCCTAGTGACTGGAATTCTTGGAATGCATGAGCAGGGCTAGCGGCTGCAACCTGCAGTGATGCAGCGAGTTGAATTGGCCCGTAGGGGCAATGTGGTGCAAGAGCGACTTGAGCCGCCTCACACATTGCGCCGATTTCAACTCCAGCACGAATTCCCCCGACCAACGAGAGGTCAGGTTGAATGACTGCTACAACTGGTGAAGGGAATAGGTGGTCAGCAAATTGCCGTTTACTGAGCAGTCGCTCACCAGTCGCCAAAGGAATCCGCTGTTCAAGGTGCAATTGTTGTAAATCTCTCAAATGATGAACGCTTCCATCAGGCAGACATGGTTCTTCAACAAAAGAGAGGTCAAAAGGCTCCAAAAGAGGCAACAATCTGCGGCTTGCAGCCGGTGTTAGTCGGCCATGTAGGTCAATTGCCAATTTCGCATCACCAATCGCATGTCTAACGGCCATAACCGTGTCAAGTATTCCTTGTAATTCGGTATCGGAAGGAGTTGTTGAAGTAGGTCCAGCAGGACTAACCTTGACCATTTCAAGTCCTTCATCAAGCGCCGCCTTTCCGGATGCAGCAAACTCTTCTGGGTTTCTCCCCCATAAGTTGCGATATACGCTTACTTTGTCTCGCACAGGCCCACCTAGTAACTGGTGTACGGGCGCTCCAACCTGCTTACCACGCAAGTCCCAAAGTGCCATTTCAAGAGCACTAATTGCAGTATTGAGAACAGGGCCGTCGCGCCAAAATCTACCCTTGTGCATTTCCTGTGTTATTCTCTCAATCCCAGTAATATCTGTTCCAGAAACACGGTCACACATCGCTTTCAGTGCAGGCTCTACTTCTTCATGGAGGTCACCAATAGCTTCGCCCCATCCAACCTCACCATCACTACTTTCCAATCGTAGTAAAAGCCATCTCGGTGGGCATCGGATTACACTAGCTGAACGGATTTTCATCTCATCACCCCTCTTCTTGCTAATATTTCACTGCTAAGAAAGTCTGCCTCTTCAACTGTCAACCTACCGCCAAGCCCACACGCAAAAGCACCTGCATCTAACCAAGTTATCACATCATCAGGTTTTACTCCTCCTGTAGGTAAAGTGTGGACTTGACGTAAAGGACGTGGTAGATTTGCCAGCATTTCAGGCGACCAGTTTGTGGCTGCTGGATAGAGTTTGACAAGCATCGCCCCCGCAGTATGAGCCTTCCACAATTCTCCAGGGGTGGCAGCACCTGGTACAGCGAGAATGTCGAACTCGTTTGCAAGTTGAATAAATCCCTCTGGATTGACCGGTGAAAGGGCAAAATCAGCACCCCATTCAGCAACCGATGGGAGGGCAGTTGGTGGATGCATTACAGTTCCAACACCTAGCATCACTTCATCATCAAGTTGTTCTTTCAGCGTGGAAAAAACTCTAGCAGCATCAGTGCTGTCCAGCGTTACTTCAAGAACTCTAACACCAACTTGGGCCAATGCTAATCCACGCTCAATAAGAGCATCAGCGTCATCACCACGCAGTATCCCAATGAATCCAGCGCGGCTAATCCGCTCAAGATTCCACTCCAACGACATGACTTCACCCATCCTGCAAGAGGTCAACCGCCCCTTCAATTGATTCCCATCGTGATAGTTCTTCACGCTCCACATTTCCGAGGTCTCCGAAGGTTTGCTGAGTAAGAGCAGCGAGTACATCACCGCGCCGACAACAATCATTTGGATTCAACCCCTCAAGCAATCCATTAATGAATCCAGCAAGCCATGCATCTCCCCCACCAAGTGGTTCAACAGGTGTGTGGCTGACACTCTTTTCCCGGGTTGTGGAAATACCTCTTGAATGGGCTACTGCGCTCCATCTAACCTGTACACCATGCAGTTCTTCTTTCCATGTGCATGCGAGGTATGGGATGTTCCACTTTGCACGAAGAGCCACCAACATTTCAGGGCTACTTTGTCCCGTCAAGGTCAGCAAATTTTCAGGTGATAATACTAGCAAGTGCACTTGGCGTAATCGTGGCTCGACCTCATTCCAAAGTTCTTCAAAAGTTCCTAGCGCGGGACGATGGTTCAGGTCTAAGGCTACTAGTGTCCCGTCAAGTTCAGCAAATGTCATTGATGTCGCCCAATTGGCCTTTGGCCCTTCTCCAAGAAGTGGTGTAATGCCACTTGTCACAAGCCAGCGTGCGCCACTGATTTCTTGGCGCCATTCAATATCACCAGATTTCAGATTTGAGAATGCTGAGTTGGCGCGATTGTATGACACAGTTTTGTCTTCCTTAACCACTTCATACTCACCGACTGGATGCTCTGAGGCGATAATAGTCAGTTGAACTCCGCTTTCAATGGCTGGTAGTGTAATTAGGTCAGCGGATTCATCCACTGGCAGCGAAGTTACCCATTTCACAGAAGTTCCTAGATTAGCCAATGCACAGGCAACATTGTATTCGGCTCCGCCTGGTGTGATTTGTCTCTCTCCACTCTCATCTTGAGATTGCCTCAGCATCGCTTCACCAAAGCAGACGACGAGGCTTGGTTGCTCAATCACGTACACGCCACTAGGAGGTATGGCCTAACATTTTTGCAGGCACAAGTTCAATGGTTGCCCACTCCTTCGGCAGTTCAATGGCGGAGGAACAGGACCTAGGAAAATCGTTGATGACGATTGGATTCCTCGTCGGTATGGTTCCTATTTGGATTGATAAACCTGGCCTATGGGGGTTTTACATTTTAGGGGCAGTCCTATTTCTTATTGGAATCATTGTCAAAGCATCACAGACAGGAGATTCTTTGGGGAGAGCGTTTGCAGTAGGGATTAATCCACATTTGCCAACTTCAAAAGGAGTAGATTTCCTTGAAAAAGTTGTAGGATTTGCTGATAACCCAGACACAGCCACGATGGACATAGGGAAACAACCTGCCGGGACACATCCATCAATGGGGGGTATACTCTCAACGGAATTTTCATCCCAAAGTAGTTCGTACGCTAGTAGTTCAAACCGCGGCGAATTTCAACCTGATTCGTATGACGAATTCGGAGAACATGGGCATGAAAGAGTATTACCCATATCTGATAGGGACCCAGTTTCAACTTGGAATAATCCCGAGGATGAATGGCAGAATCCGGTTCGCTATTGGTAATCAATGAAATGGTTCAATAATCTTCTTTCGAGAGAAGATTCTTTTTTTCTGATTTAGATTAAATATTGATTTTCCCTCACCATTTTTCGTGATTAAAGGTAGCCGTTGTCTTGAAGCGTAGATAGCGAGTCGGTAAACTTGAGGCGCAGAGATGTCGGTTGCTGGAAAGGCTAGAAAAATCACGACTAACACCTTGCAGGAAATGAAGGATGCAGGTGAGAAAATCACCATGTTGACTGCTTATGATTATTCTTTAGCAAAACTTGTTGACAACGGCGGAGTTGATGTCATATTAGTAGGCGACTCGGCTTCCAATGTGATGGCAGGAAACGAAACTACAGTACCTATCACACTTGATCACATGATTTACCACGCTCAATGTGTTGTTAGAGCAGTTGACCGTGCATTAATTGTGGTAGACATGCCATTTGGCTCCTACCAAGGTAATTCTAGGTTAGCTCTAGAAAGCGCAATTCGAATTATGAAAGAGAGTGGGGGTCATGCAGTAAAACTTGAAGGAGGTGCAGAAATAGTTGACTCAGTAAAACGTATTTTAACAGCAGGGATTCCTGTGATGGGGCATCTCGGCCTTACCCCTCAATCAATTTACAAGTTCGGAACATATACTGTTCGCGCCCGTGAAGAAGAAGAAGCTGAGAAACTCATTGCAGATGCAAAGATGCTTGAGGAAGCAGGTTGTTTCGCAATTGTATTAGAAAAAATTCCAGCCGGGCTTGCAACCAAGGTATCCCAAGCAATTTCAATTCCTACAATTGGTATCGGTGCTGGGGCTGGAGTTGACGGTCAAGTCCTAGTGTTGCACGACATGCTAGGGATTACAATGGATTTCAGCCCGAGATTCCTACGACGTTACCTCAATCTTTCAGAGAAAATTGAAGGTGCAATCAACGAATATGTTGATGATGTAAGAAGCGGCGAATTCCCCAATGAAAGTGAACAATATTGATAATTCACAATATTTCTAATCTTAGAAGGAGAGGTTAATCCTTTTTCTCCCAACCTATTGGCTCAAAACTCCATAATGCTGGTTTACCATCAACGTCAAAGTACCACCCTGATTCACCTTCCTTTGTACCAGGTAGAGGTTTCAGAATTTCCCCTTCTGATTGAGGTCCAAGGCCAGGCACGATATCTTGGGGTTCAAAATCTTCGTCTATATCTTCACCCCATGAACCCCATTCAACCTCTTCAGTTGGCTTCTCTTCTTCGTCGTCAGAATCAACTTCTTCTACAGATTCAATTTCCTCCGTTGACTTCTTTTCTTCGTCGTCAGAATGTTCTTCATCTGTAGATTCAATCTCTGATGGTTCAAGGTCTTCTACTTTCTCAACTTCAGTTTCTATCGTCTCGATATCTTCTGAGGGAGTATCAATATCTTCAGCATCATCTTGTTCTGTTGGTTCTTCGCTATCTTCTGCATCTGGAGATGTAAACATTGACAGTGCGTTACTAAGTGAAGATGGCTCTTCTTCACTCTCGCTCTCGATGTTTTCGCTAGGAGTTGGTCCAAGAGCATTCAATGCATCACTCGTAGATAATGGTGTGTTGCCACCTGCCTCAGGATTAGGCTGTGGTGTGAGAGTGGAATGCAATGCTGTGGCATCGTTAGCCGCTCCAGTTATGCCCGGCGTACCCCAGTTTTTTACTGGAGGTGGTGCTTGAGTTGTGCCGGTTGAGCCCACATTTGGAAAACCGCTTTGGGGGGCAGGTTGTTGTCCTGATTGCCCCGGAATATATTGTTGGTCCGAACGCACGAATACACCCAATGTGGGGGCAGCAGAAGATGAATTGGGGGCGATTCCAGTTCCGAACATGAATGCAGGTGGCGGCGGAGATGGAGGTGCTTTTCTTGATATTCTAGGAGTTACTGCTGGCGGAGGTGGTACACCTAATTCTTTCACCGCTCTCTCCTTTTCTTCTTCTGCTAATTCCTCTTCATATTCATTTGCTAATTTTTTAACTCGAGAATATACTACAAGAAGGACAATTGAAATTAGTATTGCAATCAGAACCGCACCACCGGCCATCACATCGGTGCTGCTGCCAAATTGCCCATCAAGCAAAGTTGCTTGAATATCAATGAATCCAGTTCCTTCTGACCCTTCGTAAGTTGCGGTGACAATGTGTTGTTCGCCGTCATTATCCAAATAGAGGCGCCACCCCAATTCTTCGTCACATTCTGTTCTCCCACCAGATGAAGTCATTGTCAAATCACACAGAGGTATTGAAACTCCGTTTCCACTTACATCAAATCCTCTGACGGTGTAAAGAACAGATTCCCCCTGAATTCCACTATCTGAAATGTACACCTCCAAATGGTCGAGTGGACCAGGCGTTACGTAGACCAAAATGGTGTACTCCTTGCCATTTGCGAAGGCGTGAAGTTGTGTCCAGTTGACTCCATCAGCATGGTAGACATAATCCCCAGCACCTCCACTAACCTCAATTGAACCGAAGTTCTCATCAACACCCCAAGTTGGATTATATGGATGCCAATCACCCATCACGTCTAGACCTTCAACATGTAAAAGAAGGCTTTCGCCAGTTATTACAGTAAGGTACCAATCTCCAGCAGTAGTGGTGACATTGATGTCAATCGGTTCTGACCATCCAACCTGTACCCTGATGGATGAAGGCCTCCCGCCCGATTCTACTAGGATATTGTGTTGACCTTCTGTTGAGGGTGTAAATGTATTATTGACTGAATCTATTGATTCATCTCCTGAGGGTCCATCAACAGACCAATTGAATGTTGCATCTGGGATGATGTTGCCATCTAGGTCTGTTGCAATCGGATTCAATTGCAATACATCTCCTGTTTTGAGGTTTGAATCATGCCCATCTATCGAAATAAGTGAAATCCTCCCTACTCTAACATCTAAAACCAATTCATCTGACATGTTTGCATTTCCACTAGCTGGTCCGTTGTATTCCGCTCGTACAGTCCAATTTCCAACTAGTGTACCATCAAATGTGGCTTGGCTTCCATTTCCTGATATCCAAGCATTTGCTTGAGGTGCGAGAGATGACCAGTTCCCTTCAACTTCGAGAAGATTACCCCGTATATCTACAATTGACATTGTTAAGTCAACTGATTCGTCAGAAGTAAGAATTGTCCTATCAACATTCACCACCAAGTCAACACCCATTCCTCGGCTAACATTAACTTCCCAAGATGAGGTAAATCCGCCAGTAGTTACTGAAATTGTTTGAACCCCAATTGGGCCCGGAGTCCAAATGGCGGATTGTCCTGGTTGAACATGGATTGAAGACCCTTCAGGAATTGTCCAATCTGAACTTGGAACAAACATTGTTCCTGAATTACCTCTGATATCAAATTCTGTCACTGTTAATTGAACCACTTCATCAGCACTCAGATTTTCCTTGTTACCTGACAAATTAATGCTTTGAGTAGCCCCAAGTGTAACAATCACTTGTACCGATGCAGTTACTTCTGCTGAACAAGCCCAAACTGTATGATTTCCAATTAAATTAGGGTAGTAAATTGCTTCAGAACCGCCCTGGGGTGCGATGCTGCCTTCGCTTACACTCCAATCCGGTGTACCACCTAACAGAATTCCATCAGAATTGTAAATGGTGGCATTGAACAACCGACTCTGATCTGCTGGCAATGTGACTGGGCCAGGTGGTAGAATTATTATTGAATCAGTATTTGCAGGCCCTGAGCAAGTTCGCGCAGAAGCATTTTCACTTTCATATTCAATTCCATTTTCCAATTGGTCACTCAGAATCGGAATATATGATGTTGAGACTAATATCAAAATTGAGAGCAAAAATGCAGAGAAATATGTTCTACTAATTTTCAACACCTCCTTTCTATTATCCTAGCCTGTTCGATGCCATATTCCATCATCATCAATGTCCCAACGAGATGGATTGCCTTCACCATCTAGGTACCAGCCTGCTTCTCCTTGCGTGGTTCCTGACATTGCTTTCATTATCCCCTTGTCGCGCACATCTTGCTTGGCCGTTTGACTTTCTTGAGGCGCCGGCTCCACCACTTCCTCTACTACTGTTTCGTTTGTTGGGGTAGGTTCTTGGTTGACAATTTCCTCAGGTTTTTCATCCAGTTCTTGGGTGGTTTCCACGACTTCAATTTCTTCGTTGAATTGTTTAGGTGGGTTTCTAACGCTTTCATCGTAAACGGTTTCGTATGCGGCGATTTGCTCATCACTCCAGCCCTGAGTTCTTCCCCATTCCCAAACTTGCTCAGTCGACCATGAAGATTCATCCATTTCAGTTGTTTGACTAGTTTGGGTATCTGATGTGTTATTAGTCCATACTACAGGTTCTGATTGAGTTGGTTGTTGAGTTGGTTCCATTTGTTGAGGTATCTCCAAAGGTGCAGGTGAAACAGGTTGTGCAAGGCCGCTGGGACTAGCCATTTCTTGAGGTGCCGATGGCACCATTTGAGGTATCTGCTGATATCCACCCCACTGTGGCTGAGCCATTTGCGGTTGCATTTGAATGAAGGCTTTGCGAGCAGCTGCTCTTGCTTTCTTTGACGGCTTGTACCCAGCCATTGGGTCAAATGTTTTGCGTGGTTCATTAACTCCGAAGTGGTGGTCAAGAGCCGCTTCCTCTTCATGGCTTCTACGCCGTAGTCTTGCGATTAGGAGGAAAAACATCACCACGGTTACAGCAATACCAGCCCACAGGCTAGTGGCTAGATTTGAATCCCCGAAGGCCCTAAGTGGGTCTGGTGTTACATCAATGAAAGCTTCACCCTGTGCGGTTCCATAAACAACACTAATTCTTTGCTGAGACCCAGAATTCTGAATTACCATCTGCCAAAAATCACCAGTAGAATGACCGAAACTACCTGCGCTACTTGTCAAATGAACATTGTCTGGATTCAGTGAAATTTTGTTTCCACCATAGTCATATGCGGTCACTTCAACATCAATAATCTCACCCGTTTTAACATTCTCTTTGATAATGTTAATCACAATATTGACGATATCTCCATGAAGTACCGTTACCGAAATTGAACCATCTGCTAGGCCAGAGTGGAACTGTAAGTTATGGGTGCCGACTCCTATACCACGCACGAGATATTCTCCTGCCCTACTACCATTGGCCAAATCTACACTGTTGTGAGGGATAGACCATGTTACATCGCTACCAAAGTCGTTACCGTCAAGATCGGTTGCGTTAATTTGGATGGTAGTAATATTTCCACTTTCTACTACCACTCCATTAGTTTCCAAGGCTCGAATTGTATGCGCAATTCCTGGTTCAATGTCAATTCCTAAAGAGGCAAAAACTCCTGCTGCCTCGACTTCGATTTCATGGTGCCCCGATAGTACTGGGTACCAAATCGCCTCATTCGTTCGCATCTCTTCAGTTCTGTCCGTTTGTGAGCCATGATGGATAAAACTCCAGTTTAATTGTATGTAACTTAATTGATTACCATCTTCATCAAAGAAAGTAGGTGCGAAATCAATCCAACTATCTGCTGAGACTTGGGTACCTTCACCAGCTAGAATTATCTGTGCTAGAGAGCCGGGAATTACTTCCAACATCAAATAGGTTGAAAAATCATTATTTCCATCATTATATTCTGCTTTGATGGTCCAATTGCCAGCAATAACTCCCTCAAATTGAGCCCCATTATCAGTGGGGCTTAACCATGGGGCGGCTACAGGTTCTAAGACCAACCAAGTACCGTTAACCTGCCAGCGATTTCCTTTGGAATCCTCTGCTGTAAGAGTCAAAGGTAATACTGAATCAGCGCTGATAACTTCTGTTTCAGTAGCAATTAATAGGTGGTCAACCGAACCATGGGACACAGTAATTGTTGCGTTTGACCATTCATCCTCAACGTGGACCCCAACCTGCCAAACACCTTCTCTCCTAGGGAGCCATTCAACTCCCGCAGGTGTCATTCGGAAGTTACCATCTTCAGCACTCCAATTTGAAAGCGGTATTCTTACCGGAACGATATTTCCCATTACATCATGCCAGTTCACAATTAGAAGAACTGCTTCATCAGCAGGCTGGGAGCCGTTTGGGGCGATTAATTCGATAGAGGACAAAGCACCAGGTGTCACCTCAACATAGGTGTGCCCGCTAGCCCCACTAGTACTAGTAGCGTTGATACGCCATGTTCCAACTTCCCCACCGTTGTAGATACCTACGGAATCAACATACCCACTACCAACATCCCAACTAATTGAGCCCGCGGCTTGATTTGGGAGTAAATTTCCAAGTCTGTCAGTAACGGTGTAAATGATTGGGACTTGTTCACCTGAGGCTACTGATAAATTGGATTCAATCATGATGTTCGTTGCCGACCCAGGTGATACAGTGATATCGGCGGTAGCGAATAATGACTGCCACATCACAGTGACTTGGTCGGAACCTACAGTCGTAGGTTGATAATACCCGGTTTCATTTACAATACCATAATCAGAATACCAAGTCAATGTTGCACTATCAACTGGATTACCATTCGCATCAACAAATGTCGTGTTGAATTGGAAAGAGTCATCGATTGTTAATTCAACAGATTTTGTTTCTAGGTCAAGATTAACAGGCGTTCCAGGATTAACTTGTAATGCTAAAGAGCCAGTGACTCCTGTAATAGTTGCACTAATTTGAGTAGTGCCTGCTATATCTGGTGTGAAAAGCCCACCTGAGTCAATTGAACCGGCGTTAGAGGTCCACGAAACCACACCTGCAATAGGATAACCAGTACCACTTCTAGCTTGGGCTTCAAGGTTGAGAAGATTATCTGCATCAATACGGTATGGTGCTTTGGGAAAGACATCAACCCATTGTGCAGTTAGAGGTAGAACACTAATTCCCCAGTCATATGTGACATTGAGATGAGGTCTATCAGATGCGAAAACATACTCACTTGAGTGGAAGGAAGCCCATTCTTCACCCCATGCAGGACCGGTTAAGAGTACAGATGCAGAGGGGTCATTTCCATTGATGTAGCGCTCATAAGCAACTTCGACAGATCTTGTGACATCAATTTCAATCCAGCCTTGAGATGTTATCGTCACCTCATCCATTAGGCCACCTGAGTCAGTATTGCCAAGTGCCCCACCAACTGTCCAGGAGTTCCAATCCGTGGTATCTGCATCCCAACTCTCGTCATAGACTACCCAACTTCGGATAACTGGTTGCCCACTAAACTGCTTTACATGAAGTGCCAAAGTTGCAGATTGTATTGTCACATTGGTGAACATACTGGCTTGAGATAATTCAATTCCAAATAGGGTATTCCAGCGACTGCTTGCATTCGCTGAGAAGCCAGTTTTCAATTCAGTGTCACTACCATAATTGTTGGAAGGTTGAGCCGCACTCAACCAAGTATCTTGAATTCCAGGATTTCCTGAACTTCCTACCCAGTAAGAATTTCCAGCTGAGCCGTTGCCTAAATCGGTGTAGTCATCGTCGTTGGCAGATGGAGGTGTTGATGAATGAAAAATCTCTTGATTATCAATTAAATCAACATTTTGGCATGCAATTGCCCACGGGCTAATCACGATGATTGCTATCATCAGGGATATCAATGGGTTGCGGAACATGGCGTCGCCTCACCTATGAGCCCTGCCTTCCTTCATCAAATATCCCCCGATTTGTTGCAGAAGGTGTCTCCTAAGGAGACACCTTGATTGCTAAACTCTATTTGGTAGATTTTTACTTAATCTTCCCAAACTTCCCAGTCACCCATGTCAGCAGAACGGTACCACCAGACACCCTGATCATCTTCCCACCATTCTGTGCCATCTTCATCTACTGAGATATTTGGATCGCTTTCACCTTCATCAGATTCTGATTGTATTTCTTCATCAACATAGTCATCAGAAAGAGTGTCAGGTTCGTCGTATTCTCCTTCACTAACGTTGTCATAACTCTCATATTCTTCATAGAATTCCTCGTCATCCTCATCATCAGCTCCGGCTCTTCTTAGTAGCACAACCAAAGTAGCAATTATTCCCATTATTACCAATGCTAAAAGTGCTGCACCGATATAGTACAGAGTTCCACCAGCCTCAAAGAATCCGAACAGCGTTGGTGTAACTTGCACAAATTCAGAATCGTACTTATCTTGGGCGACAACAGTCACTTCTGATTGCCCTTCATCAAGCATGTAGATTTGCCATTGATTATTAGAAATCTTAGTGGTAATGTGGAGTTCCCCACCGTGATAGACAGTACCTTCTTTTGGTACCTCTATCTCATTTCCAAATGCATCAAACGCTCGCACATCAATGGTAATTGTGTCTTGTTGCCCAACCGTCAAGCCAGGCGTGATGGTCATCTCAAGAGTTTCAAGAGTTGAAGGTGTAACAATGACATCCCAAACGCCACTCAAACTTGCGTATGTATACTCTAGGCTGTAATTGCCTACTGTTGTGCCGTGCCATGAATATGCCCCAATCTCTTCTTCGTCAGTAAAGTCGCTTGCTGGGCTTCCTGCCCAGGTAACATCAATTGCAAAGACGTTTCCATCAGAGTCTGCCGCTGATAATTCTATTGAGATAGTAGCACCTGCTACTAATGTAATATCACTTGGATTCTTGTAGATTATTACTGCTTCACCATGACTTACTGTGACCTCAACAACTGCCTGATATGGTCCCGAAATAGCACAGATTAGCCAAGTTCCTTCTTCAGAAGCATCCCAGTTGTAGCCATTGCTTTGTATCGTGGTAGTCAATTCATTACCCCAACTAATACAAGACGGGGGTTGAGTTGTTGGACTATCTGCATCCCAAATGAACCAAGTCAAGATATCTGATTCCAACAGGTTTGAATTTTGGTCTCTAGTAATTGGATTTAATGCCAAGGATTCATCTGCAGTCATTTGGGTTCCGTGCCCAGTAAGTACAATGTTCGCCAATGGGCCAGCCTCAACAGTGAAGACTTGTGAATCAGTCATTGCAGTTTCCCCATTGTGCATGTACGTTGCTGTAACGGTCCACGAGCCTACTATGACAGCATCAAATTCTGCATATGCAAGAGAGGATATCAACCAACTCTGGTCGGCCATGGCTTCTTCTATTTCCCAAATGTCAATAGCTCCAATCCACTCGTTCCCATACTGGTCATAATTGTATACATCAATCGATACAGAATTTCCTGAAGTAACAATGTCGCTACTACTAATTCTTATGTCAATTCCAACCGCTTCTCCGTGGATGACTGAGATGATGATTCTAGTTGTGATGCCTTCTAATGTAGCATCAATTGTCTGAGTGGAAGCACCGATGGGACTCCATCTAACAGGGTCTTCTTCAAACAGAGTACCATTTGATACCACCCATGCAGTTGCAGGTAGAGTGACATTCAATCGATTCCCTCTAATATCAATTCTAACGGTATAAATCGTCAAATCCTCATCTGCAGTTAAAGAAAAAGTAGAGGGAGTAACTTCAAGGTCCAAAATTTCGCCATGGGTTGTCTCAACATTCTGTACTATTGACAATCCATAGCCAGTTGTAAGGGTGACATTCCAAAATCCAACTTTGTCAGCGGTATATCCACCTACTTGGGTAATATTTCCGTCACCCACAGTCCAATTTACGGACAATAGTCGAGATGGCGTAACAGGATTATCATGCGCATCATAGGCGGTCCAATTGAAATCTCTGATTTCACCAGCAGGGATGGAGGAGAAACCAGTCATCACGAGGTAGTCGGGAAGGCCCTCAGTAACTGTGATTTGAAGAGATAAAGAGCCGCCGCTCCATGTAACATTCACCCACTGTACACCGGTGTTCCACGGCATATAGGTGATAGCTCCTAGTGGTGTAGTATGTGAATTACCTTCGGCGATTGAGCCGTTAGTTATGGCAAATGACAACGCTACTCCTGGGACTAGATTGCTGTTTGTATCGAGTACATTGAACCACATTGACACAGATTCATCGCTGGTTATTGTTGAAACCAATGGCCCCCCAATTAAATTGATTGGAATCCCTGGTTGAACGATGATTGTGTGAGTTACAATTACTCTGCCAAAACGGGCAGAAATTGTTACATTACCACTTTGGTCAGGAGTGAAGAATCCAGTGCTATTTATGACACCGTTTGAAGCAGTCCATTCTACATCACCGCTAATTATTTGATTGTCAACATCAACTAGAGTTGCAGACATCTGTACTGGTGTATCAGATGTAGTAGTTGCAGCACCTGTGAGTGAAATGTCAAAGACACTGGTGTAATTGAAGGAAAGAGTTGGCCGGCGGGCAACATTTGTTGCTTCGCTGTTAGAAAATGTTGCCGTAAATTGAGCAGTACTGGGTGGTGCTGGTTGAGGTGTCCCAATCAAAACAACCGAGAATGTCTCATTGACATTTGCTGCGAGAGCACCGCTGATATCAATATAGAACCAACCTGCTAGTGAGGTTGCAGTTATTCTAACGGTTCCAAGAGCAATTGAGCTTCGGTCACTTCCAGCACCAATTCCAGCAGATGTCCAGTTGTTCCCGAGTGATGCCTGAATCCAATTCGCTTGTTCCTCTCGGAAGTTGCTATTTAACAAAGCATAAGCAGTAATATCCATCCAACCTGAGGTAGGGGCTGATACCGATTCAAGCCAAATTGCCAAGCGACCAGAATGAGCTCTTGAGTCTCCAGTAAGTGGTACTTGGCTGAGATCAATCTGAATAATTCCAATACACTTCTCACTGCTAGTAGGCCCACCAGTACACCCCTCACCAATCTTTAGCGCATCGGTTTTGTAGTTAGTAGATGGATTCCCTTCACTAATGTATGTGTCATCAACGATTGGATGGTTGAATTCCTCAACATCATTTCCTTCTTGGTAATCCATGGTCCAAATATTGTTTCCTAATAGCTGAGTATTTGGGTCCCCTATTCCAAATGCCCACGTTGATGAACGTGGCCCCAGAATAGAGCCGTTAATACCTTGGATATTCCAATAGTAAACACCTCCTTCTTCCAAATCCCATCCTGGTGAGAAGGTATCAAGACTTGTTGTGAAAGAGAATAATCCCTGGTTACTAGTTGCATTCCAGGAATAGAACATGTTTGAATCAGTTGAATTCCACATTCTCACAATATAGCCTGTAGTGTCTCCAGCATGTATCCACGTTAGGTTTGGTCTTACATGAGCATCAAGTAGGAAATCATCGTATTGTGAAACAGAGTAGATGACCTGTTGGTCTGTTGGCCATGATAGGACTGGTGTTGCAGGGGCTGCGGTCCCATTTTGGTTGTCAACATAACCAATTACTAATTGTGGTCGATAAGCACTCGCACTAGCTTCTGAAGAAGTGAATTGTAGGTACCCAGCGTAATTCGGTGCTTTGATTGCCATTGAAACAGTGCCATTGTAACCTGCTGATTGGACCAGTGTAGTAACATCCCAATCATACCAAACTCCTCCAAATCCACCGACTGATTGACTGAGAGTTGATGCCGCTGTAGAGTTACAATTAGTTGTGAGTGAGAACGAATTCCAAGTATCAGTTTCTGAGAACGAATTACATTCGTACACTCCAACAGTTGCGGTTCCAGATGAAGAGTAGCCTGAACGGTACATCTTCAGAGAAACAGTAGTTGCGAGCATATTAGGTGGGAATGGTAACTCACCGAGATCAAACTGAATTAATGCCACAGAATCTTGACCCGACTGGAATGGTGAGTTGCCAACTGCAAGTGTTGAATTACTTCCTTGTGGTGTATTGGTGCCAGCATTTGGTGTGGAGTCAATCCAAGTATCTGGGACAGTTGGTAAATAGCCACTTGAGGAGAACACAGAACCGCGGTGCAGTAGCACGGTGTGATTACCCATCCCATCATCGCTACCTTGGTCATCCGGAACTCTGAATTTGCCTCCCTCCGTCCAATTTCCGACAGAATCACCACTTATTGGGCGTACTCTCCAGTGTAGCCAAGCATCGGGCCAACCAGCCCATCCAGGTGGCAGGTCTCCTTGAACATCTATTGTGTAAGAGAGTGGATTAGTGCCAAAACTCCCATCATAACTGAGTGCATTACTTGAGTCAAGGATGTTGGTGCTGCTTGCCACGAAACTCATTTGTGAACTCAATTGAACTTGCCATGCAGTCACATTTGATGGGGCTGGGTGTGACCATTGTAGGCTCACAGGGTCTCTTGATGAAGGCCGGGCGGCGCCAATTTCCCACAAGGTTGAGGTGATTGAAGGTACAGGATTAGTTGCATCTTCTGGTAGCCATTGAGTTCCAATACGGTGAGTGATATTGAGTACCGGTCTTAGGTCCCTATCTATTGAGTATTCTGAACTGTAGAATTGTTTAACGATGGTGTTTGAAGTGCTACTTCCTGTGAAAGCCAAAAGCAGGGTATCGTCACCGCGCATACGAGCAGCTTGCATTAGTTGAGTTACATTCCACGAATACCATCCTGGGCCCATAACCGTTACAGAGTCAACCACACCTCCAATTGATGGATTTGGCCATGCTATTGTGGCATTCAGATTGTTATATGTGGCTTGCATTTCTGTGAAATTAGCCAGTAGTGGATGGACAGTCATAATCATTGAATTGGATGAAGCAGGGGAACAACCATTACAATACAATTCTACATCAGCAGAGATGACTTCCCATGGGTTAGGGATTGGCAATGAGGAAATATCTATCCTCATTATGCTCATAGACTTGTGGCTTGTACTGAATGTGGTGGGGCTTCTGCCAACGTAAAGTATCTGACTATTTCCTGTATTGCCGTTTGGTTGGTAAGAATTGAGCATAGTATCAGCGAAGGAAAGAGGGAGTGATAAACGCGTTACAGCCCCGCCTTCAAGAACCCTTAAACGAGCATCTGTTGAGTTTACTTCTGAGCCTAGTACATTAGGTACATCGAAGGTGAAACTACTGCTTCTGTTTCCATAGATGTCATCCTTGATGGTTTGGACAAACCAACGTTGATTCGAATCGGTGTCGAAGTTCGAAGCAGGAGTCCATGTCATATTTGTTAGGTCAAATCCAGTATCAATTCTACTGTCAAATATCTGGTACCCATCTCTAACATCATTACTATCATTGTAGATGAAAAGTCTCCAACCGTCCACACTAGATGATGTAGCATGGGTCCATGATAGTAAGGGTGATTGGTCACTACCGAGGGAGTGTCCTGATATATCCCAGGTAATATTCCCGTTTGCTGGATCCAAAAGTGAAGGTGTGCCAACTGAGGCAGAGCCAGTTCCATTCCGATACCATAGTTTCAGGAATGGTCGGCTAGAAGAAAAAGTGTAATCTGCGCTGTAAAACATTGCTTCAGCAATAGAGGACATCTGATACGCAGTGTTAGAGCGCAAAGTCATGTTTACTCTGTTTTCTCCATCGGTGACAGCACCGTGAACTAATTCAGTCACATTGAGGCTGAACCAACTTGATGCGATTGGGCTACCAATGTCAATTAAGGGTCCTACATCTCCGGACCCTATTCCTCCTGCTTGACTCCACATCGTTGTAGAATTATTGCTTGCATCTCCTGTCCATGATGCTCCAGTGGCGTTTGCATCCCAGTTACGAAGTGTTCTATGAACAGAGATACGAGGTGCATCTCCGCTTGTTGACGAATTAACTGAGTACGGCCAAAGATGCAGTTCTGCACTGACAATTCTCGCATTATTGGGTTGCGGTAGTTCACTCAATGGGAATGAGAGCATTGATGATTTAGGGCAATCATAAATAGTGCATCCGACGACTAAGTTGTTCGCACCTTGGTGAGTTGTGTTCCTATTAGCATTAGCATCTATCCATGTATCAGGGACATTTGGTATGCCTTGATTTGCTACAGCAGCACCTGGCCTAATTACAATGTATGAGTTGTCAGCATCAAGAGACGCACTCTCAATATCTGGTACTACAAAGTCAGCAATGCTGCTCCAGTTTCCGAGTTGGTTTGTGAGGGATGATCCTCGCACTCGCCAATACCAAACTGCACTCGTACTGAGATTAGAAGATGGTGTATATGTGCGGTTGAGCACATCAAAATCATTTATTTGAACCCATGAACGGGCAACTCTCAAGTCATTACTGTTGAATGTGTTCGTGGTATCTAATTCAACAACCCAGCCATTTGCTGATACACTTCCAGTGTGGTTCCAAGTCATTTCTGGAGTTCCATCAGGAGCGACGAGCATTCCAGTTGTTACGGACCAGACGCCATTGATTGGAGCAACTGGCTGAGGTGGGTCAGGTACAGCCATCGAACCAGGGCTGTAATTAATGACAAGTTCAGGATAATCAGCAGCACTTCCAGCATTTTCTTTATCTGTCATAGCTGCTGCTCCAGCCCCTGTCCCGACTAAGAGGAAGTCAACCGGAACATTCCATCGCATTGAGTTCTGTACTGCAACGGTGACATTCCATGTGAACCAAGCTGGAGTACTACCAGAAATTGTGGTAGAATCAAGCAGTTGGCCTCGGTCGGCTCCAGATGCTCCAAATCCTGTCCAATTGTTTGCGCCCTCATAATTCTCCCAAGTAGCGCTTCCCTCATCCCATCTGTGGTTAATCAGTTCATACGCTGAAGCTGAAAGAGACCCTGAGACATATGATGATTTCATCCTTAATTCAACATCTGTTACCGCGAGACCGGGTGGTAGAATATGGCCACGGATATCACATCCAAAGATAGTATATTGACTACTTGAGATTGATAATTCCCCAGCATCATTGGTTGAACTTGGGCCGAGACTGTCAATGTAAGTATCTCCACAGAAAGGTGCAGCCATCGTGTGTGATGCATTTGAATGTCGTAAACGGAATTGCCATGTATTGTTCGAAACCCAAGTTGAATTGATTGTTGAGAGGATAAAGCCTGGGCTTGAAGAATAACCACCCCAGTCGCCATCTTCAATCCAGCGCACACGCCAATTGTAATCTTCGCCGTAGTCAAGTCCCCAACTCGATGGGACAGTAAATGTCCCAGTAGTTGTGTTGATTCCACTACTCGCATCTCGGCTATCAACACGATAAAATGGTCCTTGAGTAAAATCCTCATTACCTGCCAATTCAATTCGAACTTCGTCGTTAGTATGACCGGTAGTAGACCAATTTAGGGTTGGGGTTAAATCTGCTGTCATATTGTTGTTAACTACTGACCAAACCCCTTGGCCGTCAAGAGGTGATTGTACAGTAACAGTGTCAGATGGGCCCGCTCCATCTCCCCACGCATAGGTGATTACCATCTTTGGTCGTAGGGTGAAAGCATTTTCTTCACTGCCTGCGAACCTTACCCACTCATTGTTTGCTCCAGCTGATTGTAAAAGGAAAGAAATTCCATCTCCAGTTCCTGATTGGTGTACTCCTCGCATGTATTCCTGAACGGAATAGGTGATGTCAAAACTGAAGATGTTTCCAGATTTATCACCATTAATAATATCCAAAGATGAACCAATATTGTTGGAAAGGCCACCGTTTGGCCAAGACAGATTCCCTGAGTAATTATCCCAAGATGCTGTATCCTCACTCCAATTCGATTGGCTGAATTCATGGATACTAATCCATGCATTCCCCTGCCTGTCAGTTCTCCTCATCTGCATGTAGGCACTGAGTATCGTTGCGTTGGAATGTAATCCAGTATGGTCTAGGTCAACATGCATGAGCGCTGACATATCATCACGTGACGTGTTATTTGAGTTACCAATCCATATGTTTTCGGTGTCACCCCCGCTCAAATTAGAACTGCCAGATAACAACCAAGCATCATGAAGAGTACCGCCATCAACAGCTAATGAATCGCGCAGCAGTTCAAATGTCGCAGTATTATTGCCGTTGTTAGTTGCGTTAATGAAAGGAAGAAGGAATTGTCCGGTTTGCCATTCAGATAGTTGATCACCCTTTGATGCTCGAACTCTCCAGTAAGCTGCCATTCCTAAATCAAGGCTTGAGGAACTAGGGATAGTGAAGGTCCCATTTCCTCCTGCCATCGTAAAACCGGTATTTGCCCAGGATGAGAAAAGCCAACCACCGTCGTCCAGACTTCGGTAATCACTTGATTGTGAGATATGAATTTCAACTCCCGAACCATTCAAACCACTCCATGCTAAGGTAGGGGTAGTATCTGCGGTAAGTAGGAAGGCACCAGTTATTGCTACACTATCATTGGCTGGCCCACCGCGAGAAATTGCTGAGCCTGTTGTAGGTGGTGTACTTTCGTAAACAAATGAAATCCGAGGTCTCTTTGCCGTAGTAGGGTGTTCCCGGCTAGCAACCGTTAGGATTCCTTGACCAATAGATGAAACTGTCATATTTATTTGACTATTACCGTTCGCTAATGCACTTTGAGCAATAGAAGTCACATTGATGGTAAATGAAGATGAACTAGAAGAAAATGACCCACTTCGTGGCTCCCAAGCCCCTCTGTCGGTAGTTCCGTTTGCACCACCGACTTGCCAAGTACTGTTGTGTGTGCTATTGAACCAAGTGGCATTTGTTTCGTCATAGTCTGCCTTTAATGGTGCAGCGAAGGCATACATTGACCCTTGAGACATTCCACCAGTGATGTAGACGGTTAGAATTGCTCTTTGAATTGACCCAGCTATAGGAATTGGTCCACTGGGGGATGTGAGTGGGAAACTAAACAGCAGTATACTTTCCATGCCGCTGACATTCGTCAAATTGAGGTTTGCATCACTTCCGTGAGTGGCATTTGGGCTTGTTAAATTCAGCCCAGTATCTGCCGAAGCTGTTGACGAACCGGTAGCCCAAGCAGGTCTTGATACGGTATCTAATTCAGGTCCATTGAGTACACTCGTCCAAGGTACCGCAATCATTACTAAAACTAGAATCAGAGCAGTCAATGTCTTGTTGTTCATTTGCCTCTTCACCATGACAATCCCTGACGGGGAGATGGTGCCTGCATTAACCGCTTTCGGCGTCGGGACTATGCTACGCATAGGTCCCGTGACATCTAAAATGAATTTTTAGGTTGCAGTCACAATGGTTATTGATGGCCAAGTAAAGGCGGTAATAGGTCGGGCTCTGATGGCTAAGATGTGGGTTGAAAAACATCGCCCTCAAACAGTGGATGATATCCGAGGGCAACCCGCAGTAATCGGTAGACTGAAAGCCTATGCGGAGCAAGGTTCCTTTCCCCATTTACTTTTTGCAGGTCCCCCTGGGACTGGTAAGACAACTGCGGCGATTGCCTTGACTCGTGATGTTTTTCAGGATTCATTTAGAGACAATATTCTTGAGATGAATGCGAGCGATGAGCGCGGTTTAGACAGTATTCGTAATAAAGTCAAACAATTTGCCAAGACAAGTCCACTTGGAGGGGCGACATTCAAGGTTATTTTCCTTGATGAAGCGGATGCGCTGACTTCCGATGCACAGGGTGCATTGAGGCGAATCATGGAGCAATATTCTGAGACCTGTAGATTCATACTTTCTTGTAATTACTCAAGCAAGGTTATTGAGCCAATTCAATCACGTTGCGCAGTATTCCGTTTCAGACCATTGGCTAATGATCAAATTGCCAAACAAATCTCGGATATTTCTGGTTCTGAAGGAGTAACTCTTGATGATGATGCTAAAGAAGCGATAATCAATGTAAGTCAGGGTGATTTACGGAAAGCAATAACCGCTCTTCAGGTTGCGGCTTCACTCGACAAACATGTTACCCGAGCACTGATTTATGAGACTACAGCAACAGCTCCTCCTGAACAATTGCATGATTTTCTTTTGGCTTGTAAGAGAGATGGATTTCACCCAGCACGTAGACGGCTTCAAACAATTCACAGATTTCATAAATCAACTTCATAGAGCAATGTATGATACAGAATTTCTTGAGGAAATACAGAAATTAGAATTAACCGAAATGCTTGCTCAAGTAGATTTTAGATTGGTAGAAGGAGGCGGTGAAGCACTTCAATTAGATGCAATGTGTTCAAACATTTGCCGTTTACTTAGTGATTGATTTTCAGACCTTCTTCACTTTCAGTTAGCCATCTACCCCTCCCTTGGTAAATCAGGTGTAGGTGAACTAACCACAAATCATCATGGCACTAAACCGTGACTTGTTTTGGGTGGGCGACATGATTGCTTGCACTGCAGTAGCACCAATCGTTAGGAAATGGAGGGACATGAAAATTGATGAAAGGACTCGTTCACAATTAATATGTAAAAAACTCAAACCTATATTTGATGAAATAAAGGCATTACACAGTGATTTACTAAATCCTGCATGGTGCTAATTCAAACTACAGTCAAGTCATACTCAATGATTCGAATATTAACCCAAGGGTCTCCATCTTCAGTTAGTGTAACTGTTAGGTGGTAATCTCCTGCTTGAAGTTCGCCAAGATTAATTGCGACGCATTCATCATAATGGTGTTTTTCTATAGCCTTTTGTTGAGATTCACGTAGACCGTCTAGGATTGCAGTACAGTTACTATAGTCGCCAACAACCCCTCCAGCTAACTCTTGAGGTGTTTCACTTGGGGCATTGAAAAGAGATGTCAAACTTATCGTTGCAACACTTGGATCAGTATTGTCATTGACATAGAATACCATCCATGCATCTCCACTACTGCCGTTTCTGTTAAGTGTGAAAGAATGGCTTTTACTACTAAGATTGTCACTGTCAATTAAGATATCTTCCCCGTCAACAATTACGACGGTCATTTTCCCAGAAATATCAGGCGCTCCTATATCTCCTATTGGTGGATTGACGAGAATGAATGAAAGTGCTAACCATGTGAAGATGAAGAGCATCCCTGACCGAAACCAGTTGCCAAAGGTGTAGCGCGATTTGTATGGTTCAGGAACCAGCACTCTGTGTAGTGATGGAATAATTACTACCAGCGTCATTGGGAGAAACCAGAGAACTGATTTTGGCCCCTCCATTCCCGGCATCATAACATATCTCATTACAAATGAAATGATTGTGCCAAATGCGACAACTAGCCACATTGAGATTGTGTCTGCTACTTCCTTTTCAACATGGTCTTTAGGGTCAAAGTTCTCTACCCCAAGTTTACCGCCTGGTCTAGCCTTTCTGTCATCACCACTCTTTTTTTTCCTGCGGTTTTCAGCCCTTGCCGCCTGCATTGCCGTGTTGAGGTCAACCATGTGCTTCGGTACTGCCGAGCGCGAGCCACCTATCATTAGTTCGCCTCCTTAGATTGCTAATAGGGCTGTGTTGTTTCCATTAAAAACTCCCGAATTGTTCAAAGAGGTTCTGCCGGTCGGGCGGTTCATTGCCGGGGTGGCGTAGTTGGTGGCGCGTCGGACTCATAGGGTAGCCAGAAATGGCAGAACGGTGAGCGCTATACTCCCCTGAGGTGTCTGAGACATCCGAAGGTCGCGGGTTCAAGTCCCGCTCCCGGCATCAAAAAAACAACTAATATTGAAATTATTATCAATAATTCCAATTCGGTGATTGGTTTTATTCTTACCCTCCGAAAGATGAACATTTCTTCAATGATTCAAGGGTTGAATTGATGGGCTAAGTCGTGCCCCGCAGGTTAATGGTAGAGCAGAGCGAGGTTCCCGAAGTTGGAACTCGGGTACGATTAGTTGCCACTACATGGAATGGGCCAACTGAAGTTGAAGGAGTTTTACTAGCTGCTACAGCGGTAGGCCATATCACTGTCAAATTAGTGAATGGATACAATGCTACACACTCTCTGAATATGGTTGAGTCTATCACTAATCTCGGGGTGAGTGCACCTGCTAGTTTGGATTCACCGGGTGTTTCAATGAACACCGACCTACCGCTAATTCACATACTCCATACTGGCGGTACTATCGCTTCCAAAGTTGATTATACAACGGGCGCCGTAACCGCTCGGTTTGAGCCCGAAGAAATACTAGCCGCAATCCCAGAATTGGGGGGTATTGCTCAAATTAAAACCAAAAAACTCGGAAATATGTGGTCAGATGATATTCGTCCACAGCACTGGAATCGAATGGCTGATGCCGTTGCATCTTCCTTTAGTGAAGGGGCTGTTGGGGTAGTAATTACTCATGGGACTGATACAATGCACATTTCAGCGGCTGCTATTGCCTTTGCATTTTCAGGGACAGGTGGACGACCCGCCGGCCGCATTGCCTTCACGGGTTCACAACGGTCATCTGACCGCGGGTCAACAGATGGGGCTGAAAATTTGATTGCCGCCGTTCATTGGGCTGCTTTTGGGCCAGAACCATCAGGTGTTACAGATTCAACTGTTGTAGTAATGCATGGTTCTGGTGATGATGGTACCATCTCGATAAATCCTGGTTGTGCAGTAAGAAAGAATCACTCCTCACGGCGAGATGCTTTTACACCAATCAATCAAAATCCCTTAGCATCAATATCAATCAATGGTGGTGAATTAACCATGACTCTCACGGATTCGTACTCGAATCTACTAAACGGTGATTCACGAATTGCTAATTTTGAACCAACAAATTATGATTGCGATATTAAAATCATGCAACTGATAGCCGGACCACATCTTCAAGGTGACCAAATTATTCATGCTCTGAAAAACGGTTACCAAGGGGTGTTATTCTGGGGTACTGGGTTAGGCCATCTACCTCTTGATAATCCAGGAGATGCACCTGAGAACGATGAAGTTCAAGATGCAATATCACAGTATATTGGTGGTGGTGGTGTGGCAGTAGTTACAACTCAGTGTATTTCAGGACCAGTTCATTTGGATGTATATTCTAAAGGTAGAGATCAGCAAGAATTAGGGATTCTAGGTCACGGGACTAACTTCACACCAGAGGTTTCCTTGGTCAAACTCCACCACCTTTTATCTCTCGGATTAAAGGGAAATGAAATTGCCTCCGCCTGGGTTGAGAATCTAGTGGGGGAGAACCCCTCATCAATTTGATTTCCAATTGAAAATTTGATTTTTCAATTGGTTACTTTGCCAATTATTCTTACCGCTATCGTGATTCACCCTCAGCGATTGGATGAATATTGATGGTAGCAGTTCCTCCTCCTCCTAGTGATAATTCAGAGGAATTGTTGTTGCGGCGGAAAAGAGCAACTTCTGCCGGTGGCCAAACTAAGGTTGATGCATTACGTGCCAGTGGAAGAAGAACTGCATGGGACAGAATCAACGCCTTAGTTGATGGTGATTCTTTTGTTGAAGTTGATAGTTTTGTAACTCACCGTAACGACCAATTTAATCTTCATCTCCATCCAATTGAAGGTGATGGAGTAGTATGCGGTCATGGCACTGTTGATGGTAGGAGAATTTTTTGCTTTGCTCAAGACTTCTCAGTATTTGGCGGTTCAATGGGGGAGATGCATGCTCTGAAAATTGCAAAACTTGCTGAAATGGCTGAGCGGGCTAGGATTCCACTTGTTGGAATTTGGGATGGAGGTGGACAACGAGCTCACGATGGAGTGCATTCACTTGGTGGGACTGGAGTTTTGCTAGACCGAATAGTTGCATGTAGTGGCAGAATCCCAATGTTTAGTCTCGTTCTTGGTCCAGTAGTGGGGGTGTCTGCTTTAGCTGCAGGATTGGCTGATTTCGTTATTCTTGGCCAAGAACACGGTCAATTATTTCTCTCTAGTCCTTTAGAAACAGAAGAAACTGCAAGTGGAGAGATCACAGCACATGAGTTAGGCGGTGCAGATTTACATGCAAGTCGTTCAGGTATTGCTTGCATGATTGCGGCTGATGAAGATGATGCTACAGAAATAGTTTCAGAGATGCTTTCATTCTTACCAGACCATTGTTTAGCAGAACCGCCAATCCGTAAAACCAGTGATGAGGCTAATCGCAGTTGTGATGTATTACAAGATTTAATTCCAGATGATACCAATCATCCTTATGACATCCGTAAAGTAATCTTGGAGATTGTAGATGACAATCACTTTCTTGAATTGTCTGAGAGGTATGCAGACAATATTATCATTGGTTTTTGTCGATTGGATGGTGCGACTGTTGGAGTCGTTGCTAATCAGCCAAAAGTCCTTGCTGGCTGCCTAGATATTGATGCTAGCATCAAAGCGGCACGTTTCATTAGAACCTGTGATTGCTTTAACATCCCGTTGCTCACCATCGTTGATGTCCCGGGTTTTCTACCAGGTACAGTTCAAGAGTGGGGTGGAATAATCCGTCACGGGGCTAAATTGCTATATGCCTATGCCGAAGCTACTGTTCCAAAAATGACAGTAGTTACTCGTAAAGCCTATGGGGGCGCATATTTAGCAATGTCTTGCAAACATTTGGGCTCCGATTACAATATTGCGTGGCCAACTGGTGAGTTGGCTGTGATGGGTGCAGATGGGGCGGTAAACATCATTCATCGCCGGGAACTAAAAGTTGCTGAGGACCCAAATGACACACACCAAACATTAGTGGCTGAATACAAGCGTAAATTCGGCGACCCTTATGTTGCTGCACGAAATGGTTGGCTTGATGATGTAATAGAACCTCAGGAAACTAGAATCCACCTCATTCGGGCATTGCGATTACTCAGGAATAAGCGGGAATGGACTCCGCCAAAAAAGCATGGAAATATTCCGCTCTGAGTTAGGTTCACTATGTTGGAAACCAAGCGGCAAACGCACATTGACGCGGTAAAAGCAATCGCGATATTATTTATGGTTCAAGTTCATACAACAGCAATAGCCTCTCCGGAAGGGGTTAGCCTCTCCCACCCATTAGCAATTCTCTCAGCAGTGATTGGGGGGATGGCGGCTCCTCTCTTTGTGACTCTTTCAGGATGGGGTGTGCACTCGGCGGTTAGACGAAGATTATCTAGCCCTAATCTCGTGAGGTGGTTATTGACAAGGATTTCACTATTAGTTGCTATGCAGGTTGTCATCAATATTCTACTTCCTCAACGGTTTTATTGGTATACACCAGGTGTTCTTTCATTACTAGCATTATGTACATTGCTCGCACCGATTTCGGTGAAGTTTCTTAATAATCGGCACTATTTGTTAACGTTTTCACTTATTGTTGCACTTTCCACATTGCTTTCAATTGATTCAGGCTCAAGTTGGAGTTGGGATCAACGAGTGCTCTCTTCAGGGCCATTAGAATGGTTCTCTCGTCTTTTGATGAACGGCACATATCCGCTCTTGCCATGGTGGGCTTTCTTCCTTGCTGGTGGGGCTTTGAGTGGAATAGGGCACAACGGAAATTTACCGCGTTCAAGTGTTGTAGCAGTTGCATTATTATTGGTTACACTTGGGATGGCTATGGTTAGCGAGACCCAGTGGGCTTTGCCTAACGGTGATGCGATTTTGACATTCTTCCCTGCAAATTTTTGGTTCGTTCTGACTGCTGGGGCTTGGTCACATTTGGTTTGGCACAGCGCTTTCAGTTTACGTCACAAGGCGAGCAAGTTGTTCGCTCTTATCGCTCCGGTTGGAAAATTATCGTTGTCAATTTATGTAATTCATTTTGCAATCCTCAGGCTGCTTGCTGAATGGGGTCCAAAGTCCCTGACAATATCAGAATCATTTGCTATTACAGTTCTACACTCAGTAATTTGGATTCCACTCGCAATCTTGCATCAAAAACGAATCCCGCATCTGTCACTTGAGAGATTACTCGTACTTATCTCCACGCCTGAGCATAGTAAAGATGAGACCGCCTCCAGCGAGCAAGAGTAATATTCCTGCGAAAATAAAAGCAAGTCCGCTTAGGCCACTTGATGAACCACCACCTGAAAGGCCACTATCATTAGGGTCGGCCTTTTCAATCCAATAACTGGTCACCTCACTAGTAGAGTAACCATCATTGACACGGAGATTCAGTTTATGGTCACCATACAGTAGGTCGTGAGCAAGAAGGTCTGCTTGACACTCAAATTGGTTTGCACTCTCTTCAGCGCACGAAGGCGTAATCCCCTTCCAATCTCCATCATCCCATGAATATTCAATTAGCCATGGACCATCACTGTCCACATCATTGATATTTAGTCTGAGAGAGGTCATATTTTCAATAATATCTGCTGGTCTCTGCCATTCAACAATGGTATCATCATCAACCTCTTCTACGATAATTCGCATTGGTTGCCGAATAGATTCAGTACCATCAGTAGCAACCAATGTCCAAGCAATTGCCCGACCAAACCAATCAGATTTAGGGGTGATGCGTAATTGTTCATGCCAAATTTCTAGGGTAATATTTGACTCTCCAGATTCAAGAGTTATGTTCAATTCATCGCCGTCTGGATCCCACACAATTTCTGACAGTAGAACATCTTTGATTGTGTCTTCTTGCAAAGTGATTTGACTGATGTTAAAAATAGGGGGGTCTGCAACCGGCGTTACAATAAAAGTGACATTCAACCATATGCAGTTCCCATTTGCTAATGTGTTTCCGCCATTATAATGGTGCATACAAAAAGAAATTTCTTCTTCTCCGTGCCAGTGTTCAGTTGGCTCAACCATCACATTTGATGTGTATGAGGAAGCCGAATCCGCCATCTCTGAAATTCCTGTAAGTCTGATATTTCCACCATAAGAATCGCTATCCATGTCGTAATAATCGAGTTCTGTGTTCCAATGAATTGCTACAACATCTAATTCTTCATCCGTAACATATGAAGCCAAGTCAAAATTGGTTGAATTTTGGTCTTCAGTCAGTGTGAAAGTTGGATGCTCTAATACAACATAGGGGTCATCAATTGATTGATGCATTAATTCAAAACAAAATGGGACTCTTGATGGAGGGTTTCCCGGGGTAGACTCATCTCTTATTTCTCCACAGACGGTATACCAAGTATCGCCTCTACGCTCAGTCCAGTCAGCTAAATCAACTAACTTTACAGCTCTTCTATCGTTCTGTAAGATATAATCTAATTCAGGTTCAGGGTCCCCTTCGTGTAGTGTAGTGAAGGTGAAAGCATTGCCAATGAACCTCAATTCATGACCATCTACATCACTTGCAATCTCACTAGCGTTGATGATTAATTCACTCTCTTCATCAATCACAAAATATGGCATGGGATTTTCTAATTGTGGTGGCGCATTTGCCCTTTCAAAGGTAATCTCAACAGATGCTTGTTGTCCATCGTTTGAAACCTTCATTTCAGCAGTGTGAAATCCAGGGTCTAGAGAAAAAGGAGATAAATCACAAGTTGCTGTATCGTTGACTGCGTTCCAATCACCAGCTGTCCAACTGGATTGTCCAACAACGCGGCAGTTGATTTCAAGAGTACTTGGAGGTGAATCCAAATCGCGTTCAGACACAGTTGCTGAAATGTGTATTACATCAGTTGAGGTAATTGCTGAAGATGATGCATGCAATTCCCATTCTTCTTCAGTTAAATCATATAACCAAGTTTGGTCAAACACATTGTCATTCATGCCACCAAACAAAACTAATTTATCACTAGTTTTATCAAAAGTCATACCTGAAAGCCACATTGCATCAATACCCCAACTTGTCATTTTAGTCCAAGTCAACTGAGCCAAATCTAATTTCCATAATTCATTGGAATAATCAATTCCTGAGTCAAATGGATTCTGAGCGATTCCACCAAATATGTAGGCTACTTGATTTTCTCTATCAATAGCAGTTGCCATTCCGGCACGGCCAGTGGGGAAACTTCCAGATAGTGACAATTTGGACCAAGTGTTTGTTTCTCCATTAAACATCCAAGTCTCATTTGAGAGATTTTTTCCGCTATCATATCCTCCGAAAAGGATGGTTCTATTCCATCCTTCAGAGAAGAACATCGCAGGATTTGATATGCCACGTGGAGAGTTCCCTGCGCTAAGATTTTGCCAGACGGCATTACCGGGATTGAAAGCCCAGGTTTCGTTGGTGTAATTACCTGAATCAGCATCCTGACCACCGTACGAAATGTATCGTTGGGAACCTGAGTCCCATGCCATTGCTTGAGAACTCATCCCTGATGGGCGAACTCCTTCCGAATAGGATGTCCATGAAGAGGAGTAACCATTCCATGACCACATAGTTGGTTCACCAGTATCACTCTCTCCAACCAATAAGCCACTGGCTACTCCATCACTAGCAAATGTGTTAGTTCCAATTGAATTAGGTCCACTCCCGCCATTTTCCCATTTTGCTGTATCATTTAAGTCAAGAGTCCACATATCTGAGAAATTACCGCCGCTCCATCCAGCCGAGAGTACCGTTTTGTTAGTTTGATGGTCATAGAATAATACGGGTGAAAAGCGTCCTGCAGGTGCATCTAGTAAGGTTTCTTCAAGGTCAATAAGATAGAATTGGTTTGCATCAAGATTTTCTGAAAGATATGAATCACCATCTGATGGTTGGTCTGGATTATTTTCCCTGCTGGATGCCGCATACCAAATTTCATCCTCACCTTTGAGGGTTAAATCTAGGAAAGGTGTGAATTTGTTAATTGCGTGTTGTTGTTGTTCTGACTCGGTCATCGTAGCATCACCGTCAAACAAGTTGTCAAGGAATGACTGGTCATCTTCATACTGTACGTGGTTGGCACCTACAACCTCTAGCAGTTGCCAGCCACCATTCCACTGCTGTAGTAGTGGTTTGATATGTTCATCAATTGGCGCAACTGTATCTACTGTACCAGTCAGAAATAGTGAATGGGCTGGATTTGCTAACCCAATCGCTTGAATATTTTCGCCTATGTCATCAATATCTAGTCCAACGCCAAAAAGTGCCCTAGGTGGTTGGTATTGCTCTGAACTGAAAACCGAACCCCAATAACTGCTCACTACCATTGCTAGTCCAGCACCTCGGCCATGTCCTGAAACACCCCAGTGGTCCATGTCAATGCAGCCTTGCGCACCTGCTGGCCCACGATTTAAATTTCCTGTTAGATTGATGAAGCCGATAGCTTCAATCAATTGGACATGGTCTAGAATTCCTTGATAGGCCTCATCACCGGCCCTTTCTTCTCCAATTATAACCACGAAATAACCAGCCTTTGCTAGTCCCTCACCTAACCACGAATAGTCATCAAAACCTTCACCATCATCAGCATGGAAGGCGAGCCAAGGATAAGGTGCCCATGCACAATCAATAGGCTCATCTTCACCCGGCTGTGCAGAAGGGTAGTATAGGCGAATATCCTTCAAGTTGTTCTCAGAATCAACATATCTAGAATCTTTCCAACCTGGTGAAAATCTTTCTGGGCTTACAGGTGCGGTGAAATTTGAAGATTCTTCATTAGATTCAGCAGTTGCTGTAATAATCATCGAGGTCAAAATTGCAGTGACAAGAAGTGCAGATAGCACCAATGCCATGCCCTGATGCCTCTTCATTGGTATTTGCTTCAACCCAATTCCCTTTGAATGAGTCGCCGTTTAGTTCATGTTTCAAGCAGAAATAAGAATATCCATCAGTTCGCTAAGTGTAGGTAAATCATCTGCGGCTGGTGGGTAGTAAAGATGTGCCCAGCCTTGAAGATGTTGGGCTGCTAATAGCCATCTTCCATCCAAAAATAGGCCCCATTCATTTTCGATAACTGATTCAAATTCACCATCAGAATAACTAACTGAGAGGAAAACAGGTGCGTCTATCCCTGCTTCAATTCGCTCACCTTTGATTTCCGGGGTTGAACCTGCTGGATGGTCAAAATCAATGTGAAGTCTTCGCCCGACATGGTCGCATACATCTCTTGGGTTAACTATGGAATCTTTCCACGGCCCTCGGGGTGAAAGATTACGTCGCCCTTCCTTCCACCATATTTTCCCTCCTGCTTCAGTCCATGCAGCGGCGCATGCACGAGCGGTTGAACCACCTCCTGTCATGCATAGTAACGGTTGCTCCAAGTCATCTGTCAAGGTAAAATCAAAGCCAAATTCACCAGCAACCATCAACAAACCTGCACCATCGGTGTTGGCTGCATTCCATACATGGCCGTCATGTCGCATTTGGTTTACCGATGCTAACATTGGCTCACCAATTGTCCATTCAGTCCCTGAGTCTATCGGAAGTTGGTGTTTTAGCGGGCTAGTGATAGAAAGCCAAATTTCTCGTTTTCCAGGATCCGCTCCCTCATCTTCCTTGGCTATGGCAGTCATCTTTGCATGACCCCACGCTAATGCATCAATCAATGAGGTGTGGTTGATTTTCTCACAGGTGTGAAAAGTGATTGTGTGGTTATGGTGTTGCAAGTACTGAGCGACTTTTTTGAATAGAAATGGTGTCAATGAGTGACTGATTGGATTACCAGCCACAGCCGCGCAGACAGTGGGGCCCTTTGCCATTAGTGGTCCCAAACCGGAATTAGTGAAAAGACCCACGCTTCAATGTCAATTACCTAGATTACTGAAAACCTACAAATTTATCAGGTTTGAGAAATAGTCTAAAAAGGCAAACTGAAATCTTATTTCAGCCTTCTAAACATAATAGTTTCAGTATCAAAATGATGAAGACTTGAATACTTATTGACAACACGAGCCAACATGCCAAGCGACCTCGAAATTGCCCTCGCCGCCAATCCTATTCCAATTGAAGAGGTTGCATGGAAACTAGGATTAGGAGTAGAAGACCTTTGCCCACAAGGAAATGGAGTGGCTAAGATATCGTGGGAAGCGCTCAAGAATCGTAGTGACAAGCCGAAAGGTGTACTAATTTTAGTTACAAGTGTCAACCCTACTCCTTTTGGTGAGGGTAAGACCGTTACAACCATCGGACTTAACCAAGGTTTGAATCGTATTGGCAAGAATGCTGTTTGTGTTATCCGCGAACCATCAATGGGTCCTGTCTTTGGAATAAAAGGCGGTGCAGCAGGTGGGGGATATTCACAGGTCCTTCCAATGGAGGAGATTAACCTCCACTTCACAGGCGATATTCACGCTGTAACCTCGGCTCACAATCTTTGTTCAGCTATGCTTGACAACCACCTTCATCAGGGGAATAAGTTGGATATTGACCCATCAAGAATTATTTGGCCGAGAGTTCTAGACATGAATGATAGGTCACTTAGGAATTCTGCGATAGGTCTAGGGGGTGCACTGAATGGTTTTGCCCGTGAGGAGCGATTTGACATTACAGCAGCTAGTGAGGTAATGGCAATTCTCGCGTTGGCTAGTGATTATGTGGATTTACGAAAACGCCTTGGCGAAATTGTAGTTGGACAAAATCGTGATGGTAACCCAGTAAAAGCCGAAGATATCGGCGCTGCAGGCCCGATGTCAATCTTATTACGAAACGCCTTGTTACCAAATTTAGTCCAAACTTTAGAGGGTGATCCCGCTTTTATCCATGCAGGTCCTTTTGCAAATATTGCACATGGCAACTCAAGTTTGATTGCTGACAACCTTGCCCTAGCGGTATCTGATTACGTTGTAACCGAGGCTGGCTTTGGTTCTGATATGGGTGCAGAAAAAGCGATTCATATTAAGGCCGCTGCGAGTGGTATTCCACCTGACTGTATAGTTGTCAATGTCACAGTCCGTAGTATGAAGTTACATGGTGGTGGATTCTCTTCATCAGGAGGTCAACGTCCATCAAAAGAAGAATTGACCAAAGAAAATGTGGATGCAGTTTCTCGGGGAGCGATGACAAACCTATCTCGGCATATTAGGAATATGAAGCGATTCATGGTTCCTGTAGTAGTCTCTGTAAATCGCTTCTCAATAGATTCAGAAGCAGAAATTCAAGAATTACTGAAATGCGCTCATGAATGTGGTGCTGATAACGCGGTCATTTTCGATGGTCATCAACGCGGCGGGGCAGGGGGAATTGACCTCGCTCATGCGGTCTCAGAAGCTTGTCAAGATCACCTAGCAAATGGCAGACCATTTGAAGCGTTATTTGACAAAAAAATGGGTATTGTTGAGAAAATGTTACGGGTTGCGACAATGGTTTATGGGGCTGAATCAATAGACTTACACAAGCAGGCAGAGCGAGATCTCAAACTGATAAAGAAATGGAAATACGATAAATTGGCTGTTTGCATGGCAAAAACACAGTATTCATTCAGCCATGTTGCTAATGAAATCGGCGCTCCCAGCGGCTTTACCTTACCAATTATGGAGTTACGGCTCAATGCGGGGGCTGGCTTCGTCGTTGCTGTTTGTGGTGCTATGATGACCATGCCAGGGCTGCCGCGAAGGCCAGCAGGAATGGACATGGATATTGATGAGGATGGCAACCAAACCGGTATTTTTGGATAGACGCAGCCCCAAGGTGAAATCAACAATAAAGTCTGTTACTTGAATCATTGAATTAGATTCAGCATTTTTCAAGCAATCTAGTTTGGCATTACTATCCAAATTGCAACAACTAGCAAGGTAAATGCCAATCCGAGATTCAGGGCTTTTGCTTGTTTCGGACTTGAGAATATTTTACTCAGTGTTACACCTGAAACAGTCCAAGTTAATACTGCACAATATCCAAACATTCCATTTAATCCTACAAGTGAAACTTTTGAGATGAAACCGTGACCAAATGTGGCACCAAACGTAGTCATCAGAACTAGAAAATGAATCCAAGCCTTACCATTGACCATTTGGAGAACCAAACCCGTTCTGAATCCTAGAGGTTGTTCGGTATTTTCAAGCGAAGATGTTGATTCAGATTCCTCTGAATTTAATTCTTCTAGTTTCGTAGTAGCCATTTTGTAGGCGAGGTAAGCGATGTAGAGTGCACCAATCCACGATAGAAAAGTGAATACTTCTTCATTTTCTTCAATCACTGTTGATGCTAATCCAACTCCAATGCCTAGAGTTGACCAACCAACCACCATTCCTAGAGTTAGTGGGATAGTATTCCTGAAACCATGTTGGGAGCCGTGCGCAGCACATAGTAGATTATTTGGACCAGGTGAAAAACACATGGGCACTATGAAAGCGACTACTGCAGTTAGGGCAACAATATCCATTTAATCACCTTCAAGGATTTGTTTTAGATGGTTGCTAGTGCCTGCGACAGGTCATTCCATAGATCTTCAATATCTTCAATTCCAACACTCATTCTAACAAATCCTGGATTGATACCCGCTGCAATCCTGACTTCTTGTGGGACAAATATGTGGCTTGTATTGAATGGGCATTCGACTAAACTTTCAACTCCTCCAAGGCTAGTTGCTTCAAATACGATTTCAAGACTACGGATGAATTTTAATGCCGCATCATCCCCCCCATCGACAGTGAATGCTAACATCCCAGTTCCTCTTGGCATTATTTTTTGAGCTATCTCATATTGGTTATTTCCCTCAAGCATTGGGTGATTTACTGAACTAATCATAGGGTGTTGTTCTAGCCGTTTGGCCAGTTCCAACGAATTATCAACATGTATTGGCATACGTGCGTGAAGTGTACGCATTCCTCTCTCTAGTAGGTAACAAGCGTGTGGGTCAGGGCAGCCTCCGAAGTGTACCTTTTTAGGAAAAAGAGTGGCAATTAACTCAGCGCTGCCAACAACTGCTCCACCAATAATATCCGAATGTCCTCCAAGATATTTGGTTGTTGAATGTATAACCAAATCACAGCCCATTGCAATTGGTTGAGTTGCCCACGGGGTGGTGAAGGTATTATCGATGATTAGCAATAGATTGTGCCGACTAGCAATATCTGCAAAGGCTGGGATGTCTGCTACTTTCAATGTTGGATTTGATAATGTCTCAATATACAGTATCTTGGTATTATCTTGTATTGCAGCTTCGTAGGATGATGGGTCAGTCATATCGGCAAAAGTAACTTCAATACCAAATCTTGGTAATTCATCAGTCATCAAGCCATAAGTTCCTCCATAAACATCTGGAGCGGATACACAATGGTCCCCATGTGAAAGAAGGCCTAGAAGGGTTGTTGAAATGGCTGCCATTCCGCTAGCAAATAACAACCCATCCTCAGCGCATTCCATGGCACATATTTTTTCTGTTGCGGCATCAGAATTAACGCTTGATAGACGAGAATACAGCAGAGTATGTTGGGCTCCAGCAGCCCAACCAGCATATCTCTCCTCAGTTAACTCGTAAGTTGACGATTGGAAAATAGGGGTGTTGACAGCCCCCTCGATGTGTTTGGTTCCTGAGTGAACTGCTTTTGTTGCAAACTGGTTGTCGGTTTCATCTGTTGCCATAGCCCTACGAGGGCTTAATTGACTTCAACAATACGCCATACAATGTTGATGTATGTCGGATAAAGAGTGACTTATGGTGTGGAAAACCGACTATATGACGGAAGTAATAAGAATAAGCCGCCGATACGACAATCATGCTTTTTAGTCAACTTGATGACAAAGACACACTAATTCTTGAACTTCTAATTGAGGATGCAAGGGCTAGCACAAAGAGTATCGCGGATCGTTTAAACATCCCTAGGGTGACGGTTCACGATAGGATAAAAAGACTTCAAGAGAGAGGCATTATTGACAAATTCACGGTCAAACTTTCACACGAAAAGCTTGGTCTTCCTCTGCATGGGTTCTTACTAGCAAATTGGGCAGGTGACAAGGCTAGGAAAGACCGTAGAAGTGTTGCTAAAGAGATTTGTAAATTACCATTTATTGTGGGTTGCCATATTATCACTGGTCAATGGGATTTTATCATTGAGGTAGTTGCCCGGGAAATGGATAGCCTTGGAGATTCAATCCTTGATGAATTATCAAAAATTGAGGGCATAGGTCATACTCAGACAATGGTGACATTCTACAGTTATACTGGTGCTGCCAGTGGCTCATAAGCTGAAATGAGTGAAGTCGAATACCTCGTATTTACTGTTATCCGCCACCATATTGTCACGCGAGAAGTTGAATAGGTGCCATGCAATAGGGTGAAATTGGGGGCACACGATGCAGATTCTAAAACGAGACGAAGACATGATGAAACTTCGTATTCAACATGAGGATGACCTTTGGGTTCTATCTCAATTAGTGAAAGGAAACAAATCTGCTGGGATGGTTTCTCACCGCCGTGACCAAACAACAGGCACTCAAGAAGGGGGGAGAGCAAAATCAGCAGAGCGAAAGACGATGTGGATTCAAATCTCCGTTGAAGATTCAGAGTTTCAGATATTCTCCGATAATCTAAGATTGCATGGTGTAATCACCGAAGCGCCGATTGACAAGGGCTCATTTCATACTCACAATGTTGGCCTAGGCGATGAGTTAGAATTGATTGCTGAGACAGGATGGAATCGTGCTGATGAAAAGTTACTCAGCGAAGCGGTACAAGATGGTGGTCGTGCATTAATAGCCATTGTAGTGGTTGAAAATGACGAAATTATTCTATTCGAAATTGCTTCTCATGGGATGCGGGATTTAGCCACCTTCACCCTTCGCGGTGGCGGCAAAAGAGAGAAGAGTTCTGGGGCTGTTAGAGATGGTTTCTTTGCCAAGGCAGCAAAAGAATCCTCTATGTTATTCAGTAAAGACGCTTCTCTCGTTGTTTGTGGGCCAGGTATGGCTCGCCAGCAATTTGAAAAATTATTGCGAATGAATGGCTGTGAACAGAAAATGCTCAATGTTGGCACCAATATTGGTGGTCGTCCTGCTGCCAATCAGGTCTTAGCCGAGGGTTTGGCGTCTGAATTACTTGGAGAAACAGCGATTGCAAAACAAACCGAATTGATAGAAGAGGCATTGAAGAGGATGGCAACAGATGGCCCTGTTGCGTACGGTTACGACATTATTGCAAAAGCACTTGAGGAAGGGGCGATTGAAACTTTGATTGTAAACTCTGAACTTCTAAGAGATGAGGAGAAGGTGATTGGAGATGAAACATGGATTGATTTCACCAATCGACTTGATGAAAAAGGTGCACAATTAGTTCAGGCATCAGATGGCCACGATGCAGGGCAGCAACTCAATGGTCTAGGAGGCGCAATCGCCTTGTTACGCTGGAAAATAGATTGAAAATGAGTTCAACATACAAGTTTTCCAATTATTGCTGATATCAAGCAAACAGAATATATGCACCGATTGCAAACATTGTGATATCAACAATGACATGGCTGACATAGGATGGCCATATGCTTCTATGACGCAAATAGAGCCAAGACCACATAACACCGCCTGAAAATACACCGATTGAAGCGAGAATTATTGCCCACCATGGAAACATTTCTGCAGTACCAAAGATATGATGTGATGTAAATGCCAAACTTGCTAGAATGACAGCCCATTTCCCGCCAACAAAAGTCTCAAACTTTTCAAAGATGAACCACCGAAATAAGTACTCTTCAAGTAATGAGTTGAATGTGACCCAGTAGACAAATGCTGCAAAGTATAGCCAAGGATTAAGCAATCCAAAAGGTTCAACAAAACCCCTAATTTCGCTATTATCAAGGCTATCGTGGGCTAAAACCCATGCGATAAACATGACGATACTTATCGCAACTCCGTGAATAATTCCCTCTTTAATTCCACCCTCGGGGCACGGGGATTTCGAAATTTCTTTTTGCTCTATTTTTACCCTCCAAATTGTGGGGAATCCAATCTGCCAAACTTTTCCGAAAATCCAAACTGCTGAACCAATAATCCCGCCAAAAGTGGTGGCGATGATAAGTGCAACAGTAGCTATTGGGGCAGTGAAAATCAGAGCCAAGCCAGCCTCAGCCTTTTCTTCCATCAGTTTTATTCACTGACTGGCTACATTTGAATTATTTGCCGGCATCAGCATTTTGCAATGACTTTCAATTCCACGGCAATAGTTGTTGGGAGTGCTGTAACAGCAACTGTCGTTCTTGTTGGCATTATTTCTGAGAAGTATTCCGCATAAACTTCGTTAAATCCTGCGAAATCTCTTTCCATATCTATGAGAAAGCAGAGGCAATCTACTACATTTGAAAGTGACAGATCAACTTCTTCAAGAATAGATTTGATGTTCTCTAGTACTTGCTTTGTCTGTGCTTTGATGTCATAATCAATTGGGTTTCCATTTTCATCCTCAATTGCACCACCAACAATTTCGTTAGTTTCAGGGTGCCTTGGGCCAATCCCAGATACAAAAACCAGACTTCCCACGCGTCTTGCGTGAGGGTATGCACCTACTGCTTTTGGTGCGTTATCTGAAAAAATAGGTCCATCCTTGTTCATCATGTTGCCTGCGGTTTTCTTACCTACAATAGAGCCAGCCACAGCACCAACTGGCCCACCAACTACAGCCCCAGCAGCAGCACCTATTACCCCACCAGCATGTGAAATCACTGAGGAGCCATATTCATCATACAAATCATCAATGACTTCTACAGGAGATGGCCATTCCTCTTTCTCCTCATCAGAATCAGGTTCTTCTTCCTCTTCTGGCATTAATTCATCCCCTTATCGAGAACATCTCTGTCACCAGAATAAACTTCAACATCATCTTCATCAAATTCTTTATCGCCAATTGAGCCGGCAGTTGGAGTAAGTTGGATGACCGCACCTCCAGATCCATGTAGTGCAGCGTATGCCAGTACCTCACCCTTGTAATTGTTTGATTGCCCCATGGTTGCTGCCATCCACCAAACTGGTTTGTAAGCCACCACTTTTTGAACCCTAATTTGGCCATGTATTTCGCGGCTTAGTTGGCTTAAATCTTCTAAACGACCTTGACCAAAGAACTCCATAATTTTCTGATTCCACTCTTCATCCTTGGCACTATGGATACGGTCGTCTTTCGGTTCAATATGTTCTGTGAACATGCGATTAGAAAGGGTAGCAACTACTACTACCACTGCTTTTTTCCCTTGTTGTTGTAAAGTATCTCTTGCGGCTTTTCCTAAAACAATTGATTCAGCTCGGTTTGAATAAACATTTGAGGAGACGATACAGGCTGGAATTCGGTTGTCAGGATTCAGTAGTTTTAGAGCAACGACTGAGCCTGTATCAATAGGAAACCCATCATAGGCGATGGTCCTTGAATGAAGCCCCCTTTCGCCACAATTTTCATTATAACCATGGGCAAAATCAGAATCCATTTTGAATTTGTAAGGCATACTGCCAAGAAAGTGAAAATCATCGTCAACATGTGTCCATTCAGGTTCAGGATGGGCCTGTATTTGATGTCCGATGACACTTGGCCATGTAGTTGAGTAAACGAGAATTAAATCTGCATCACTTTCTTCAATTCTCTGTCTTGCAGTATCAAAGGCTGAGCGTAGTTGCCCCCAACCCTCATTCTGTTCAGGGACTAGAAGTGGGTGTGGTTGAGGTGGCACATATAGGCCAAAGCAAATTGGAGATTCACTCAAAGTACAACCTCCCTAGTTTCAGGATTTGGATCCCATGCAGCAACTACATTTCCAGTTCCAATTACAGATTGATAACCATATATTTCTGCAGGATAATCAGGCATTCCTAATGCTTCCATCATCCAACTTATTGAGCCAGAATCAGTTTCAGCCATTGTCTGCTCAGTAAATTCAGGCATCAGGTCAATGACTTCTTGCATTTTCCCTTCACGCATTAAATCAATCAGTTTCATGTCCCAAACATAATTGCTGTGATTGTAAATATGTTGTTTTGACATATCTTCTGGGATAGGAGGCTCTGTGGTGAAATGCCGGTGTGAAAGACTGTGAGTTGAAACTAAAACTACTCGCTTATCACTCTCAAGGATAGCCTTACGACAGGCTCGGCCTAGTGCTCGAGCTTGTTCATTCATGACTTCCACAGAGTAATAGTGGCGACTACGGTTTGACGAGATAGGAACAATGGGTTTGTCCCAATCTCTGTTGAGCATATGTGCAGAAACAATAGTTCCGTAATCAATCCGGAAATCTTGGTTTTCCATCATCATTGTAACCATGCCTGCATCTTTGGCAGCATCGTGCATGGCGCGAGATAATTCTACGTCTACACCTAGGTCGTAGTTGAATTGGAAAAGATTCGGAAAAACCGGGTCTACCGACTTTGATTTGAAATGAGGAAGTCCAAGGAAGTGAGTTCCGATGTAGGTTTGCCAATGGGGTGTGAATATGACTAAAGCATCGTAGTCAAGAGTTTTGAGTTTGTTAGCTAGTTTTGCGTAACCCCATCTCAGGGTTTCCCAGCCGCCTTCTGAGTTAGGTTCATTTTGAGGCGGATTATCAGCATAAACCACGTGTGGTGGGTGCGGTGCAATACAACCTGCGACAATCTCTCCCATGCTATCACGATGAGGGAGGGGCAACCTGTTCATCATTGTTAGCATCATCCAAAACCGTCAAGGTTGGTATCTATTGCCGGTAGATTGTGGCTACGGTTGGCGATGAATCAGACGATGCTTCTGATACCATTGAAGTGAATGAGGATGTTACCCCGACGGATGATGAAGAAATGGTTACCATTCAAACACAGGCTGTTGCAAGGGAACAGATGATTAGTTGGCAGGTGTGGCAACCTGTTTTGCTGGGATTAGTTGCGGCTTTTCTGAGTAAATTCCTTTGGGAAGATTATGTTTACTCGGCAATTGGATTTGATTCGCAATGGTGGATAGATAATGGTTCCCTATTATTCAGCGGAGATATCTTGACATTCCTATTTGCTCTCTCCTCTCTTCAATGGTATGATAATTGGGGAAAACGAGCAAAAATGGTGATATCTACCTCTATTACTGTAAATTTTTGTCTGATGCTCTTGTTGTTTAGTGGACTTTTTTGCTGGCCTATTATCATTTTAGTTTGGGTTCTGATTACAGTAGTTTGGGGGAAATATCGGTTATCACCTTATCGAACCGGTATTTGGCTTGGAGTTGGCGGTGCGGTTGCATTAATCCTCGGTGGCATAATGGCGCACTTCGTA
>JYMV01040903.1_pt1 | contig 103714 bp, 88 predicted proteins | sample 338911 | NCBI WGS metagenome assembly JYMV01 (sample SAMN03354496, study PRJNA234377) | hydrothermal vent metagenome | biome: Deep sea; feature: Hydrothermal plumes at the Eastern Lau Spreading Center, Western Pacific Ocean; material: Seawater | place: Tonga | collected 2009 | depth 2000 m m | reverse complement strand
GTCAGGAGTTCCTTCTACTGCTGAAAAATCAGTTGAAACATCAACATCATCATTGGTTCCGGGCCCTGTATCATCATTGTCATTACAACTAACGATGATTTCAACAAATCCAATCATCATTTCTCCAGTGTCTAATTCAAAGAAGTAATCACCTTGCTCCCCATCAGCGAGATTCATGGTTTCATCAGAGGTGATATTGTCTTGAATGAAATCAACTTGCCACTTGCCTTTTGCACCAGAAGAGGCTCCACCTAGGTCGTCAGAATTTGACGCCATAAAGGAGAAATAGGCAGGGAAAGTGATAGCGAAAACAACTGAAATCACCAAAATAGTGATTGCCCGCTGAGAGGTGAATAATTTCTCAAGACCAGTCATTAGCGCCCCTCAACCGTATGTGGGTGGCCACTGTGTTATCAATGTGCCACCGTTAGTGGTTCACTCTTCTTCAGCAGAAAGAATCCACTCAGAAGGTGGCCAAGAAGGTAAGTTTGTGTCTGGCCAAGCGGACTTATCCACATTCACTCCTTGATTTTTGAAAGTCCTTTTTGAGCGTCTCCAGACAGGTAGGAGAAAACCGATGGTTGAGCGTTCTCCAAACGTCCATTTCCAAGGGCATTTTGGTAGCCGAGCAGTCCATTGAGCGAATAATGTGCGCCACTCATTTTCTAGTTCATTGGGGATGAGCCATTCCACTATTGTTAGAGAACCAGCAGCACCTTGTACGTGACTGTACGCTTCCATCCCAACATCTTTCAGAGGTCCATTTTCAATGACAATCCCAATTGTTCTCGCCGCTTGAGCTATTGGCACGATAACTGCCCATCTATCAATGAGTCTGCTACCACTGATTCGGCGGGCTGACCAGTTCGCTTCAACTACAAGTTGGCGTAATGCTCTGATGGCGTCAGTAGGCGAGATGCAAGTCTCAACCTTCAGGTGTCGTGGCACAGCCATGATGTCCCCTCCCACTCATTTGTGATAATCAATTGCAACGATTTCTTCAACTAGGCCGAGATTTCATTGGATTGAATCAAATTTCAATCAGATGTAATTCAGAGATGAGCATCCGCACGGTTGAGCGTGTCGCGTATGGCGGCGGGCAATATTTTCATTTGTTGTTTCCAACTCAGCCAAATAGAGAGCCAAGACCTTCGAAGCTAGCGTCGTCCTCTTCCTCTTCAGCAGCTGCTTCCTCAGCGGGAGCAGCAGCATCTGCGGCAGGGGCGGCACCACTAGGTGCAGCGGCAACCGGTGCAGCGATAGCAGCGCTCATCGCTTCTCCGATATCGACGTCATCAAGGCTAGCAACAAGCGCTTTCACGCGTGCGTTGTCACCCGATACGCCAGCGGCCTTCAGGACCGCACCGACATTCTTTTCGTTGATCTCATTCTCTGCTGAGTGCAATAACATTGCAGCATATACATATTCCATTTTTTCTCACTTCCTTTCAACCAAATAGGTCACCGAGGCCGTCAAAGGCGTCCTCTTCATCCTCCACTGTCTCCTCTTCAGCCGCAGCATCTTCAGGTGCGGCTTCAGCAGGAGCTGCGGCGGCAACTGTTGTTGCGGCGCCGAGCATTCCCGACAATTCATCGTCGAGAGCGGAGGAATCTAGTTGACCTGCAAGGGCCATTGCCCGTGAATTTGCACGGGCGATGAATAGAGGCATGGTTTCACTGTTTGTGATACCAGCCTCAACAGCCACGGAGAGCGACTCGCTCTTCGCTTTAGATAGTAGAGTGGGCATTGTTTCTGGGGTGAACCAGCGTACATTACACGCAACATTGAACGAGGCGGAAACTCCCTGTGCGATATTGTTGCGGAGCCCATCAAGGTCAAGGTTAAGATCTTCTGGTGGCATTAGAATACCATCTTGCATGGCACCACAGAGAATAATACCAATTTCAATCGGCTTGATTCCCAGTTTGTCTAACATTAGTCCTAGGTCGCCTGGAATTAAATCGCCTTGTTTGACGACAGTAACAGTCTTCTGAATCAATACCTTACCTTTGTCAATCTTTGCTGGGATACCAACTGCAGATAATTCTCCGACAATTGGTCCAGGAGCGAAATCAGTTTCTCCAGCCTCTACAACAATGTCTTGAGGTGCAATATCACCTTCTTTAGCGGACCTTCCAGTCCGAGTCTTCTCTAACTCGTTGAATAACTGGAATGCACTTAGGTTTGAGGAATGAACAATAACAGGCTGAGCAGCATTTTCCATCATTATCTCCAAGGATTGTTCTTCGTGCCCAGCATTTTTCCAAGCAAGCCGGAATAGGGTTTTCTTTGCCATGGTGAGACTCATCATGGGACGCAATTTTGCTCGCATACCTAGCATTGCAGTTGCTGGTACACCGCTAGTATCAACTATTCCAATTACCCCGTCTTCCCGAAGGATTTCGGTAAGTTCCCCAACTCGGTCCTTTTTCCAACTCACTACCTTTGGAATCATTAATTCAGCACCTCAACTTTGATAGAAGGACCCATGCTGGTCTTGATGTAGAGTGAACGAATATTGTCTGCGCCACGTTCTAACTTTGATGTGACACGCTTCCACATCTCAAATGCGTTTTCACAGATGTGAACTTCAGTTTGGCTTCTTGCCCCCACAATAGTGTGGAAAGTGATGTTATCTCGACTACGAATGATTGCAGTGCTGCGAAGTCCATCTGCAATCATGCCTGGATCAACATTAGGTGGTACAGGACGAGGCATTTTTCCACGAGGACCAAGGACGATTCCAAGGAATCTTCCGATAGTTGCCATGTGTGGGACTTCAGATAGGAAAAAGTCGTGCTTTCTTGCTAACTTTCTTGCCTTCTGGCGGTCACCACCTAAATCCTCAATTTTATTTGGGTCAATGACAACTATTCCAGCAGCCTTTGCTTTGGTTGCCATTTCACCTTCAGCAAATATAGCAATGCTGATTTCCTTACCGCGCCCATGCGGTAGACGGACATTTTCTTCAATTCTGTTTGCTGGGTTCTTCAAATCAACATCTCTGATGGTAAATGCCATCTCAATGCTTTCAACGAATTTTCGCTCTGGCGCTTCTCCAAGCGCTTTTTTCACTGCTTCAGTAATTTGTTCTTCCATTTTTTCTCACCCCTGCGGTCAGCGAGGTTTCCCTCTCCCGCAACTCGCGTTCAATTGAATTTGTCGTCATGCTCTCCTGCTTTCACCTGCATTATGAAATCCTTTGGCACGATGCCTTCAATGTGACAACGCATAGAGACACATGTTCCCATGACCTCCAATGAGCGTTGCTTGACACCTTTACCAGTCAAATCATCCGCCTTCTCTTTGGAGATGGTTATGATTTGATCGAGTGTAATATTGTGAACAGTCGGGTCAGAACCAACGTCGGTTTCCCCTTCCCAAGAACCATTGAACTTGATGCCCTTGCCAATAACCGCTGTGCGTATGCGTCGTGCAGTCCAGTTATCTGACATTGATTCACCTCATTGTTTGGGTTTTGGCCGACCTGCTTCCCCTATTTAACCGCCGCGAGAACCCCATTGTCCACTTAGACGACACGCTCCGTTACATGGACATTATCAGCGCGCATAGTGATAGGGATTGGAACTGCAGCTTCGAATAACTCAACAGTCACTTCTTCTTTGCCTTCTTCGACTCCTGTCACGCGGGCGCGATTTCCTTTGAAGTGACCTACTCTGATTTCAACAACACTGCCAACTTCGATTCCAGCAGTTGCTGATTTCGGCTCAAGATAATTGGATACAACTGCTAATGGTGCTTCACCTGGCAGCACTTTAGAGCAACCGCGCATTGGTGTAGTCACACCTCCAGCACGTCCAATCAACTTCTCGACATGGTGCTTTGCACTCGCTTCAACAAAGATATATCCGCGCATGAGGCGAGGATGAATGACTGCGAAAACTTCACCTTGGACATCTTTCAGAGAGCCGGTACCAGAAATACGAGCATGTATTTCATTGGCGATTTTCTGTTCTTGACCAATTGTTGTTTTGAGCATATAGAGGAAACTTGAGACATCCCCATACATATCCCCAAGTTGGGAAACGGTTGGTCGGGTTTGAATAGCGGAGATCCCGTCTTCTGATTCATCCACCTCATCTGGACTCAAAACATTGAGATAACCTGGATCAACCCACATTGCTTCATCGTAAAGGGACCGTGGTTCTATTTCTGAGGAATCAGTAACGAACAGAATTGGAGTCACCTCGTTTAGTCGGTTACCAAATTCAATTCCACGTGCCTCCCCCATTCGAACAAGGGTTAGAGAGGATGATTGAATGCCAGTAGCGTCTTCAATTCTCATGAACACATGGTCAAGGTCATTATGGTCTCCAACTCCGTAAATCCCATCCCAGCAATTTGGAAAATCAGTGACTTCTTCACTACGCTTGAGCAAAAGCAACTTATCTTCATGGCGAATAAATACTATGAATCCATCAGACATTTTGAAACCTCCATTTCTAGACAGGGAATTAACCAATTAACCATTGAAAGAATTTGGGTAGTTCAGTATCCATTAACCACAACATTACAAAGCCGATGAAGCCAAGTACAAACATACCAATTCCACAGACCCAAATAGTCTGTCTGAATTCCATCTTGGTAGGTTTTCGAGCCATGCGAATAATTCGAGCCCATGAACCGCGTCCGAAACTGCGGACCCATGTTTCAAATTGGTCTTGTCGGGATTGAACCCGGTCCTCAAAGGACTTACTTGTAGAGTCTGCACTAGCCATGGTTGAACCCCTTTAGGGTTCATGCCGACATGGGGGTCCTCTTTAACATCAACGCTTCAATTTAATTGATGAATTCAAGACTTCGATTACGCATTGTACGCATCTGTTGATGGGCTGAAGCGCCGAAAATTTGCTGACTCTTGACTCCTGTTAAGACCAACAAAACACGCAATTCGTTACCCATAGTCTTGTCAACCGTTGCGCCCCAAATAATTCGGGCATAGGGATTGATTCTTTCTCGTATCTCTTGGGCACAGCGTTCTGCTTCCCCAAGAGTTAGTGATGGACCGCCGACCACATTGACCAGTGCACCACGGGCATCAGAGATGTCAATATCAAGAAGTGGTGATGATAGGGCTTCTGCAGTTGCATCAACAGCACGGTCGTTGCCAGTTGCTTCTCCTAGTCCAATCATTGCCATTCCACCCCCGTTGAGCATTACACTTCTCAAATCTTCAAAGTCAAGGTTAACAAGACCTTCTTTGGTAATCATTTCTGTGACCCCAGCAATTGAACGCATCAGTAATTCATCAGCTACTCGAAACGCTGCTTCAATAGGTAAATCCTTCACACCTTCAACTTCTAATAACTTCTCATTAGGTAGGACTACGACAGTATCGCATACTTCGCGTAGCCTCTCTAAACCCCATTCAGCGTTTTGTCGGCGCAGTGTGCCTTCTGAGACGAATGGATATGTGACTACTGCAATTGTCAGCGCTCCAGCGGCTTTTGCCAACCTTGCGACTACATGAGCCGACCCAGTGCCAGTTCCACCGCCAAGTCCTGCGGTAACAAAAGCGAGGTCACAGTCATCAACAATGTTGAGAAGTGTTCGCTCTGATTCATAAGCAGCCTTCTCACCCTTTTCAGGGTCTCCACCAGCACCACGACCGCGTGCCGTTCTACCGATCAGAATTTTTTGGTTAAGTTGTGAGCGCAATAGGTGTTGAGCATCTGTGTTAACAGCAAATCCTGAGATGTGTTCTCCAGACAATAAGCCTTCGTCTTCTAAGCGTTGAACAGTATTACAACCGCAGCCTCCGCATCCAAAAACCCTAATTCTAGGTGCTAAACTTGCTAATAATTCTACTAACTCTTCGTCACCATTAATAGTTTCAACCTTTTTTACTTCGCATTCTTCTTCCAAGGAATCTTCTCCCTCTTGCAGTTCTAATACGCGGTCAATTAAATGGCGCATGGGTCTAGCCTCACTAAAGTCGCCTTAACCTTGACGCTCGTCATGGGTGTGCTAAAGTGGGTTCGCGCACCTCTTCGGAATTGCCGAAAATGAAGAAAGTCCTCCCTAAAGGGAGGTCAATTAGCCCGAAGGTCAAAGTGTAGGCGCTTATCTCCCGGTTTGATGAAGTGTAAGTCGTTGCTACTCGTGATTGTCTTAATCGTCTCCTCACAGCAAATATTTTTCACCGCTGAAATCACCCAAATTTCAGCATTAGATGAACAACAGCCCATGGCTCAATCAGTGTCTAGCCAATGGCAGATGAATGACGCACCCCCCATCCAATCAGGTTGGTCTGCTGATACTTGGCAGCCAGATCCAAAGGGTGCGCTTTGGGATTTAGACTTCAGTCCAGACGCCACTAAGATAGCAGGCGTTGAAATCTCAGATAACAGGCTCTTTGTTTGGAATGTTTCAGATGGCCGTGTGTTACTCTGGATTCATCACTCAGCTTCGATAGTTGATGTTGTTTGGCTTTCTGACGAATGGGTTTTAGTCGCAGACTCCGGAATAAATTGGTATTCCTACCATGTTGTTGACGATGGTTCTTCCACCCCTCATACCTCTACAGAGATGCGCTCCGGTCAATGGAGCGATAGTCTGACTGGGACATATAACGGATATCTTTGGGGTCTTGATGCCTCTTTGAATCATTCAAAGGTGGCATTTTGCGGTAACATCAACCACCTGAATATGGGTGGTGAAGTTGTAATTGCCGATTTGTTTCATTTTATTGATGGGTCGCCAGCCAATGCTCAACATTTCTTACCACAGTACTGGTCGGTAGATTGTGCAATTTCGCCAAACGGCGCAACAGTTGCTGCAATAGGGCGAAATCTGACAACTTATTCTGATGGCAATGTCACTTACAGAGATATTGTGTATGGAGTTGAAGTTGCAACCGGAGTGCTTCAATGGGAACGTTTTGTCGGTGGCGATAATTCCAGTGCTTGGGCGGTAACTTGGGAGCCAGGTGGAGGCAGTTACACGATTGCATACAATCACCCCCTTCCGAGCCAACCAAATGTTTGGGAAGGGGTTGCTACAGCCTACGCTGAGATAGATGGTTCGGTATTTTGGTATTCACCAATTCCACAGAATGTCAGTAGTCTAAGGTGGCTTCCTGATGGTTCTTACCTTGGAGTAGGACTATTCGACCCGGGACGAATATCATTTATTGATACTGCAGGACAAATTCAAACAGATTTTGGATGGCACGCGGTAAAGTCGGGTTCAACCTCAATTCCAGAGGATATCACCGCGATAACAACAACCTCAATTCCAGCAACAACTACAGCAAACCAATTGATGGCATCCGCTGGCAGGGATGGTTCAATCGAAATTTGGACAGTTGATATCACTACATTTGAAATCCTACCGTATCGGAGATTAGGCCCTGCACATGTAAGGGAGATTGCAGTTCACCCTATACTTGATTTGGTTGCTATTGCTGAATCATCAGGGGTCGTAACAGTTCGCACCTCAAATGGCTCAATTAATCGTCAGTGTTTCCATCCAGAGTATGGCCAAGTTGTTTACGAAATTCCATTCGCTAAATCAGTAGATTGGTTTAATGATGAAGCAATTGTAGCTTTCAGCGATGGAGTAATTATTGCTTGTAATGAATTTAACAAATGGTCTTGGACTTTTGACCTAAGAGATCACAAAACCGTAGGCGCTTTTGGCAGAATTGCTATGCATCAAACAAGCAATTATGCTGCAATTTCTTGGTCCTCTAACACCCTCAACACCTCATTAGATGGGCACGTCGCTATTATTGAACCAATGTCCGGGCAATTCTTCAATGAATGGCAATATTCGGAATCTCATTGGACAATGGCTTTCAATGATTTTGGCACAATCTTGGCCTCAGTTGGTCAAACTGGTGGAGTAAGATTGTGGAACACGAGTGACCCAAATCCACAAAATTGGATGGATGACGGCTCACCATATTCACACAGTGGGTATGTCGGAGTCACCGAATGGATGCCAGGGGCTGACTTGTTAGTAACTGCAGGTTGGGATAAACAACTAATCATGTGGGATATTCAAAGTCAATCTCAAATGCAACAAATTACATTGGTTGACGAACCCTTTGCATTCGCAGAATTACTCAATGAAGGCCTAGTAGTTGTCGGTACGGGTAACCCTGGTAATTCCCTTACAGGACAGTTAGAATTCTATAATATCCAAAATAGCACTCCAGTCAACTCTTACCAAATGAATCACATTCCTCGTGGTTTAGGGTTATTTCCAAGCGACCAGTCTTTGGTGGTGGTAAACCATACCGGTACAATGCTAGTTCTAAAACTAGATGCTGATGGAGATGGGTGGATAGATGTGGATGATGATTTTCCAAATGACCCCACTCAACATGAGGACAGCGATGGTGATGGTTGGGGGGATGACCAAACCCAATCTAATGGCGATTATTGCTTAAACACACAAGGAAGTAGTTACCAAGATAGAAATGGCTGTCCGGATAGTGACGGTGATGGTTATAGTGACGCAGATGCCACTTGGCTTGCTCACCCTCTTGGTGCCGCAGATGCCTTCCCCAACATGCCTTCACAATGGCATGATACTGACACAGATGGTCATGGTGATGAGTATTCCTTTACCGTTGGTAATGATGGTCTAAGAGTTGGCGAATCTGGTGATGCTTTCATCAATGATGTAGCTCAGTATCGTGATTTAGATGGAGATGGTTGTGGGGATAATTACACACATGGTGATGACAATGGGTTGCGGATAAATGAAGCAGGGGATGCGTTCATCTCAGATCCCACACAATGCAATGATTTTGATGGTGATGGGTATGGGGATAATTACACGTTCACTTTAGATACAGATGGTTTACGAGTTGAGTCAGGAGATGCTTTCCCTATGGATAACATGGCGTGGTCTGATTTAGATGGGGATGGTTGTCCGACCAGTTCTGCAACTGGCCTTGCCATCGACCTTTATCCTACAGATAGTGAAAATTGTGACGAAGATTTGCCGTTTTGGTTGCCGGTTAATCTAGCCATATTGATTTCAAACGATGCGTCCGTCTGGCATCTAGATATTTCGTGGGATTCTGCTGCTGATAATACAGATATTATTCGGTTAGAATATGCCTTGAATAATGAGACCGCCTCTCCAATTGATTCGGAATTTTCAGCGGTGCAGGTGTGGACTTCAACTGGCGCCGTTAGTGAGACTTTGACCATTAATCCAGAGGCCGGAAACAATTACATTCATCTCAGACTAATTGGCGTTCCTGATGATGGGGATTCAATTAGTCGCGATTGGGCAGCGATTTGGATTGTCCATACTGATGGCGAAAATACAACCGAAAATGGTACCGATAATAGTACCAATAACAATCTTGACTCAGATGATGATGGTGTAATTGATTCTTCAGACAACTGTCCAAATGAATATGGGACAATTGCGAATCAAGGTTGTCCTACTAATAGCGATACATCCAATCAGACTGGAAACGATGGAACTAATCCAGAAGATGAATCACCAAATACCTCATCAATCTGGTATGTATTAATTGCAGTCATGCTTGCAGGACTTGCAATACTTGCAGTCATGGCGATAAGGTACAATCGGAAGACAGATAAGATTACAGAAGGGGTCTACTCAATGGCCCAGCCCAGTTCGTTCGCACCTCCTTCAACACCACCATCCCCTAATATGCATCTTCCGTGCAAGGAGTGCGGGGGCTTCGTCCAAGAGGTGATGCATCAAGGAAACTTGTGGACATGGTGTCCATCTTGTCGTGAATGGCAAGATTTTCTAGGCAAGCGATAATCAGCACCAATAAAGAACTAAATTTAGTTGCTTGATTGTGAATATTCATGATAGTCTATAGTAGGTTGTAGGGAGTCAATTGCTGTTTGTAGTCGAGCATTTGCAGCTTGTTCTCCAGATTCAATTGAAGCAATTTGTTTGTGTAATGATTGAAGTCTGATGGTTAACGCAGTCACAACACCTTGCTTCAGACCTAGCGTAGGTTGAATCCAACGTTCTAATGAGGTGACAACTCTTTCAACAGAAGTTATCATACCGTTATTTGATATGAGAATAAATTCATCATTCTCTCGGTTAACTGGTCCGCATTTACCAAGTGCTTTCTCTAATCCTTTTGCAACTTTTGTTGCCTTCTTGAGCGAACCTTTGCATTTTTCAAATGCCTCTACGGAAAGCAGATGGGCTTCAATATGCCCTGTTTTTGCCGCTGTAGAAAATCCCTTCAACGCCTTCTTCAAATTACCAAGATGTAAATTGATTCTTCCCATTTGCATTGAGTCTTCAATTTTGAGTGCTGTCTCATCTTCATTTCCACCAACACCTTCTTTAATTCGCATTTGACTTGATTTATTGGACTCTTTAGACAATATTTTGGCCGCTTTCATACTCAATTTCCACTTTTCTCGAATTTCCAGAATATTAGCGTGGTCTCGTAATGCAAGCACTAACAGTTCTTGTCGCTGAAGCGTTCTCTTCTTCTCAGATAATAACAGAGAGGTTAATTCCTCGGCCATTACTTCTGAAATTTCAAGACGGCCGTCAGCGACATAACTGCGTAATTGATTCAGAACTTTAACCGGGTCATCCATGCCAAACATAAGGTTCACCTCACCATCCGAGTTGAGTCATCACGCATTACCACTCCTATTGTTCGTGTTAAAAGCCAATGCTGAAGAAAAATGTGGTTGTTCAACTTCTGCGTTTTACAGCTCGCCGCTTCTTGCCCTTCTTTGATGCTGGTCTCCGCCTCTTCGGTTTTCTTTTCTTTGGGGCAACGTCCTCATCTTCGTCATCCCAACCATCATCGTCGTCATCGTCAAAGTCATCATCCTCTTCATCATCCTCAACAACTGTCTTCTTGCGGCGTTTCTTTTGCTCACCTGTGTCTGTAGCGAATGGGTCACCTTCATCTTCCAATTGTTTGGTTTTTGGAGCTGCCTCCAATTCAGCTAGGCCAGCATCTGCGGTATCGGCGGCAGAACCACCACCACTATCTCCACCGCTCATGAACTCAAGCATCCAATCATCTTCTTCATCAAACTCATCACCATCTTTCTTCTTCTTGGATGGGTCTTGTGCGGCGAGTACTCCCATCATTATAGCGAAGAACAGCAGTAACAAATTGAAGGCCCCAACTGCGATGATAATGACGTAAGGTGGGCTGGTCAGAGATAGCGGGGCTCCAGGTTCTTGTTCTTCTTCATTAAATGGGCTGTTCCCACTTTGACAAAGGGTGATTCCGCTGATGTTTTCATAACAGTGATCAACATAAAATGTGGTTGTGAACAATTTTTCATTTCCGGCAGAATCTTTTGCCATGATTTTCAATCTGTGGTTCCCAGGGTCCTCAAATGTTGAAGCAGGTTCAGTCATACTGAAAACCACAATATTTGAAGGGGTGCCAAGAGGTGTAATTATAGTGACATTTTCCCATTCAAATTCCTCATTAAAGAACTCGCCAACGTTAGTGAATTGGTATTTTACTTCAACCAGTTCAACATCATCAGTGACTACACCATGAATTCTGATTTCAGTTCCATACAGGTACTTGCTTTGAGATGATGGTGAGAATAATTCAATAGTTGGTGCTTTGGAATCAACGGACCAATTGGTTAGCGAGAAAGAATGTGAATTTCCAACAACGTCAACTAATGTAACAGAGACTGTGACGTTACTAGTATCCATTCCGCTAGGAATACCGAAATCCCAGATGTAGTGAGTGTCAGAAGCTAGGAATGGTGTAGCACGAGTAACTTCACCTTCGGGAGTAAATGTGGTGCCAATTGCTGAACCTTCAATATAATTCTCTGTATGAACCTGTATCATAGGGAATTCCTCTAATGGTTCTACACTATGGATGTGTAATCGGTAATCACCGCTTTTTAGTGGTCCACCGGGCATTCCCTCTTCTCCTCCTATTCCAAGTAAGATTTCAGCATCAGGAGGTGTTGTGTCCTCGTGAACTAGCCATACGTTTGAGCGATTACTGACCGAATCTCTAGAATTCCCCCATGAATCCGCTACGATAAGAGCGTACCAAGCATGTCGGTCCAAGTTTTCTTCTAGAGATAATTCACGGAGAATTGTAGTTTCAGAAGATTGTGGTATGTATGTGTCAATCATCAATTCCCAGCCATCATCATCAGATAAGTTCCCAGTCTCATTATTTTCAAATGGTGTGCCAAGATGTCGCCAAATAGAGTAGGATTCATCTTCTTCTGCTAGAGAGTTAATCCAGGATAATAATAAGCTATTCTGGCTACCTTGAAGCATGGGTTGCGCGAGTTGTACAGGTGCAGGGGCTAGAGTATCTTCACGAACAGACAATTGTATGCAATTTTGAATGAAGCGAGTATCTTCATAAGTTGCATTGAGATGGTTATATCGAGTAACAGATGTGATGCAATAATACGAAAGTCTGTCCTTATCAATTGGAATAGGAATTAATGCGTACTCAACCCCATCAGGCACCGTTGCTGCAAGGGTTGCTTCAAGCGTGAGATTACTTGCTGCTGAGAGTTTGGTCCAAGAGTGCCAAATGTGGTAATATTCGCCTTCTGCACCCATTTGGTCAGTCCAAGTGACATTGGTCCACCCACCACCGATATATGCTGCCTGAACATTAGTTGGTTCTGCTACCCATGGGTCAAACGCATTCTCCATGATAGGTCCGGCTACAGATGAGGGCAGGATTGTGCTATTGTGATTACCACGAGCATCAGCAGCAGTCACTGCATAGTATGCATACCCAAGAGTACCTCGCTCAACTTCGTAACGGTACGTTGCTACTCCTGTAGGGAGTGAAGCGATATGCTCAATGTTTGGATCGAGAGTGTCACTGAACGGTGCGCCCGAACGCCATATGTGATACGTAGCGCCAAGTTCCTCTGGGATGTCAATCCAAGTGATTGTAGTGTTTCCAGTACCACCAAGTGGTTCCGCTACGAATGTTGCATCTACACCTTCAACATTAATCGGTGCGACATTGTCTTCAGCAACGGGGAATTCTGCATCCATCGTGTTGACACCACCTATGAACCGGAAGTCTTCGTAACCTAGGTAAAAGTAAGTCACAGAATAATATGCTTCAACATCAGTCTCGGGTGGGACATCATAGGATGTACTTGAAACGCCAGGAGGTTCGCTTGCAACCAATGTCTTTTGCATTCCAAGCCAATTGGCTCTGGTTGCTGGAGAAAGATGGCGGTAAATGTTGGAAATGTATGCATTCGGCCCCGTCTCAATTAATGTGCCGGGTTGAAGTTGATTGAGATTAATCCAGTCAATTTTGGTTCTACTAGTTTCAGGGAAAAATGTAGCATTTACAGCAAATGGAGCAATAATATCATGTGTATTTTCGTAAATCGGCTCAGGAATTTGGCCAGTCCCCAACTCCATGAAGGCTTTGAGTGAACCGTCATCAAGTTGAGTTGCAATACCGTAGTAGAACGAACCATTGACTCCCGGAGGCAATGGGTGAATGATAGAATGTTGCTGACCTGGGCAACTGACCACATTACCTGTACAGGCAGAGACATTAGCGATGTAGGGAATAGTCCCGTTCTGAATCAGGCTGGTATTCATCTGCGAATCACTACGATAAACTAGGTATCTACTCGTTTGAAGCATTTGAGCGATGGTTAAATTTTGGGTTTGGATATTTTCCCACATTATCGCCGTAGACTCAGTAAAGGGATCAAATATAGCTTCAATATTCTGTGACTGCATATCATTTGGGGCAGCCTGATCTGCCGCAACAGTAGGTACGAACGGTAGCGCTGAAACCAGTAGTAAAAGCGCGGTTAGTAGAATTGACTTACTCATCTGATTACAGCGCACGCTCAATCCCTCCGTAAAGGGGTGTGGGAACGAGGCGGTTATGAGGCTGACGCAATATGACCCCCTTTAGAGTCAAATCTTGGCCATTTCAATTCGAATCATCATTGTTATCGCCCCCTTGGGGGGCGGATATCATCGCTACCAGTTCTTTACGAGCTGTAATGAAACGACTGAAAAAGGAGTATATCCCGCCTAAAAATGAAATTAAAAGCACAATTGATAAAGCATTAATTTCAACATTAAATAGGGGTATTTGTCCGTAATCCTCAATTCCATTAAACGCTTGCCAAATGGCTGCTAAACAACCAAAAAGGGTAATAATCATCCTGTCTGCTCTACCAAACCCGCCATAGTTCCTTCCTAGGCCAACAGATTGAGATTGTGTGCCCATGTAAGAGCCCATCAAAGTCGCTAAGCCAGCAGCGTAGCCAAGATGTGGTGATGTGAGCCATGCAGTATTGACTCCTATAGCCACGATAATTCCGAAATCAACGATTCTGTCAATAGTATGATCTAGAAAATCCCCATAAGATGAAGTTTTATTGTGAACTCTTGCAATTTGTCCATCTAATGCATCACAAAACGCTGCAAATGCAAATAGTAGTGTGGCTAAAATTAATTTTATTGCCCCATCAGCGTCAGCGGTTGCGGTCGCAAAACACCATGCTGATATTCCTGCTATAAACAAACTAAACCAAGATATATGGTTCGGATTTAAAAAGCCTAATTTATTTACCAAAGGCTCAATTAATTCTGAAAAGTTATCACGTAAATTATTGAGCGCCATGTTCATTCACCATGCAGGATTGTAATCCAGTCAATTCGTTGCTCCGGGCTTTTGGGCTTGAACCCATCTCTTCTCCAAACCCCAATCTGTGAGAAAAGTGAATGAACACTCTGTTGCGAAGAATCTAGTTCCAAGACAGGAGTATTTCCCCATTCATGCTCATCATTCCATGCCGCTCCGAGGAGTTCCCACTCAGCATTTTCATCAATTTTTGATTTTGCCCATTCCCTATTTTGCATTCTGGTTTGGAGCACCTCGGGATTACAGCGTATAATGACGATAGCATCCACTGGTAGCAGATGAGACAGATGTCCATCAATCAACAGATCATCCGTTGGAGGATGTGCCCATAGTTTTGAAAGACTAGTTGCCAATTGTTCAATATCAATTGGGTGAGCACCATCGCTGCTGTCAATTTTACCGAGGCACCCATTCTGTTCGGCCAATTTTTTGTCACTAACTACTGTTACTAGCCAACCTTTGTTAGAATTAGCAAGGGCAAATTCAGACAAACTAGTTTTGCCGCTACCAGGAGTGCCGGTGATGGCAATTCGGTGCGCCCAAGTCCCACTCATCATGTTGGGGCTAGTTGTAATGGTCATCAAGGTGATGGCGCAGGGTTGGTAATCAATTCAAGACTGGAGTCAATTTTCATACTCCAATAAATTCCTTTTTATCCTCAAAATACAAATTGTAGGTAGAAAAAACGAGTTTGAGCGACCAGTTTATACACAGAGACCACACTACTACAGTTCACGGAGGGAATTAGATGATACAATCAACTGAAGCGACGGCCATTGTGCTGATAGTCGCAGAACCAGGAAGAGAGACTGAAGTTTACAATGAATTACAAACTATACCAGAGGTGGTTGAGCAAATGTTGTTGTTCGGTGAATATGACCTTTATGTGAAAATAGTCTGTGAGGATTATGCACTACTTGGGAGTGTAGTAATCAATAGAATTAGGGCTATTGAGGGAGTAGATTCCACAAAAACTCTCACCGCTGCACCAATGCTTTGAGTGGTGTTCGTAGCGTAGGTTTCACCTACTATGCCCATTCCTCAACATTTCATGACAGAGGCGGTTGATGGTAATGCAGTTGCAACTGAACTGGGATGGGAGGGAGTCATTGAATTAATTGATCCCCGTCAATCAAAACTCTCATTGATGTTGGTTTTCATTCCTTTAGCGATTTATTTTAGTATTTTTTCTCACAATGCGCCAATGGCGTTTGCAACTTCAATAGCGGCTATCATGCCGCTTGCATATTTGATGGGAGAGGCAACAGAACAAATTGCCCTGAAAACCAATGATTCAATTGGCGGCTTACTAAATGCGACATTTGGCAACGCTGCCGAGATGATAATAGCAATTTTTGCAGTGATGGCAGCAGCAACTGCCATCAAAGAAGGTGATGCAGAAACTGCTGCGACAATGATTAGTGTTGTTCAAGCATCACTTATCGGGTCAATTCTTGGTAATCTCTTACTAGTTCTTGGGATCGCATTTGTTTGGGGTGGAATTCATCACAAAGTGCAGGAATTTTCAGGAACTCAAGTTGGTGCGAACGGTTCCCTTCTCTTCTTGGCTGTGATTGCATTAATTTTACCCACTGCTTACGGATTCACTGGAAATGGACACGAGGAGGCGATAGTCACTCTCTCTCGTATTACAGCAGTGATTTTACTGATAATGTATGGGTTGTTTTTATTGTTCCAACTTCGTACCCACACCGAATTGTTTGCGACAGACGGAGACCACGATGAAGAACCGGTGATGGGCAGGCGCCAAGCCATGACCCTGCTTATCGGTGCTACTATTATGGTGGCTTGGATGGCTGAAATAATGGTTCACTCAATTCAATCTGCAGCTGATGAATGGGGGCTTCCAACTCTATTCATCGGTGTGATATTGTTGCCTCTGTTCGGAAATGCGGCGGAGCATTTCACAGCAGTTTCAGTTGCTGGTAAAAATAAGATGGATTTAGCATTCTCAATAGCGGTTGGCTCAAGTACGCAAATAGCGGTTTTTGTGGCTCCAGCAATGGTCATGTTAGCGTGGATAGTCAATGTCCCACTGACCTTCCAATTTGGCTTATTTGAGACATTGGCTACGTTTCTCGCTGTGTTGATTACCAATGCTATTGCTTCAGATGGAAAATCAAATTGGCTTGAAGGGTCAATGTTGCTAGCAACATACGCTATTCTTGCAGTCGCTTTCTTCCTCTATTGATTGCAAACATCAATGTTGTTGAAACATATTATAGAAATCTGCTTATGAGTCGCGGTTTTCTTTGACCGCCCTGCTTTCACTATGACTTGAAATCCAGTATCCCCACAATAGGAATCCAACAGTCATTGATAGCATGTGGGCAGCTGATGTTAATGCACCGATGCCATTGAAAAAATGGTTCCACGTCTCAAAAGCGACTGCGATTGCTGGAACCATCCATACTTTACGAACTTGATGTGAGGAGGCTCCGATAATTCCGAAGAAACCAGCGGATCCACCATTCCAATTGCGGGCAAATCCACCACGGAGAAATTCACTGTCTGGGTAGACCAATTCTCCGATATGCATTCCGATTGACACTCCAATTGCTGCTACGGAAAGACAAATCATGAACAAAATGTAGGTTCGAATCGCACCCTCTCTGACTTCAAATGATTGAACAAAAACTAGGAAACTCATTGAAACGAACATGATATGGGTTGTACCATGGTGAAAAAATGGAATTACCAACAGTGACGTGAAAAAGCGAATTGGTGCGTCAACCAAGTCACCCGGCCAAATTCCGGTAATGCAAGAATTCCCACCCCCAGTGATGTAGCAATCATTGGCTGGGCCAGTCATATCTGATAACCAAAATACCCAGATGAGGATTAGGTATGAAAAAGTGAATTTCCGGCTCAAAAATAGTTCTAAGGGCCTTAATGGCACTCCTGCCAGACTACACCAAGGCCAAGACCAAGGAAATAATGGAAAGTTGTCTTTACTCACTTAAGGCCACCTTGGGGTGGGTTAATTCCATCATAATATTCTGCAACTGCTGCTTCAAGTTGTAGGCCAATATTATGCTCATCAAGGGTCAAGGTTTTGCCATCTTGGCGGATGATTTTTCCAGCAACAATGACATCGAGGCATTGTGAATTGGAGTAGAGTAGGTTAGCGAGCAAGCGGCGGTTGTTGATACCCCGCGGCCTCATTCGGATATCATCTAGATTCCATGCAACCCAATCTTTGGAATCCTTTGTTGCTAACTCCCATGATTCACGCGGGGGTAGCAAGGTGGAATCCCAGTGGTCATGGCGCTGAATAAGTGAGGCGGCTTTTGCTTCAGCCCGCATATCAAGAGAATTGTTGGATGCGGCGCCATCAGTTCCAAGTCTGACATCAACTCCAGCCTCTATCATTGCTGGATAAGATAGAGTTCCACCAGTAGCCAATTTTTGGTTAGAGACTGGACAATGTACAGCATGTGCACCGTGCGAAGCTAGAATTCTCATCTCTCGTTTGGTGACCCAACCACAGTGTGCACATACAGTTCCATCAGTAAAATAGTCAAGCGAATCAAGATATTCTATTGGATACATACCATGCTGTTCGTGGCATTCGGCAACCTCTGTCCTTGTTTCCGAAGTGTGAATATGAAGTCTCGCCTCATACTTTTTCGACATTTCGCTAGCCCGCCGTAGTACTTCTTCCGAGCAAGTGTAAACTGCGTGAGTTGCGATACCATACTCAACTCTATCATTCGCTAGTGAGCCGCCTCTGATAAGATTCTCAAGTTCATTGAGTACCCGAGCATCTTCCGTTTCAGCGTCGTTTTCAGGCGGCGGCCAAGCAGTTGTTGGTCCACAAATTATTCCGCGAATTCCAGCCTCAGCCAACACCGGGGCAATTGAAGCAGGATAGTGATACATATCGCAAGCGAATGTGGTTCCTGAAGCAATCAACTCGGCTACGCCTGCTAGAGTACCCGTTCTGACAAACTCAGGCGTAACTCGGGTTTCGGTTGGGAAAATGTTCTTTTCAAGCCAGTCTCCAAGAGTGAGCCCTTCCCCCATTCCCCGGTTGAGCACCATAGGTAGGTGAGTGTGCCAATTCTGAAATGAACGGGTAATTACTCTAGAGGAACCATCAATTGTGGTTTGCACATCCTCATCACCCTTAGATGGGCTCCAAGAACCACTAGGATGGAGTATGAAATCACCAGAATGGAGATTACAATCGTCATCAATCAAATGAGTTGCTGTGTATCGGGTTAGGCTTGCTGAATCATCGCCTGAACTATCACTCATTGACTCCACCCAATATGTCCTGTGATGTCATTTGGCATCATGGTTGTTATGGCGGGGTTGAAGTGAGCCGGCGTTTTCCATTCATTCGGACATGGCTGATGACCCGTACAGAACCTTGGGCGTCTCGCCCGATGCGACTGATGCAGAAATCAAGCGAGTGTATCGTAAATTAGCGCGTCAACATCATCCTGATAGAAATCCTGGAGATGCCGCGTCAGAAGGTAGATTCAAAGAAATTCAAGGTGCATATGATAAAGTAGAAACTCCAGAAAAGCGCAAAAAATTCGATGAGCAAAAGCGCATGGCGAATATGTTTGGAGGCGGGCGTGGTGGTGATTTTGGTAATGCAGACAATTTCGGCGGTGCTAGTGGCATTGAGGATATTCTAGCATCATTCATGGGTGGACGAGGAAGTAACCCATTTAGTGGAGGTAGCAGTGGTACAATCTTTGACCAAGCAGGTCAACCACGTAGGGGCCAACAAAGACCTCAACAACAACAAAGAGGGTCTGACATTGAAGCACCCCTAGATTTGACTCTTGAAGAAGCCCAAAGTGGTATCCAAAAACCCTTCACCATTGGTCGGCGAAAACAATGTGGTAGTTGTAAAGGCGGGGGTTGTAGTAAGTGCGGAACTCAAGGAGTAATTCGCAAGACAAGCCAAATCACAGTGAAAGTTCCAGCCGCTGCTGAGCATGCATCGGTAATGCGTCTGAAAGGAATGGGTCATCAAGCGCCAAATGGTTTGGCAGGAGACCTATTATTGACTGTAAGAATTGATGCTGATGAGGGTAGGCATTGGGAAGGTGGTCGCCTGATTCAGACTGTTGAGATTTCTTACAGCACTATGATGCTAGGTGGGAAAGTAAGAATTCATACCCCAGCTGGAAAAATCGTTGAAGTTGATGTACCGCCAAATTCACGCTCAGGAGACCGACGTAGATTACGAGGGCAAGGTTACAATGGCGGTCCTTTAGATGTTGAACTAGAATTACAGGAATCAGGTGATTTGACATCTGAGCAACAAGCCGCTTTGAACGCATTGCGTGATAGCGGACTTTAATTCCGTCAACTCTTAATCAAACTGTAATTCAGTTAGAAGATGTTGGCATGAATGGAATTAATTGTGAAGCGAGGCTTCCGAGGTTACGAGATTGAATCCACACTGTTCCCTCACCAGAGAAGTGCATGACTAATCCCTCACCTCCAAAGGCTAGTGACTTGAGTCCACCGACTTTTCCGACAGTATACTGAACGCCATTAGTGAAAGCAACTACGTGACCTGTGTCCACAGTGATGCTTTGTCCTTGCTGAATCTGCATCGCCTTGACAGCCCCATACGAATTGTAGTACACACGGCCTGCCCCTTCCTGAGTAGTAGCATGAATGAAGAACATGCTTTCACCGCTGAAAAGTCCCTTCATCCCTTGGAATTTTGTGTCTGTTTCAACATTTGTTGTGGATGCGAGGAACGAGCCACCCTGAATAAATAGTGGTTGATTTGGTTGGATATCAAACCACGCAATGTCTCCAGGAAGTCCCGGTGCTAGGCTAACCCAACCACCACTTGGGTCTGCTGTGAATGTGTTTAGGAAGAATGATTCTCCACCGACTGCGGCTTTCATCACGCTTTTGAAGAAACCCCCGATGCCCCCGCCACTGCCCATTCCGGTTACCATTTGTACTCCTGATTGTGCCACCATGGCCCCAGGTTCTGCTTTGATTGCTTCACCCGGACCAAGACTGATGGTCAGCATTGAATAACTTGGGTTGAATTCTAATTTTTCTTGCATATTACCGCCGACCCAACACATAACTATCAAGTTTCAGTAGGACGGAGTAGTTCAGTTTCAGATGATGATTGTCATCAATCAGCATGAACATCGTTTACATCAAGCCAAATAACTTCACAAACGAGACCTAGTTTTTCTGCTACACTCGGTACTGTTCTACCTTCATCACTGTGAATCAGTTCTTTGACGTAAGTTCCACTTTCGCAACGGACAGTTATCTCTGCTTCATCACCTTCAACCGATATTTCTGAAATACTCACAACTTTTCTCTTTCGTACTTTGTCAGCTCTTCTGTGGGACACTCTTTGGGGTGTTCTCTGTTCTAGTGTGACTCCTTCAAGTGAGACAATCATTTCTTTCACAAATTCAGGCGAGATATCCACAGGTGTTACTAAATCAGACGGTTCTTCAATCTCTTCTGATTGCTCATCTTTTTCATTCTTATCATCATTTTTAGATGGTGAAATAATATGTGGCTCTGGTCCGTACTTGAAACGAATAGTGTATGACTTTTCAGCTGCAGTTCCTTTGATTCTGGCAACTTCTGAACGACGGGATGCCCGCAGTTCACTGATTTCAACAGAGCCAGCCGAAGTGGCATTAACTAACTCAGTTAATTCACTCAGATCTGCATAACGACGAAGTGGGGATTTTAATTCAATTACGAATGGACGACCTCTGCCAAGACACCTTACGTCAATATCTTCTCTCCCCATGCCATGGAATGCTGTATTTTTTGCTTGGAATGCTACACGAAGTGGCTCTCCAATTTGGTCTTGAACGCTTGTTGGATATTGTAAGCCAGTTTCATTGCAGGATTCACAACCACCATCTCTTCCTTTACAAGCCCGACAAGGCCAGCGAGTTTGAGGAATGCCACGCTCAAGTTTGCGATATCTGCCATAGAGATATAGTGAACGCAATTCCGAATTAATATTGAAAGTAAGAGTGTCAATCAACACCATGATTTCAGGTTGTTCTTTCACTAACTCAACATCTTTCAATTTCTGTTCCAATTTTTGGCTAAGAGCATCGTTGAAAGCAGATTTCAGCGCCTGACTTCCATTGGCCCCATAGCGAGTACGCAAATCGTCTTCTTCTGTAACATGGCTTTTAGCAAAATGGGCGCCAATTTGTATTTTCTTGAATTCGACTCCACTTAAGTCAGATTTTATTTCTTCAACAAGGACATCCATGTCAACAAAAAGGTCTTCACAAAACGGGCAGTATTGTACCTCATTACTCTTAGTTGCACCTCGCTCTTCACAAGATTTGCGTATTGTGGAACCTAAGTTTTGAGCACTATCCCACGAGAAAGGTTGACCTGCTAAACGAATTATACAGTAATCACAAGCCCCGATGCTAACCAAATGGTCTAACCCTTCATCAGAAGGTGGCGGACGAATTGAGGCAAACTCATCTATCTCAAAATCGTCATCAAAATCCTCAGCCTCTTCTTGAGGTACTAAATCGGCCCATGGGTCGTAAGCAGTACTGTAACCAGCCGAAGCATAATTACTCCAATCTTCTTCCTTTTCGTTACTTCCAGACACGAGAATTCCCTCATGCTACCAAACGGGGGCACCGTTCAATTGCAAACCTCCGACTCGCTACCCCTTCAAGAATCCATGCCATGGGATATTCAATCAGAATTTGTTGATTTTCCTATGGAATGCAATAAATCAAATCCATAGATTCCAGTCCCGCAGCCACGTCCATCAAAATTGAATCGTAGTCCAAAATGGCCGACCTTTTCAACTTCAGGCTTTTCGTTTCTTTGAAGCCTAATTTCAGCCTCAAATTCTTCCTGCCTCGCATCAGTTTCTCGGCGAGGGTCGCAGTTTGCACAAGGGCATCGCAATCTCAAGGTAATGTAATCAATGACATGTTCAGTACTATCTGCATACCTAAGAATCATATCGACATCTCGCCTTTCTAATTCGGTCAGGTCAGGAATATCAGTCATTTCAGCCACCGCTCTTGCGTGCTTCGCTGATAACACTACGATATGAGGTGATGCCAAGCATTCCGCAAGCAATAACCAGTGATGCTATTAGTGAAAAGAAGATCATTGCTGCTGAAAATGTTCCAAATAGTGAGAAGAATCCCATAGGTGAGAATGAAATCACTAGGAATCCAAGAATGTCGGATGCAGCCGAGCCTACTAGGGCGATTCCTGACGCGCTACCAACAGCGCCAATACAAACAAGTACGGTTTTGCGTTTTTCACGTTCTTCCCGGAATCGCTCAATTACATGAATAACATAGTCAATCCCGACGCCAAGGGAAAGAGTGGCAATAGCCACAGTTACCATGTTCAATCCATAACCAAGTGTGGCAATCAAACCGTATAACCAAATAACGACTAGAAGGATAGGGGCGGTTGTGAGGAGAGCAAGGCCTAGTGGCTTCTCACCCCAAACCAGAGTCCCATAAAATCCGATTACTGCGAAAATTATTGCAACGGTTGGCGAAGCAATCAGTCCTGTTAGTGCCCAAGCGGTTAGAGCAACAGCCGCTGGAGCATAGACAACGGAAAGAACCGTCCAGAAGAAACCCGCCTCAAAGTTGTGAGAAAGGCGCTCTTTGATGCCTTCTTTAGGTGGTCTGAAACCCCACCAAAGAGTGACGATACAGAAGAATACACCGAGAGTCAGAGTTGCTTGCATTTCGTTCTGTAGTGATGAAGCGGCTACGTAGCGAGCTACCGGTTCTCCGGTAGCGATAGCCCATGAAACAGGATATTCTTCGTTATCGAAAGCAGATTCAAGGTCTGATTTTTCTTTCAGTTCTGTTGAAGAGAGATTTTCAAAGGCTGACATGTCGCGGTATAGTTCTTCTAATGCTTTTTCTACGATTGGAAATTGTTCGGGTTGCCGTAATCCGAATCGCATTAGCATACGCTCGTAACGAGGTGTGCTTCCATCAAGGGCCAGCATAGGATTTGATGGGTCAAGTGGTCTATCGGGGATGATATAGAGAGCGATTAATGATGGTGGTATTGCTGGTGTTGAATTAGTTTCAGGAATCCCATAAATGGAAGTGAAACCAACGAGGAATCTAAGACATTCTTCATCATCAGTCAATGGCAAACCAAAGTTTGAACGATTACACCCAATACCTCCCCGTGAGTCGGTAGGGTCCCATCCAGCATTGATGAAAGGAGTGGCGTTATTAGCCATTGAAAGGATTGCAAGGTTCACAAGATTGTCATATGCACTCATGTCTACATTTCCAAGGGAATTTATTGTGAATCTGTCAGGGTCCTCTTCACTATGAATATTCATGTTAGCCCTTGTTTCAGCGATTGCCGCGTAAACTCTTGGATCTATCACATCTCCTTCAATTAAAATTTCAGCCGGTTCTCCTTCCGAATAGAAGCGCTCGTTGATTAGAATCACCACAGCAGCAAAATCTGATTCTTCATCTAGGAAATCCTCTACTTTGAAATCTCCTTCAAGTCCTAACATCAATGGTGCAGAGTAAGCTGAGAGTAGCAATGCTGTGATAATTACCAATGGACCAAAAATAGCAGAAGTTTTTGCAACTCCTGCTAACCAATGGCTAGGGATAAGATGTATCTTGTCTTTATCTTCATCAGGTAATTTTCCTTTTCTCTCTAACCAAAGGTCAATGTCAAGCCGAACTAAAGGTGCCCATAATCCAGTAAGGACGAAAGCTGAACCAACTCCTAGAGCAGCCTCAAGGCCAAATGAACGTAGAGCAGGAATATCGGAAACAAAATTTGCAGAGAACGCGGCCATGGTTGTCATCGACGTCAGTAGAATTGCTCTACCTACTCTTGTTAGTGAGATTGAGGCTGAATCCAGTGAATCAGAACCATTCTTCCTTTCCTCTTTGTATCTATGCAGAACGTGTAAACTGTCGTCAATGCCAAGGGCAAGAATCATAATTGGTAGTAGGTTTGAGAATTGACTTCTTTCAATCAATGGATGCCCAACGGCATGTGACGCTTCACCTACCCAGCCGATTAATCCAAACATCCACACGAGGCTAAGGGTTAGTCCAGCCGAAACAATACCAACATCAGACCATCGGCGTAGGCTTCCCCAAAGTAATATTATTACAATTAATCCCATAGCGGCGAGAAGTGTTATGCTTTCTTTCAACTCCTTGTTTACTTCAATATTGATACCTTCAGCAACTGCAATAGTCAGAGATAAATCATCTGACTCTCGCATTGAATCCTCAAGTGAAATAATTGCCCACTCCCAAGCACATGGTCCGTCACCAGATTCAATTGAAGCTTGACAAAATTCCTTATCGCGTTTCGGTGGTGTGGTTACCAATCGTAATCCATCCCATTCATATCCACTCTCAGCGCGTGCTTCCGCCCATTCAAAAGTCCATCCTGCATCTTCGGCAGCTCCGCGGTCAAATTGTATGAGCAACCAGGTTGAACTAGCAGACCAGCGCCCTTTCTCCCAAGATGCATTCTGCCAAATACCATTACCTGCTAATGTACCACCAACAGGCCCCAAAGTTCCATCATCGGTTGCATGAAATACTCTGTCAAGTGAAAGCCAGCGTAGGAATATTCCACCACTGCCATTCACCAACCTTTGAGCAGCCAAATCAACATGGGCTTGGGTAATTCCTTCATCATCAAAAGTGAGACATTCTAGGTCACCACAATCTGTCCAATTTGTACGAGGTGGAAGTGGTTCTCCGTAAGGACTCATTGAAGGTTGTGTGAGTAGAGATTCCCCAGCCATGAAAGTGCGTACTTGGTCGGTTAAAGTTAGCACACCATGGTACTGCGTAAGGGTAACATCTGAGATAATCGGGCGGTAGAATTCAGAAATCGGGTCAGCCCGAGCAGCATCTGCTTTTTCATCAATTTCTCGAAGTACAGAGAGGTTGAGAATCCCACCTTTTGGTTGTGAAACACCCATTCCATCTCCGGGGTAATCAGCAATTTCATCGGCGTATCTCGTCGAAGGAGTTTCGCCAACAAGTGTTTGGTCTCGAATGATTATTGCATACCCTGCAACTAATTCATTCCCAGGGTATTCTTTGATGATGACATCCCGAGCGTCAAGTTCTGGTGAATCAAGATTGTATGCTTCCACATCAATTGGAGTAAGTGCCCACATCAAACCAGGCAGCATTAAAAGTGAAATTACGAATATTGAAACGTGGAACAATTTTCGATTAGGAACTAGAATTTCTGCGATTTTTGAGAAGTCCCGCATCTATCCCAACTAATCACTTGGCGGGGCCTTTTGGTATTCAATTAATTCGTTAGGGAGTTCAATCAATTTTCAGTGATTAGTATGATAATATGTAGAATATTGCTAATCTCATCAATGTCATTTCACAGATTAGCCTTTTTTTTTGATAGAATTGAGGAATTAGAATTGAATTAGATGATATTGGTAGTCGGTTGAATCCGACGCGCTTAATTAGGGGCGGCAAGTCGGCGAGTCCCCCATAGGGGGAAATGGAGGCATTACAATGCGCAGAACACATGGTAGCCGTCAGGGAACTCGTACAATTGCTAGCCGAAGTAAGAGTGACCAAGGTCGCCTGTTCATCAGTAGAGTTATGCATCCATACGAAGAAGGCGACAAAGTCGCAATCGTCATTGATGGTGGTTGTCAAAAAGGAATGCCACATCGCAGATTTCAAGGTCAAACAGGAACAATTACAAGGAAGCAGGGACGTGCTTACGTCTTGGCAATTAAGGACGGTAACATGGCAAAAACCATCGTAGCTCGACCTGAACACTTGCGTCCTTTGGAGTGAAGTGATTAACATGGGTGAGAAGACATACATCGATTATGCAACAGTTAGGGATGCACTTGAGAATGCTCAAGAGCGCCGAGGTGAGTTATCCTATGAACAGAACATGGCCCTAAACCACGCTATTTGGGCTGCTGGTGATGCACGAAATGGTATCATCACCGAGACAGAAGTTTTCAATTCAATGCTCAACGCTCTTCTTGAAGTTGATAAGTTGGCTGCAGCACCAGATATTGCTGCTAAGATTGCTGAAATTATTCCAGTCAATCCAGAAGACGTCAAGGCAATTCTTGCTTCTAAGCGTGTAGTAATGGACGATAGTGAAGTTGAGCATATTGTGACTCTTGTTCGCCAGCATGTTGGATATGAGGGCTGAAGGTCGCTCAAAGCGGTCCCTTAAGTGACAGAACCTGCTTCGCGGGGTTGAGTGTAATGCACGGTGCAGGTTCCCGAGATAGTCGCGGCGGTGATGAACCGTCGTGGGCTCATGAGACGCTTTGCCGAGTTCTTTCCCAAGAAGGGAGCGGTGCAGGCGGCGGAATCATCCATTGTATTACTGAACAGCATTTACATCTTATCAAAGCCCGAGCAAGCCCCGGTTGTGGAATTCTTGCTCCAGGACAAAAGTTAGAACTTCCAACTGAGGAGGCAAGCGAAAAAATCGCCCTTGTTTTAGGTAAGGGTAGGTATCGTGAATTACCAAATCAAGCCCAAGCGGCGATTGTTGATGTGATGAAGGAGATACTTTCAGAAAATCCAAAAACATGTTTGGAATTCTATAATCGTGCAGGGCCGGTCTCTCTCAAGTACCATGCTTTCCAATTACTACCAGGAGTTGGGCCAAGGAAAGCAACACAGATGGTAAAAAGCCGCGTTAGTGCTGGTTGGATGACATTTGAAGAGGTTGATGAAGCCTGCACAATTGATTCACTTCAACTCATTGTTGAGAGATTGGTTGAGGAATTACAAGACCCTAAGATGGTGCCCAGCCTGCTCCAGAATGTTGTGCGTGTAGCGGAATAGTGGGACCATGTCATCAGTTCAGCCAAGCGACGAGGTAGTGCGTGAGTTAGTAGATTTGTTACTTGACCGTCAGTGGGCAGACAAAGAATTAGGACAGCATTTCTTAGTTGATGAAAAGGTCCTTCAAGTGCCAATTCAATTATCACAGGTTGATTCAAACTCTCATGTTTTGGAGGTCGGCCCGGGACCTGGAACACTTACTCATTTTCTTCTATTAACTGGAGCGCGGGTGACGGCGATTGAAATTGATCATATAGCGATTGAACATTTGCATCGGGTACATGAAGAAGCAATTGAAAGTGGGCAACTCAATCTAATTGAAGGAGATGCATTGAAAGTTCAATGGCCTAATGATTTGACCGAAGTTGTTTGTAATCCCCCTTACCAGATTTCAAGTCCATTAATTGCTAAAATTGATAATTGGCAAGAGAATGCAAACCGGAAAGGGACAGCCCAACTAAAATCAGTCGTCTTGCTTTTGCAAGATGAATTTGCTAGCCGTTTAGCAATGGAATTTGGATTAGCATCACGTGGCCCGCTTGGAATCAATACATCCCTGAATTGGTTAGTTACTTTGGAGATGAAAGTGCCTCCACATTGTTTTACACCACATCCGGATGTTCAAAGCAGATTAGTATTGATGGTGCCCCATGATTTAGGGTCTGAAATTGGAATTGATGTTGAATCTCGGCTGGTAAAGAGAATGGTTTCCCACTCCTTCGCGCAAAGACGTAAAAAAATGCGTAATCGTTTGAAAGGAGTTCCAAGAAAAATTGAGAGGGTTCCAAATTGGAATCGCGAGAGATGGGTTGAGGCAGTCAATCTCCTCCTTTCCGATGAAGAAAATACTGCATTAGAGGAGGGTTGGCAAGATTTTAGACCCGAAGAATTGGAAGTTGAAGAGTGGCTTTTACTAGCTCAAAGATTAGAGTATTTTAACCAACAATTCAACAGATGAGTAGTATCCTGATTTTTTTGATATAACGGGGGGTTCAAAGCGGACCCCCGGCTCCGGTGGCATCGGGGGGGGATGCCGTATGGCAAAGAAGGACACTTATCTAGCACTCTTGAGACGTGGGGTTGACGAAGTCACCGCTCAAACATTAGCTGACGCTGGACTCACTATTGGTAAACTCAAAGATATCACAGAAGCACAATTAATTGGTAATTATGGTCTGAGAGAGAAGATTGCTACATCAGTAATCGAAGTAATCAAATCAGGTCCTTCCGGGTCAGGTTCTGAAAAATATCTCTCAAAGGTATTGTCAGCCCCGAAAAAGTTAGATCGCATTGATAAACAGCGACTTCGCCGACAACAGAAGGATTACTTGTCGGAAATCATTGAGCAGAAGGAACGAATCAGAGAGGCAAAGGTTGAGGCTTTTCGTAGTAAGAAATTGGTGATGATTCGTCTTGGTAAGAGCATTGAACTAATTTGCAAGTTGGAAAACAATTTGGATGAAGAGGGCAAAAATGAGATGCGCTCTAAGATTAATGACCAACTAGAAACTAGAGGGTTAGAAGCCGCTCGAGATCACGAACTCCTTGGTTTGACTGGAACTCCTCAAGATATTGCTGACTTCCGCCGAAAGGTGGTTCCAATTCTATGCTTATATGCTTGCCCAGAATGTGGCGAAGAAATAGACCCTGTAAGTGGTAATCTCAATCAAGAAGACCCTGAGGGGTGGAGTTACATTTGTTGGGATTGTGAAACTGAATTCAGCGCTGACATGGTTGACAGAGTGGAAACATTCCTCAATAATGGAAAGCAAATTTCAATTGATGAAAATAAAGGACCACGTCTACCAATTGCTGTCAGACCAAAGATATCGAAAGTGGATTCAGTGGATGAATTATTGAGAGCAGACTTGAAACAAACTGGACAAACAGCTGAAATGCTTGAGGCTGCTGTATCAGAGAGTAAGTTGAGTGGTGGCTTGATGGATATCAATGACTGGATTGACCAGACGCTAGCTGCAAAGGGCTACATTCAAGCTCAAGAAGACCGAGAGGATTTCATTGTCGCAACAGGTGCTGGTGCTACCAAATTCAACAAGTGGATGAAAAAGGCTGGACTTGTGTTCAACAAGCAGACTGGACGTTGGACTCGCTGGGCTGACCGCTGAAGCCATTGAGTTTCCACTATTCTCAAGGCGGAGAACACTTTGGCCAAGGATATGGCATTACTTCGCTTCTTCCGCAACGGTGTCATTCTAGGCAGTGCTGAGATTGAGGAAGATGTTCCAATTCTCGAAATTGCTGACCAAGCAGGAATTGAAATTCCTCGTGGTTGCACCTCTGGAAATTGTGGTACTTGTCTAGTGAAATTAATTCAAGGGGAGGTTCCAATACCTGACCCCCCTCCTCCTGGACTAGATGATTATTTGATTGAGGATGGATATATTCTAGCATGTATCTGTGTTGCAGATGCCGCATGTGACATTGAAACAAATCCCCCACTATGAGTTGATAATATGAATAATTTGTTGGTTGTATTCATCGTTTTTGATGTGTTAATACTGTTTCTAATTTATCGTTTCATGTCAAAAAAACTCAATTCAAAACTTGAATTGGTTGAACAGTACCAGAGAGATAGATGGGCTCGTGACGAAGAGAAATTGAAGGCTGCATTCGAAGAAGAATAAACAGCGTGGTTAACGACGTTTTCCACCGATATATCCTTTGAAGTATAACCACATTAGCAATCCACCACCAATTCCAGCCATCAAAGATAGAATGACCTTCAAATCAACAGGGCCAGTTCCAGCCCCAAAGGATTGAACATTCATCCCAAAAATACTCGCAACCGCAGTAATCGGTAACATGATGGTGGCGATAATCGTCAACAGCCTCATGACTTCGGCTGTTTCAGCCTGGGATTCAGCCAATCGCATTGATGTTTGAGAAATATAGGTATCACGAGTTGATGCGGCACCAGAACTGTAGTTCTCAATACGGGTCACGATTGAGTGGGTCAAATCCGCTAAATCGCGATAGTAAAGGTCGGTTTCTTCAGTTACGAAGTTATCAGTAGAGCGTAACATTCCTTGAATAACGTCGTCAAGAGGAGTTGTTGATTTTGCAATCTCACGTAGCTCACCTTTTATTTCATGCAAATCTTCAAGAAGATTAGGATACTTTTGACGTGGGTCAAACACTTGGTCCTCTAATTCGTCAAGTCTATCGGACTGGCGACTTAACACCTTCATCCAATCATCAGCAACTGAGTCAAGAAGTTGGTACAGTAAATACTCTGTATTCATCATTCCATCCTTAATGAAATTCTTTGAGCGTATTCGCTTCCTAAATTCTGCAATACCAGGCATATGGGCATGCCGTACAGTGATTAACCAACCCTCATGCAAGAAAGACCGGAGATATTCAGTATCTAGTTCGCGGTCTGCATCTCTGGCTTTGAAGGTAGTAAATTTGTGATTTTTGTATACGAAGTTTCGGCTTGCAGGTTCTTCAAAACAGTCGTCAACTGCTAGTCGATGGAAGCCCATTTTTTGTTGTAAGAATTCTCTAGTAGGCTCCTCTTCAGGCTGGAAAATATCTATCCATCCTCCAGAGTTTTCTGACATAAATGTGGTCAAGTCAGAAAGTGATGAATCTTCCATATCTGCACCAGCTTTGCCGGTGTGGACGCGAACCCGAGTCATACATCTCCCTCAAACTTGGGGCTGGGGGTTCTTTCTTAACAGCGACGGCTAAGAAAATTCACCCCTAAACCCTATTTTTATTATTGAAATCAGCAATTCGCACTTACTCGAGGAGTTTGGTCCAATTACTCATTGATTGAGGAGGTCCAGCGATGTACATCGGGAATACCCTCAACTTCAATGAAAGCAGATGAAATCTTCCTTTTCTTCTGTAACGCGTTTCGCAGGTCTATCAAGTCAAGAAGGCAACAAGGGCAGTGCGCTCGGGCCGGTGTTACTTTGATTCTTACCGAGCCATCATCATCAGCTTGCATTGCTTTTAGTGCACCACTTTCAGCAATTGTACCACTACCATGTGGTTCTTGCCAAGATGAGAGAACATCGAGCAATTGCCGCTGCGCTGCCTTCTGTGCACGACTACTCATCAACCTGCGCCTTAGGGTGGTTGGCTTTCCCTGTTGCGCCTTCAGACGTCAATACTGAGGATATGTTCGATAGTGATTGAGCGGGAGTTACTGGCTTTTGCTCGCTCTTCGGCTAACTTGAGGGTACGGCTCAAGAATCCCATTTTTGCTAATTCATCGAGTTTTTCTAATTGAGGTGCAAATTCGGCTGGGTTTCCACCGGTGAGAGATTTTTTCATTTCATGCTGAATAGTTCCCGCTTCATCGTAGTACAGTTCAAGTAACTCTTCTAATGCATCATTTTCAACTTTCATACCGGCAAAATTCCTAGCCATCTGACGGAGTATTGCCGGAGTGATGATTCCGGTCCCCCCACCAACTAGAGATTCTAAAGGGTCGGAAGTTACCATTATAGGTGTAGATTCAACATCTTGAGATTCATCGGGTAGACTCACTCCAAGATTTGAAAGCGCTTCTTCAAGGTGACGCGGCTTGATAGTTCCCATTGAATTGTTAGTGCAGACAGTTTCACAGGCTCGCAAAACATCTCTGAGATAGAGTTCCAACTCTTCGCAAGCAGCAGTGACTGCAGCCGCGCTAACTGAATCAACAGCATCAATTCGTTCAATCATCAATCCTCGTGTGCGGCTAAAGCCAAGTCTAGTTCGCCTGGGGTCATCTAGAGTCTTTCTTGTAGAATCGTGGGTTAGGGTTTCTTGCTCCATACGCGGAACAACATCATTGAGTTTGGTAACTAGTAAAGCGACCAATTCCTGTTTCACAGCACCGGAAATCCGCAAGTCTGTGTATGCTGAAGCAAGTGCTGCAACATGAGAAGGTGACCACGGTTTGGCGCTCATGATACTTGGCGTAACTTGGTCCTCAATGAACCCTACGGCGTTGAGGAGAATTTCACGAATCCCATTCTTGATGAAGAGGAATTGCATCACCAGCAGTTAGACATTCCATCCCGTCTTCAGTTCTAACCCAACTATCTTCAACTCCAATCGCCCCATCTGTGTAGATTACTTTTGGCTCAATCGCCATAGTGCCTCCAACCTGAAGAGGTATTGAAAATCCCCGTGCAACTACAGGAGTTTCGTCTAAGTGAAGTCCAATTGAGTGTCCTAAGAACCGTGCTTGGTCAGGTGGCATGCCCATTAGATGCCCTCCAAACCCCCTATCCCTAGCAATTGCAACTCCTGATTCGTAGGCCATTTCGCAAGTCTCTCCTCTTGCTAATTCAGTTACTACCTTGTCACTTATTTCCTTCATAGCCTCAAGCCTTTCCACCCACTCTTGGTCAAGTGGTCCAACACTGAACATTCTAGTGCAGTCTGAAACATAACCACGGTGGCAGTGTACGATGTCAACTAACACTGGTTCACCAGCTTTGATGCGGTGAAACCCAGCACCTAGGCCAGCAAAAGAATGAGGCCCAGTACCACCTACTGCTGAATCAAAATAAGTTGGAACAGCGCCGGAATGGCCTGCTGCAATGACAACTCTATCACAGTTCATGGGCCATTTCCTCATCATGATATGTCCACCAAATCCAGCGGCCCTACTCACAGAATCAGCTGCAGCGGCGAGTTCTATTTCGGAAACACCTTCGCCGCCTTCATCAAGAATCGCTTCAAACATCCAGCGATTGACTTCACCACTGGCTCGCATCTGATCTAATTCCCATCGGCTTTTTATTTCCCTTAGATTCCAAAGCAAATTTGTACAATCCTCAGATTCTCCAAGCACATCGTTGTAAAATTTTGCCTGATTATGGGGCAATCTACCATGCTGCATCGCTGGTGTTGTAGTGCATCCCCGCTGCTTCAATTCATCATTTAGATTTTTTACACGAGGTTGGGCTGCTAATTCAAACGGTGCTGCGGATTCTCCAGCCTCCCAAATAGCTCTGTCAAGACTTTGGCGCACCCAAAAAATAGAATCAACAGATGAGTCTTTTGCGCCAATAAGAAGCATTCCATTCTGACGGCCCCCTGCCAACCAATAGAGGTCAACAGGGTCGTGTACAATCATGGATTCAATTTCAGCATCAAAAAGAGCAGTTTCAACCTGGTCAATCCGATTTGCTAATTCTTCAGGAGGTACTCTCCAATCAGCACCCTCAGGCCCTTCAAGCGCCGAGATATCCCACTCCATTGTAGGGCCGAGGGTGACGTCGCCCTAATGCATTGGCTTGTGAGTGTCATTACAAATAAGAAATTTCAATCCTTAAATAAACAACTGAATTGGCCAATCTCATGACGGAAGAATCTTCAATCAACAAAGAGAGAAATAGGTTACTTGAATGCCTTCGACTAAAGCAAGTAGTAAGGGCAGGGTGGACTAGATTCCCTATTGAAAACCCAGAAACAGTGGCCTCACATAGTTGGGGGATGGCACTCATTGGGCTCTTGACATGCCCTGAAAACCTGAATCTAGAAAAGGTACTCACTCTAGCTTTAATCCATGATTTGGCAGAGGTTATTGTGGGAGACCTTACTCCTTACGACCCAGAACCAGAAGAAGGTAAACGAGTTGCAGAAGAAAATGCGATTGCACAATTATTAGCGGGGCATCCTAGGTCTGAGGAATTGCAAAAATTATGGCAAGAATTTGAGGATAGGACAACACCTGAAGGCCTATTTGTTGCAGGATTAGACAAATTGGACATGGGACTTCAGGCAGAAATTTATGAAAACGATTTTGACATCATTTTAGATGAGTTTACCAATGCTTCAAGGAGAATGGTAACGGATTCATATCTCTCATTGTTATTGAAACCGTGAATCTCTGCTATTATTCACATCTATGCGAATTTTTTTGCAGAAGCCTCCAGGGCTTCTATTGCTGGCATCGGCTTTCCAGCAAGGAAAGTTAGGCACGAGCCCCCACCTGTACTGTTATGGCCAATTTTTTCATCAACTCCGCGCTGGTTTACGAGAGTACCTGTATGGCCGCCACCGATGATAACGAAAGCATCGGTTTCAACACAGGTGTTCAGAATTTCAATTGTTCCAAAGGCGAATTGTGGTTTTTCAAAATAAGATGCTGGCCCATTCCAAAGCACACATTTTGCATCCATTATTGCAGGCCTGATTGACATCAAAGTTCCAATTCCAATATCGTAGATTGGATATTCGGTAGGTAGATTTTGAACAGATAAAGCAACTCTTTGAGAATCAATTTCAATAGCTAAGTCAGTTGGCAATATCATTTTGTCGAGATGTTTCTCAACTATCCACACGGCCATATCCCAAGTTCTTTCAAAAGCAACTCCAAGGCTATCACGAATGTAATTTTCATTTGCTTCTCCTAGTGAATTTCCTGCCGCCCATAACATCAGATTTCCAACGACTCCTACTGGAATGATGGTGTCAACAACCTCGCGGTTGAGAAGATTGACCGCAATATCAAGCGAATCATCACTCTTTACTCCACCAAGAATTACTACATGTGGCCTAGGTGGGTTTTCCACAACTGAGCCAAGGGCATCTAATTCTCGCTGAACTAACACTCCAACATAGGAAGGAAGAACAGGGCCAAATCCACAGATTGTTGGTGAATTTCGATGAGCACAAGCGAATGCATCATAGACAAATACATCAGCAACGCTAGCAAGTTTTTGCACAACCTCAGATTGAGACAATTCTTCAAGTGATGAATTATTCATTGATATCTCTTCATCCCATCTCCGGACATTGTCCAAGAAGAGCATCTCCCCACTCTCCATGTTCTGTATTGCGTTCAAAGCGACCTCTCCACAGACATCTGGCACAAAGCCGATACTTCTGCCAAGTAGAACACTCAACAATTCAGCATGCCTCTTCATGGAGGTGAAGTCATCCTTCCCAGGTCTGCTCTGGTGGGCGAGAAGGACCACTTTTGAACTCCCAAGGCGCCTTAGGGTGGGTAAAATTGCCCGCAACCTTGCATCATCAAGGAACTCCCCAGTGACTGGATTTAGAGGGGAATTGACGTCAACCCTGACAAGCACAGTCTTCCCAGAAAGGTCTGCATCACTCAGGCTGAGGAGCGAGGCCATTGGTTGGCCGACTTGTCTCTTACATTTTACTGAAACGGTCTTGGAATAGACTGAATCTAGGTTGATTTATCTATCAAAACCACTACTTTGCGAACTCTATAAGAACGGACAGCAAACCTCGCGCATAGCGGGGTTGGGATGCCACGTAATGGAAATAGTAAGGCGGATGCTGGTGAAAATTCAGCTGACGCGCGCGCAGTACCACGAATAGGCAGTAGTAAGCGGAACGGAACTAAGACCTCATCATTTGGGGTTTCAAAAAGAGAAAGCCATGATTCCACCGAATTTTATGGATCAGCGATGTATCGCGGCCTGCCAAAGGAGTCCGACACCGGTGATTTGGGGGTTCTTCCAGATGAACTAGTCAACAGTGTGCTGTGTGGTGATTCTAGAAACATGAGGAATGTTCCCGACAATTCGGTTCATATGATGGTTACTTCACCTCCGTATAATGCCTCTAAAACCTATGATGCTGACCTTGCTCTGAGTGAGTACCTTGAACTATTGAGAGGGGTATTTGATGAATGCTACCGAGTACTAGTGCCGGGTGGACGCGCTTGCATAAATGTGGCCAATTTGGGTAGGAAACCGTATATTCCCCTGTCATCTTTCATCAATCAGATAATGATTGAAATTGGTTTTTTACCACGCGGTGAAATCATTTGGAACAAGGCGGCTAGTGCCGGTGTTTCATGTGCATGGGGCTCATGGAAATCAGCCTCTAATCCCACATTGAGAGATGTTCACGAATACATCTTAGTATTTTCAAAAGGTGAATTTAAGTTGCCTCGCTCACGGAGTGAGAAGGATGAGGGTCGGGTAGACACTATTGGAAAAGAGGATTTTATTGAGTTGACTAAGTCAATTTGGACATTCCCAACAGTAAGTGCAAAGCGGGTAGGCCATCCGGCGCCTTTCCCAGTTGAATTACCAAGTCGTTGTATTGAATTGTACACCTTTACCGGTGATGTTGTTCTGGATCCATTTGCTGGTTCTGGTTCAACAGGAATCGCTGCCAAGAAAAATGACCGAAAATACCTCCTGTTTGACATAAGTCAAGAATATTGTGATTTGGCCCAAAAGCGTATTGCTGATGAATAAATCACCAGTATTGACTTTTGAATTTCTGCATTTGTAAACCGGTCATGACATTGATGAGGCTTGAGCGTCCCGGACCATTTATGGATGGGGTGAGGAGCATACCCCTGTTCCGCCGATATTTCGGTGACGCATTCCCTTCAAATTCAAATTTAGCGATTGATTTGTGCAAGCGAGGTGGTGTGTCGGCCTCCTCTCAACTTGTTCATCTTGGATGCGGGCCAGGCACCGTTTCGTCAATCGTATCATCAAAATTTGGATGCACAATTTCCGGCATAGACCCCTCCCCCAACCTCATTGGAATTGGAATTACTGAATGGAAGCGTGAGGCTCTAGAATTTGAGTGCGCCCCGCTTGAAAGGTGCTCTTTGATTGACGCATGGGGGACCCATTTATTGACTGAATCTCGTCTTTCTGTAGTTAGAAATCCTAGTCAAATTTTGAAGGAATCCCACCGTATATTGTCTGATGATGGCAAAATGATGAACTCTGAATTAGTAGTTACAAACCCCTCACTTGTAGATGCTAATGTGAACCGATTTCTTGACACAATTTTTGGTCAAGATGCAGATCGCTCAATGGACGGATGGGTGAGCCTAATTGAGGCAAATGGATTTGAAATAATTGAGGCCCGTGAAGAACGACAAATAATGCAGTCAAATCGCAAAAAGTTGGGACGAGCAATGATGGGATTTCGGTTGTTGCAAAGAACAGGGCGACTTTCTTTATCCGAATTAGGATTAAGTGCTTTTGAGGATGATTTTAATGAAGTTGTTAGTTCAACATTAAAGGCCATGGATGATGGACTAATCTCCTATGGCTCATTTATTTCAAAGCGTTCAACACTATAATTTTAGCACTTATGTCAAATCACCCCTAACGGGGTGACAATAAAATGTAAGCGTATTCTTGGGGACACGATGGGCAGTAAGTCAGTACTAGTCGTGGTTGCCGTGACTTTGTTGTCATTGACAGTAGGAATTAGCCAAAATTTTGTTGAAATGGAATTAGATTCTAGTCGTCAATTCCAACTCAACTTCGCTGAAAAAACATCACACACTGACATTTGGGCAACACCTGCTGGTGGGGCTGGCTCAGACATGGTTTGGGACATGGTCTTGGACTCATCAGGCAACTCGTTTGTCACCGGCTCATTCTCTGGTTCGGCAACTTTTGGTAGCACTATTCTCAATTCAGTTGGTGGACTTGATGGCTTCGTAGCAAAAATGGATACTTCAGGAAATTGGGTTTGGGCTTCTCACATTGCTGGTGGTTACGAAGATTGGGGGCTTGGCATTGACATTGACCCCCAAGGCAATGTGTATGTTACTGGGCCATTCATGGATTCCCAGTCAACCAATAGTCCTTCGGTGACCCTTGGCTCTACCACGCTTTCAGCACATGCTCAGTCAAATTACGATATTTTCATAACAAAGTTGGATAGCAATGGAAACTTCCTTTGGGCTGAAACTTCAAAGAAAATTGAAATTTTAAATGAAAACACTTGGACTTATGAAGAACAAATGGGTCAAGTCATGCCAACAGACATCAAATTTTTCAATAATTCAGTTTCAGTTTCTGGCTCTTACAACGGCAAACTTTGGGCTCACACAGATTCTCAGGGTGAATGGTATTATGAGAGTACTCAAGGCACTTCAGATGTGTGGCTTGGCTTCTTAGAAGCAAATGGTGCATGGTCATCAACAGCAGCTTGGGGTGGAGATTCCCAATTTGATTCAGCGACTGCAATTGCACCCTCTCCGACTGGAAACTACTGGTATGTTGCCGGAAATTTCGCTGGTACTGTTGAATTTCCAGGTGGAGCGACAATATCTTCAAGTGGAGGTTCTCAAGATGTTTGGGTGATGCTTGTTGATGATGGAGGTAGTGTGCAATGGACTAAATCTGGTGGGGGAACCGGCCAAGATGTTCTGCGTAATCTTGTAGTGGATTCGAATGACTCAGTTTATGCAGTTGGGGAATTTGATGGCGTATTGGCAAGTTATGGAAATGACAGATTAACTGCAAACTCCGGAGGCACAGATGTTTGGGCTGGAAAACTTGACGTTGGAGGGTCTTGGTTGTGGGCCAAGAAAGGTGGTGGTTCATCAGATGATATGGGCTTCTCGATTGCGCTTTCAGCGGATGAAAGCGCGGTGTTTACTGCCGGACAAATTGCTGGCATGACGAATTTTGAAAATTCTGCTACAACAAGAATGGCCAACACAAGTGGGGCCTCAGATGCTTTTGTTGCGGTTTCTTCAGCAGCTACTGGTGAATGGGAAGATGTCTTTGTCGCTGGTGGACCTAGTGGTGGCGACCGCGCATGGGCAATTGCAGTTGATTCGCAAAATGTGACTATTACTTCTGGCAGATTCAAAGGAACAGCGAGTGGGCCAGCAGAATTTGGTTCAGATGACATTGTTAGTGCCGGAGATTTCGATGTCTTTGTTTGGAAAGGACTCATCGAGGATGATGATGATGACCGAGTTGCTAACGAGGACGATGATTGCCCAACAGTATGGGGTAATGCAACCGTTTCTCCCTACATTGGTTGTCCAGATGCAGATGGTGACGGGTACGCCGATGTTGATGATTCACATCCTTCTGAGCCAACTCAATGGCGGGACCAAGATGGTGATGGATATGGTGACAATCCAGATGGTTTTGCTGCTGATAACTGCACTACAATTCATGGAACCTCAACAATTGATCTTCTAGGTTGTGTAGATAGTGATAGTGATGGTTGGTCTAATGTTAGAGATGCTTTCCCAACTGAGCCAACTCAATGGAATGATAGTGATGGTGACCAATTTGGCGATAATTGGGATGATGTGGCATTGACGCCAACATACCAAAGTCTTGGGCTTGGAGGATATGTGTTTGGAGCAGTCAATATGGATTATTGTCCAACCCTTCCGGGGGTAGACACATTTGACAATCCTGGTTGTCCTGATACCGATGGCGATGGTTGGTCAGATGTGACTGATGATTTCATCAACAACCCAACCCAACATCTGGATACAGATGGTGATGGTTGGGGGGATAACCACTCTGCTGGTTCAACTCAAAGCGATTACTTGCCATTTGACGAAACTCAATATCAAGACCAAGATGGTGATGGTTGGGGGGATAATCAAGAAGGGAATAATCCCGATACATTCCCACTAGATGAAACTCAACAAACTGACATAGATGGCGATGGCTATGGCGATAATTTGAGCGGTAACAATGGTGATGCTTGCCCTGATGTGTGGGGTGACTCATGGCGGGACCGGCTTGGCTGTCCTGATGTTGATGGCGATGGGGCTTCGGATGAGGGTGATGCTTTTCCTTCAGATTGGTCACAGTGGGTAGACAGTGATGGAGATGGTCAGGGAGATAATTGGGCAAATCCACATTGGAATGAAACTAGGAAACCACATTGGCCCGGAGAGTTCATTCCTGGTGGTACAAATTCGGACAAACACCCACTTGATTGGGATGCTGATGGCTGGGAAGATGAGAATGCAACAAATGGTGCAGAACCCTGGGACGATTGTCCTGAAGAGGCTGGCGATTCATGGCAAGACCGATTTGGTTGCCTAGATAGTGATGGAGATGGATGGTCCGACGATTACGACGTTTTCAAGGATGATTCAACACAATGGCGTGATACTGACCGCGATGGATTTGGAGATGAACCAAGTGGTATGAATGGCGATGACTGTCCTACTATACGTGGCGATTCTGAACATGATAGACTTGGATGCCCTGATACTGATACTGATGGCTGGTCTGACCCAATGGACACACTGTCACCAAATCCGTGGAATACATCACAAGGTGCAGACCTATTCCCAGCAGACCCGGCAAGATGGAATCAATCCCATGTGGTTGATGCATCTAATTCTGCAGCATCAGATGGTGGATTAGCAGCAGGAATTGGTCTCGGCGCTTTGATTGCGATGATGTTTGTAATGGTATTTGTAATCATTATTCTCAAATTTCGCCAGAAAGACGAATATGAAGAGTATGAAGATGAAGAAGAAACTGAAGATGATGAGGATAGAACCAGCAGAGCCGCAGAAATCTCACGCTCGTGGCAAGAGCATGGGACCGCTCCACCACCACCACCTGAAGGGGCTGAAATGATTACGGCTACGGATGACTCAACACCTTCGACAACGAGTTATGTTGCCCCACCACCGCCGACAGCGGACAATACTTTGTCAACCAGTGCCTCAGTTCAGATTCCTACAGCTCCGGAACCACCTAGTGAGCCATTGCAAACCGGGGATGAAGAAGTGATGGATTCTATGGACACAAATTTGGCGATGTCACTTCTTGGTAGTAGTGATGGTTCTGAAGTTGATGAAGAAAGCGAGTCAAAGGATGAATCTTTAGACACTTAGAGGACTAAAAATTCAGTTGATGTTGATCCTTGGATTTAGGATTCATCAAATTTTTTCAGGTCAATCCTTCCACCAATCTTTTCGTGGGCTAAAGCCCGAATTTCAGCCAAGCCAGCCTCGGTAGTTGCCTCAGCGCGCATAACCAAAATTGGTTCGGTGTTAGAAGGACGGCACAAGAACCAACCTTTCCAGTCATCTCCAGAAAGCCGGATTCGGACTCCGTCAACGGTTACCATTTCATATTCTGAAAAAGCATTTTCAACGAACTCCATAGTTTCTTCTCGACCACCAGTTAAGGGTACTTTTGCTTCTCCGGTACTAGGGTAAGTAGGGATAGCTGAGAGCCTTTCTGAGAAGGTGATACCACCGTTTTCGGGTGAAGGGTCGCGCCCCACTAGTTCAAGCATTCTTGCAGTGCAGTACAGCGTATCATCAAATCCTGGCCACTTGTCATTGAAGAAGAAATGGCCACTCATTTCTCCAGCGAGTGGGGTCTCTGGAGAATTTTTCAGTGCAAGTTTTTGGAACGAATGTCCGGTTCTCATCATATGTGGGATTCCGCCGTTGTCAGCAATCGTTTCTTCTAAGGCGATTGAACATTTCACATCGTAAAAAATTGTACGCGCCGCATCAGAGGCAGAGTCAGGAACTCTTGCGAGAATGTCGGCGGCGAACAGGGCGAGAAGCCGGTCAGGATGAATGAAGTCACCATTTTCATCAACCATTCCCATGCGGTCTCCGTCACCATCAACACCAATGCCAAACTCTGCTCCTACTGCTTGCACAGTCTGACCGAGTAACTCCATGTTTGAGGGTCGAGTTGGGTCTGGAGGGTGAACAGGGAATGAGTTGTCCCATTCGCACAAAATACAGGTGTCGTCAGCCTGTAAAATCTTGAGAATGTCTTTCATGAATGGCCCAGGTACCGCATTTCCAGAATCAACTACGACTTTGACGGTTCGGGCCGGTAGGCCAGTTGAAGCGATGATGTCATCGTAATATTGATGCTTAAAATCATCAATGATGATGTGTTTTCCTGCACCAGTTTTGAAGTTTCCAGCAAGGAAAACTTGTAGTAAATCTTGTAATTCATCTCCAGCCATTGCGGCTGAGCCTCGACACATCTTGAAGCCGTTGTATTCGGGTGGATTGTGGCTGGCTGTGATGACAACTCCACCATCAACTGGAAGAGTGACTGTGGCGTGGTAAAGTGCACCAGTTGGCATGATGCCAAGGTCATGGACGGTGACTCCAGAATCGTTGAGCCCACTCACAAATGAGGCATGAAGTTCGGGGCCGGAGTCTCGGATGTCGCGGGCTACTGCAAGCGAGTTGCAATCTAGGAAAGTAGCGAGCGTGCGCCCAAGGCGATAAGCGAAATCTGGAGTAAGTGGGTCTCCAGCAATGCCGCGAATATCGTAGGCTTTGAAGGCGGCTGAAGCCTTCTCAACATCAAGACCAGTTGGCCATTCAACGCACTCCATCGGTTTAGCCGACCGGTCACTTCTCTAAAAGCGCCACTGCCAAATGTCAACAGCAGTTTTTGTCTATTGCTTGGACGACGATTTCGACTTTTGCTCCGCGTGGAAGTGCGCCTGCTTCAAATGCGGCGCGCGCAGGTGGGATTTCAACACCCTCAAGCCATTTTGAATAGACTTCATTCATGGCCGCGAAGTCATTAATGTCATCAAGTAAAACTTGAGCAAAACAGACTTCATTCTTGGTAACACCAGCAGCAGCGAGCAGTGCATCAATTTTCTCAAGGCTCGCTGCAGTCTGTGAAGTAATATCTTCTCCGGCTTCCGTTGCAATTTGACCGGCTAGCCAAATGACACCATTCGCTTTTACTCCGGGAGAATATGGCCCGTATGTATTGCCGCCTTCTACTTCAATGCGCTCCTTGCCCATGTGACCTGCGACAGCAAGTGAGGAATTAACCGTTCTATTGATGGTCCGCAAGCCTAAGCGAGAATCATGGCAGAGAGTCCGACCTGTTGGGTGCTCGACCATCCTGCCCACATGCAACTGTTTCACAAGTTCATTCAAAACGGCAGTCCCGTTGACATTATTGTAGCAACGAAGCGGGCTGAGATTGATGCGATGATTGACAGTAACTCGTCGCCTCTACCTAAGCGTCATATCCTCAGAGTCAAACGTCCAGTCGGCAGACGAATACTACCTATCCAACGGGAAATACGGGCATTGAGACGAATTAGGTCTGTTTCATCACTTCTAAAGCGCCGAAATTTAACTGGCAAACCAATAGAAAAAGTCGTTGTCAAGGGAGCGGCGTTAGAAATCAGCGCTGCAAAAAAAGCCAACATCCCTCAACGAATTTACATCACAGATACAGAGGTAAATCATCTTGCTCACAGTATCGCCTTATCTTCAGCAACCGACGTTATTGTAACACCAAATTGGCGGCAAGACCTTGATGGAGGATTTATTGACGATTGCAATAGTAACGGCATTAAGGTTCACAAGTTGATTGGTGAACTCCCACATGTTTATCTTTCTCAACCAAGTATAATTAGAGATGTGAAAGAAGGTGTAGTACCACGTATTTTTCACCGCTCTTTGAAGGGTGGAGGGGTGCACGACAAGGATGAGTTGGTTAGTGCCGAACCACTAATTTCCGACTTAGGTATGGAGGTTACGACGGTTGTTGAAAATCAGTCAATCAACGACCCGTGGGGACTCCCTCAAGCGATTTCAGAGTATCACGGAGTGCTGTCAGAATCGGTGACATTGGCTCACGAAGCGGTCAGCTTAGGAGTTCCAACATTGCTTGTTTCCAAGGCTCAAAGAGGGTTTTTGGACCAACATTTGGGCGGGGGTTTGTTGTTTAGAATAGACTCCACAGTAAAGGGTCCAGTGCTGAATAATGAGGTCGCCGCCTGGCGTGAAGCTGTACAGATGCGGCGGCGCGGAGATGGTTTGGCAGTTGGTTGGAGCGATTGCTACAACGAGTTGAAACAAATGCTCAGTAATTTTTGATTATCCTAGGCAATCAAAGTGCTTCAGCCCTGTCTGCCTTCTATCACTGAATTTAATAGGGCGACTGCAGCAATTACCCTGCGATCCAGTGGATGCCCTTCTGGAATCAATATGTCAGTCTTTTTGATAATTGGATTGAATCTTTGATACATCATAATGTCGTGCTGACCTTGAACGCTGAAGTGATATTTTGCAGGAATAAAAGGAACGAATCTCCTTAGGATTGCAACGCTATCTTCGACAAGTTCAGCATATTCATTTCCGTTCGCATCGAGAATTTTCCAAGTATCTTTGAAAATAGACTTGAGTCCTTTCCTTCGTGCTGCACCGAGGTTTTCACCAGTAACTGCATCCACAATGTCATATGTTGCTCCAAAATCAATGATACTTCTAGCTTTAATTGCAAGCAATGGCTGAGTACATGATTCATCAGTATAAAGAACAATATCTTCTTTTAATTTGAATCGCTTTTGTTTTGAGTAAGCGATAAGTTGGTCATTGGAATCTTTGAACCAAAACGCACCACCAAAGATTCTCAGAAATTTGGTTTGTATGTAATAACTATCCATCGTGAAAAGTTCGCTCATAACCAATGCTGTTTGGCTCTTAAATATAGGATTTTGCCCTGCATTATTCATCCGTTAGAGTAACTGAATTATTTCAGCATGGTCAGCGCCCATTTTTTCAAGGTCAACTTGTGAAAGTTTGACCCATTCAGCCTCAGCCGCATCGTCCCCAGCGAGCGGCTCGCCAGAGTTTCTATCAACCTCAACACGATAGAAAATTGAGACAACGTGACCACGCGGGTCACGTTCAGGCTCACCTCGCACTGCAATTATTTCACTTGCTTTGCCAACAATGTTGCACTCTTCAAATAATTCACGCGCTACCGCATCTTCAGGGCTCTCGCCAACATCAACAAATCCACCAGGGAAAGCCCAGCAGCCTTTCCACGGTTCCTGCCCTCTACGAATTAGGAGAACCTCGCTCTCTTCGCCCGAACCTCGTACTGCTACCGCATCAACGGTCAATGCTGGGTTGTGGTAGGTCCCACAAGTTGGACATGGGCCATCGTTCATTGGTTAGCCTCCATATCTTCGCTTACGCTTCTGGTAGGAATCAATCGCCTCATACAAGTCTTGGCGGCTGAAAGAAGGCCAGTGAACATCAGTGAAATGTAATTCTGAGTAGGCGATTTGCCACAACAAAAAGTTGGAAATCCGCTCTTCCCCACTTGTTCTTATCACTAAATCTGGGTCGGGAAGATCAGCGGTGTAAAGACGGCTTGAAATTGCTTCAGTATTGATATCTTCAAGAGAAATCTCACCTTTAGCGTGCTCTTGAGCAACCTCACGTACAGCATCTACAATCTCTTCCCGCCCGCCATAAGCAAGACAAACAGTGAACAGAAATTTATCATAATCTGCTGTATCTGATTCAGCCCTTTTTATTGCCGCTTGTACTTCGTCAGGTAATAATTCAATGCGGCCAACAGCCTGAACTTTCACTTGTCTCGAATGGATTTTTGGGTCAGTCCGAATCTCATCAAACCCAGCAATATAGAGTTCGTAGAGCGAGTTGAGTTCATCGGTGGCACGGTCGGTGACATTTTCTGTTGAAAGTGCATAAACTGTGAGGTAGGGAATACCCAATTCGAGCACCCAGTCCATCACTTCTTTGAGTTTCTCTTTACCATGTTGATGTCCTATTTCTTTTTCCATATCTCTGGACCAAGCGAAGCGCCGGTTTCCGTCCATTATGATTGAGACGTGTTTAGGGACTGTTCCACGCTTGAGGCGGTCGCGTAATCGATTCGTTCTGATTCTATCTGTACGCGAAATGAAACTGTAAGCATATCTTGAGTTAGCAATGAAACGCGCTGGTGCCCGGATTATTCGCCATTTGAGAAGCCACCTCGCGCTGGCGTCAATGCCTCTCCCAATTCGTCCCATTTCACCAACCTCGGATTTTCGGCTATTACTGAGAGGAGGTTCTCACATATCGCTTCATGCCCGATACATCAACGAAATTTTACTAAAATATAGTACTGATTCTAATGTGCGTAGCCACAATAAAGGGGAAGGTGGTGCGGCATATGTATGCATTCTAATATTAAGGGTCGAACATGTGCAACTGGCTTCACTCTCTTGATGCTGTTTTCAAGTATCTTGGTGTTAACGATTCCAACTACAATAGCAGTAAGTGAAACCCGCAACTCACACACAAATGTCGAGCAGTTTGGAGCCGGATTTGATGAAACTGTTATCGCTACCACAAGTGACAATCTTAACGTCCCTCGAGATCTTGAATTTCACCCCAATTCAGCACGACCGTACGAATTGTGGGTTGTGAATCGTGCTACAGATAGCATCACTATCATCTCCAATGCAGGACAATCAGGCCAGTCAAGTCAGAATAGACAGGACGCATACGGCTACCACTTCATGGAAGAGGTCGGAGCAATTGCTTTTGGTCAATCACATTCTGAATTCGATTACATATTTGCTACTGCTCAGGAAACTCGGAATACCTACAATGGACAATCAGATCCAAATAATTTCATGGGTCCAGCAATGTGGCCAGGTTCGCTCTCTCACTTCGCCATGGAGAATCAGGGGGCTGGCGGTGGGCTCGGCAGTCACCTCGACATGCTTCATGAGAGTCCGAATGGGATGGGTATCGCTCACGATTCTGGAAACGCCTATTGGTACAATGACGGATATTACGAAGAGTTGGTGTTTTACAACTTCCAATCTGACCACGACACAGGTGGAGAAGACCATGATGATGGAATTGTACGCCGTTACGTGGAAATCACACCAACTCGAAGTGCAAACACTCCAGGACACATGATTTTAGACAAAGCAAATGGCATTCTGTACATCTCTGATACAGGGGCTGGTCGTGTCCTATGGGTAAACACCGATGACACAACGACCACTTCAACGAACATCATGGGTTCTAGTACAAGAATGGACTCTACACTTGCTGAATACAGCGAAATTAGAGGTGTTGAATGGGGTGTTCTTGCAACTACTCTCTCATCACCATCTGGAATAGCTCTTCACGGTGATACCCTCTTTGTTTCCCAAAACGGGAACGGGAAAATTAGTGCTTTTGACCTAGCAACTGATGGCAAGAGCGCCACTCACATGCAAACGGTTGACACAAATGCTAACTCAATTATGGGTCTTGAAGTCGGACCAAATGACAAACTTTGGTATGTTGATGCTGGTTTGAATCGGGTGGTAAGACTAGACCCATTCCCCGATTCAGATTCTGATGGTACACGCGACACCCTTGACAACTGCCCAGACATCGCGAATCCTGGTCAAGAGAACCATGACGGCGACTCAATGGGTGATATGTGTGACCCAGACGATGACAACGATGGAATCCTCTCAGACTTGAGTGACGCCGACGATTGTCCGTTTGGAGAAACTGGTTGGATTTCTAGTCCTTCAACTGACCATGACGGAGATGGTTGTAAGGACGACCGACCTGAAGACCAAGATGATGACAATGATGGAGTCAGCGACGGAATGGATGATTGCTCAACAGGAGAGTTGGGATGGATAAGTGATTCCTCCTCAACAGACTACGATTCAGATGGCTGTCGGGATTCTACGGAAGACTTTGATGATGACGATGATTACATCTGCGACGGCTCAACTGCGGTTCCAGGTTGTTTGGTAGGATGGCCACAATTTGACCGCTGTCCGACAAGTCCTCTTTCATTCACATCATCGTCGACTAACGATGCTGACCGTGATGGTTGTGAAGACAACGGTGAAGATACTGATGATGACGATGATGGATTTAGTGACTCAGAAGATGGCTGCCCTAACTTGGTTGGTACAGCTACTTCAGGTGAAAACAAAGGTTGTCCAGATGGAGATAGTGACAGTTGGGCAGACATAGAGGACGACTATCCTACTGATGTTACACAATGGCGTGATAGCGACGAAGATGGCTATGGCGACAATATTGACGGCACCGATGGAGATATGTGTCCTTTGCAAGAGGGCTCCTCAACAATTGATCGGCTTGGATGCCCTGATGCTGATGAAGATGGATACTCCAATCCATCTTCGGTTTGGACAACAGATGATGGTGCTGATGCATTCCCTGGTGATGATTCACAGTGGAATGATTCTGACTTAGATGGGTACGGTGACAACCCCGCACCCGCTAATATGGCTGATATTTGTCCAACAGATTATGGCACTAGTACAGAGGATAGACTAGGATGCCCTGACATAGACGATGATGGCTGGTCCGATGAAGGAGATGACTTTGAGAACGACCCAACTCAATGGTTAGATTCAGACTCCGATGGATATGGCGATAATCTCGCACCAGCGATAACACCAGACGATTGTGTGAACATCTGGGGTAACTCAACTCTAGACCGATTAGGTTGTGTAGATAGTGATGGGGATGGCTGGTCTGACGAGGCTGATGTCTATCCAAATCACAAACTGCTCTGGACAGATGTTGATGGCGATACTTACTCTGACCAATTAGGCACGAACCTCTCCGATGATTGTCCAGAAGTAGCGGGCACCTCAACAAAAGATAAACTAGGATGCGTTGATACCGATGGTGATGGTTGGTCTGACGTGGCTGATTACTATCCACAAGATGCCGAGCGGCATATCAAGAGCAAACTGCCAATGATTATCCTCCTTTCCTTACTGATTGCAGGTTTACTTGGTGTGACTACGCTCATGATTATGCGCAGGAAGTCAGATGATGCACCACAAGCACTTGGACAACTAATGGATGCACCTCCACCACCAATGGGTGCTTTCCAAGCGCCTCCGCCTCCAATGGATGCTTTCCACGCACCTCCACCACCAATGGTTGGCGCTCCTCCACCACCAATGGTTGCCACCGCTCCTCCGGTGATGGAAGCCCCACCACCTCCAGCGCCGGTGCTAGAGCCGGTAACACAAGGCCCTCCTGCAATCCCTCTCGAAGGTCTTCCAGCAGGGTGGACTCAGGAACAATGGAATTACTACGGGCAAGAATGGCTTGATGACAACAGTTGATGTTGATTAAGACATCACGGCTTTATCTCATGGGGTGAAGCCAACCTCAATGACTGAGGCACTTCATGTCGTGACCGGCGCTTTTGGTTACTCTGGACGATGGATTGCTCACCGTCTCCTTGAGAAGGGTGTGCGTGTGAGAACTCTGACCAACGCGATAGGCAGGGACGACCCTTTTGATGGCAGGGTTGAGGTTCATCCGATTGACTTTGAAAACCATGAGGCAATGGTTGAATCGCTGCGAGGAGCAGAAGTGCTGTACAACACTTACTGGGTTCGGTACAACCATCATAGCCGAAATTTTGACCATGGAATTGCGGTGGAGAATACTAGGAAATTATTCGCTGCTGCCGCCGAAGCTGGAGTTGAAAGAATCATTCATTTCTCGGTAGCCCATCCGGATAAAGCACCAGATTGGACTTACTTTCGTGGCAAGGTTGCGGTGGAAAAAATTCTCCACGAATCTAGTCACTCATACGCTATTCTCAGGCCAACCGTATTGTTTGGTGGGGGGAGGAATGTGCTGATCAACAATATTGCTTGGATGCTTAGAAAATTCCCGGTGTTCGGGGTGTTTGGCATGGGTAACTATCCTATCCAACCGGTGCACGTGAAGGATGTTGCTAGGGTTGCGGTGGAGCAAGGAGAGTTGCGAGAAAACGTGACAATTGATGTTACGGGCCCTGAAACCTTCCGCTACAAAGAGTACATCGGCTTAATGGTGAAATCGATGGGTTTGCGCCGTCTCATAATTCCAATGCCGTCAATGGTTGGTTGGATGTTTGGAAAATTCCTTGGGGTGATTTTGCAAGATTTAGTTATTACAAGAGCGGAGATTAAGGGGCTGAAACGCGGCTTGATGGCATCTGATGATGAGCCGCTTGGGGTGCTCAAATTCTCGGAGTGGATTGCTGAGCATGGGAGTGAATTTGGTAAGCGGTATCAGAATGACTTGAAGGAGCGGAAATATCGATTGCCCAAAAAAAACGAGTGACTCAGGCGGTAGGCATTACGCAGGCCTGCAGGAGTCTGTTTGATTTTCAAGCCTTGGTAATTTTCAATCAAAGATGAGGTCAGCCGATTTTTCAATTTGTTTGCGCACACTTTGCGGCGCATTGACAACAATAATCTCGCCTGCATCCGGCCATACTGCTAGGTCAGACCTAGAATTACCTGCATATCCAAACCCGCGCTCTCCATATCGCTCAACTAGCGCAGCAGCCTTGTTCCCAGCCGCTAGATTAGCGCCAGCATCAGAAGCCATCACATCATCAAACAATCCAATATGCTCAGCAATTTTTTCGGCCACAGAACGAGTTGAAGCAGTACACAAGATGATTTCATCCCGTCTTTCCCTTTCAGCAGTCAACCAAGTGAGAAATTCTTGGTGATAGACCAATTCAGCAGGCTCAAATCGCAATTTGCTAGCCAGTTTCATTTTCCAGTGTGTTCTCTTGCCAGTTAACTCTTTGAAAAGCACCCACGGAACCAACCATGGTCTAAGGAATAGGACGCGTTTTATGGTCACCCAACTCATGTCGGTAAGGATGAGCGTGCCATCCAAATCAACGGCCAGAGGTAGGGGTTTCTCCTCTTGTGTCACGCATCGGGGGGGTCTTGCATCTCCTGTCAATGCTTCGCTTGTGAATCGGCATGGTTGGGCACTATGGGCGGGCGTGGTTGAGCAACAGAAGCAAAGAGGGTAGGCTCTGTGCGCAAAGTCGGGGAAGTGGTCATGGGCAGTCAGGCAAGTCTTGAGGAATTGCGTGGTGAGGCGTGGTTTCCGGCAGGGATTGCCCAATCTGTTGAGCCAGCCGCTTCTCAAGTTCCAGAGGGATTTGAGTCGTGGCGTCTGCATACTCGTTTTGATAGCGTGATGATGTTTTTACCAACTGGTGATGTTGAGTCAATTGACTGGTGGAAGCGAGTGATTCCAGTTGGTGGTGGAGGTAAGCGTTGGGGTGACCCACCCAATGTTGAAGGCGGTAAAATTGAGTCAATTTCTTCGCTCAGTGGGCCGACATTTTTGTTGACTGAAAAGAGTGGACGAAAAGTGATAATTCGCTTGCTCTTACTTGATGAGAAAGGTCATGGAAGAACTCTCTCAGAGTTGGGTAGTGAGCATCTGAATAGTGCCTTTGGTGGGCTTCAGGTTGGTAAGCAAGATTTACTACTATTTTTCAGGCAAGATGAGGGTCAGAGAGCTGACGAACTTTTGAGTGCTGCACTTAGGGATGGAGATTTTGATGAAGGGCGAAAAATTTGTGGCCGAGTTGGTCAGGTTTTGGGCCGTTTTCATATTGATTCATTGAATAAAAAATCATTACCAAATGATGAGCGAAAGTGGAATGCTCGGCTCAAAAGTTTGGAGGATAGAGTGTTGTCAAATACGTTATGGCGAGCCCCACATTCATACAATACTTTGGCGACAATTACGCATCGGAATTTTGGATTGCAAGCGGTTTACATTGATGGTGATGATGCTGGAATAACCTGTTGTCATGATGGTATTCCTAATGCGATTTTACCCGCGTCACGAGATTATCCAGTGATTCGTGATTTGGCATCAGCATATCGTTCACTTGCTGTTCTGTGTGACGAACTTGGTGTCAGTAGTGGAGACGAACTGACACTACGAAAGGCTGTGTTTGACGGTTGGAATTCAACTGCTCCTGAGAGTGCAACTTCCTCACGTGCCTTGGATGGCCACAAAGGTGGCGTGGCTATTTGGGAATATGAGCAGGTCTTGGAAGAGGCAGCAATTTCTCAGGCCTGGGATAGGCCTGTTGAGCAACGTACCAAGTGGTGGCTTGGTCATGTAAGCAGAATTCAAGCAGAGATGTATCGCTCTAAAACTCTCTCAGCAGTTTCCTTAATCTGTGCTGTTGGAGCATTATTTGTGCCTCTTACTTCACAGTGGATGGCTTCCTTGTCTGATAGGTTACTGTTAGCGGCGGCTTTGGCAGGTGCAGCAATCGGTTTACGCTGGCTATATCGTCGCCGCGCTCCACCCCCATACTGATTCTGCTGGTGAAAAGTGCATCATTTAAGTAGGGTCGTTATTTTCTTGTAATCCATGACAAATTGGATTCCTTTTCAACATAGAATACCTACCACTGCTGGTGTAATAAATAATCCTGGGTTATTGGTGCCCGGGCCAGAATGCCAAGGGGGAATAAGACCACCATTTCACATAATCCAAAAGAGCAATATTGTTTGCCATGAATGTGGTGAATTAGTAGATGCATGGGCTCCTCATCCCGATTTGTTGGATAATCCTGATGTTGCATCTGGTTTTTTTGAGGGAGCCGGAGTTAATGGAGGTGGAATTAATTGCTACCCAGGTGTTCCTGGTGGTGCTTGTTATCCTGTTTGTGCAATTCATGTTGATTTAACATCAGCTTCTTTAGGTGCAATAGTTCGTAGGCATCTTCGTTCATGTGGCGGGATAACACGTCATTTCATTATCATTGGTTTTTCAATTAATTCCTTATGGGAGGCAAAACGCAGTAATTTGTTTAATGCTATACGGGAAACGTATGAGTTTACTCATCCGGGTGAATTTAATTTTGAGTTTCGTATTGCTGATGGAACTCAAGTGTACCTATAATCAGATACGGGTAAAATTTCCGTTGCCATATTCGTATGACCTTGGGACGCCAGTTGCTATTTCCAATGAGAGAACTTCTTCTTTTGATAGACCTTCAATGTGCATGACAATCGAGCGTAGAGAGTTTCCGTGAGCGGCGACTAAAATCGTCTTTCCTGCTTCCAAATCGGGGATAATCAACTCTTCAAGGCAGGGGATAGTTCGCTCGGCACAGGTCTCCAAACTCTCTCCTCCTGGAGGGGGCACATCGTACGACCTTCTCCAGATATGCACCTGTTCGGCACCAAACTTGGCGCGAGTTTCGTCCTTGTCAAGACCTTGTAAATCTCCGTAGTTGCGCTCGTTGAGTCGCCAGTCACAAATGGTGGGGATTTCGCCTGATGCAGTGTTGTGACTCATAGCAATTTTAGCGGTTCGCTGGGCTCGCTTTAAGTCACTAGTATAGACGATATCAAAGGCGATGTCAGCAAGTTCTTTGCCTGCCTTCCCCGCTTCTCCTTCTCCTATTTCAGAGAGGTCAACATCAGTCCAACCGGTGAATTTGTTGGCCGCGTTCCAAACCGATTGTCCGTGGCGGAGCAAGACCATTTTTGGCAATCTTTCACTCTCCGGTGCGACGGATACGTGGTTCAAAGAAAGTTAGATCTAGTCCCTCAGTTAAGCCGATGATATCAAGCAAGATTTTCTCTCTTTCTTGTTTTTCTTCAACACCACCGCTGACATTCCAGTACAGATTGATTCCAATTTCAATTGAATCCTTAGAAATCGCTGACACGTGTGCGTAGGAATCATCTTCTTTCTGGGTTTTTGGATTCTTGCGGATGAGGTCTTCAATTCCGCGGCAGAATGCTTCTACAGCCTTTGAGTCACTTGCTAGGTCAAGGTACAGAGTCGGTTGGTATCTACGCCACCTGCGCTTGCCGAAGTTCTCAATGTTCTTGTGAACAAGAGATGCGTTTGGTAGAGTAACTACTGTATCAGCGCTAGTACGGATGAGGGTGGTTCGGATTCCCACCTCAATCACTTCGCCTTCAAGATTTCCAACTTTAATCCAGTCACCCATTTTGAATGGGCGGTCAAGTAGAAGGGTAACAGCTCCAAACAGGTTACCAATAGTGTCTTTCGCGGCAAAAGCAATTGCTAATCCACCGACACCAAGTCCGGCTACAATTGTGGTTAAATTGAAATTAAAGGCACTAGCAATTGCAAGAACACCGAACATTAGAATGACAAAGCGCAATATGCTTTCAACTGCGGAGATGAGAGTTTTCTCAGTTCCATCAAGAACACCATCATCATCCCACCAAAGGACAAGTAATTGAATTAATTCAACCATATACATCAGACCGAGCATTGCGCCAACCATGAAAGTCGTCTCGCCAATTGCAGTTAGCCAATATTCGTAAGTAGATGGTAGAGAGATAACAGAACCGGGTTCAGCCGCTTCAGCTGCTAAGAATTCAACTAATTTCCACCACACTAATCCTGCCGCAGATGCTCCGAACGGTGAGCGGGCGCTAAGTTCAAACTCGTTGATATTGTCTACATCCTTGGTCCATCGTGCCAGTATATGTGGCAGAATGTAGATCGTCAACTGCCGAGCAATCATTCCTACGATGAAAATTCCCAATAGAGCAGCAAATACTCCTGTTTGTACACCAAATACAAGATTATCCCAGCCGGGTACTAGTTGGATAAAAGCATCCATGAAGTGTGCCGGACGTCCATCATTTGAAAAGTCAACGATTGAGATTATTTCGATATTTGCATTTTGAATAGTGCTAGAACCTCCAATTATTATCATCACATAGTGGCGGTTGCTTCAAGAGTGAAAGCAGGTTGGACACCTATGGTGTCAACGATGCGCAACGCTAAGGCAATACTCATCACTCTCCTTTTACTCAACTCGTTAGCACTGACCGGGAGCCTCGGAGCAATGGCTCAGGAAGAGGAACCGGTTGGTGAATTACCCGAAGATATCTGGTCAGACGATTATATCTACCAAAATTTTCCATGGTATGGGAACGATAAACTTCAATTCAATGAATATCATGATTATTTCACCATGAAAGCAAGAATGCTACAACTAGCAAACGCAAATTCAGACATCATGGAATTCCACGAAGGAATGCCTGGTGGAATCAACGACCGAGGTATTGACATGAACTCAGTATCCTACGAAGGGTCGTATTACCGACATGCTAGCCCATGGGTGAAGATAACCGGAGGTGAGCATGGAGTACAGGGTGGCGAATGTAACGACTTTGTCGGTGACTGTGGAAACTATGCTGACCGACCCGATGTAATGTTGGTAGGAAACCATCATGCAAGGGAATGGATGTCTTACGAAGTACCAATGTTGTTCCTTGAAACAATAGCGTATTATTACGGCATGGACGGAATTGACAATGACGGTGACGGCCTATACGACGAAGACCCTTGGGGAGATGCTGACGGCGATGGCGTGCTTGACGACGACGGGGACTGCTTGCGTCTAAATGCCTCCAATCAGGACTTCAATGGGGATGGTATCCTCTGTGGTCCTGGTGACCTCGGAGTAGACGAGGATTTTGATGAGGCTTGGATTACTGATTTAGTTGACACCCGCGAAATCTATCTTATTCCAATGCTGAATGTTGACGGTAACCGCTACGACCGTGAAGTGTTCTGTCCTGACCCTGCTTGGGAGAGTTGCTCTGGTGGGGGGTGGAGAAAGAACCTGCGAGATAACACGCTCACTGGTGTAACACCTCTTCCTGATGTTTCCGAAGATGTGGATGAGGATTGCGATGGGGTTGACCTAAACCGCAACTACCAGTTTGAATGGGGCTGGCCTTTGGGTGCTACTTTACCTCTAATTCCCGGTACTTGTACACCATCTGAAGATGAGCGGGCTGGGGTGTCCAATAACGATGTTTACACAGGTCCTTTTGATACTGTAGATAATGATGGTGATGGTAAAATCAATGAGGACCACGTGGATGGTAAGGACGATGATGCTGACCAACAAATTGACGAGGATTGGGATGGCGGAAATTCTGAGCCTGAAACTCTCTTCATCCAAGATATTACTGAGATGAACGACGATGATGGTGATGGTGCATCAGATTTCAAAGCGACTTTGACTTGGCATTCCTACTCTGAATTGGTATTGTATCCATGGGGACATTGTACCGGATGTTCAGCGCCGGATGAGGCTGAATTGATTTATCACGGTGCTATGATGGCTGAGATGACTCAATACCAAAATATGCAGTCAAGCGACCTTTATCCGACTACTGGGGATTTCTGTGATTGGCATTATGGCGTTCATCGCTCTTTCTGCTACACTATTGAAATCGGTACCGCTTTCCATCAAAAGCCAGAGGATATCAAGCACATTGCTGTTCGAAATCTCGGAGTTCCATTTTACATGATGGAGATGGCAGATAATCCGGTAGAGCGTGCTCAAATCGGAATTGAGAACGCTCAGCGAGCGCAATGGATTACATCACCAGAAAACATGACGATTCCAGAGTCTGGGCCGATTCCAATCAATATGTGTGTTTCAGATGTGTTCCCATGGTCAAACGATGTCAATTCTAGCCACGTGCGTTGGAGAATCGTGACCCCAACTCGAGTCCAATCGGATTATGGGCCAAAAGAATGGATTGAACAATCTTGGCAAGATTCAGAGTTTGTTGAGGTTGACAACGAGACCTGTTTATTGAACAATGGCGCTAACGGCACTCTCATTGTGTCTCACATTGATGTGCCTGACGACTTGTCAGGGGAACTGCATTACAAGGGAATGCTAGGTACTCAATCAGGAACCTATCCATTTGAATATCCAGCGTCAGGACAATACTATGCCGCAGCATTCCCATATCGTGCTCCATTTGGTAATATTATTGGTGCCTTCTTACTCTTTTTCATAGTAGTCGGTGCAGTTTGGGGTGGTCTTGGTGTGGCCTTGAAAATCATGATGGACAGCGGTAAAGACAAGCCTCAACTTGGTAAGAAAGAGGCACAAAACTGAGGTGATTCTCATGGCTAAAGGTAGTGATCAGTTTGGCAGTCGCGTAGGCTTGATTTTTGCCGCAATTGGGGCGGCGATTGGCACTGGAAACATTTGGCGTTTCCCAAGAATGGTCGGTGCGAATGGTGGCGGGACTTTCTTGATTCCCTGGCTATTTTTTCTATTCATTTGGTCTATTCCTCTGGTAATCGCTGAATTCGCAATTGGAAAGCGCGCTAGAACTGGAACAGTTGGTGCATTCCGAATTTTTGTTGGCCGTAAGTTTGCTTGGATGGGATTATGGACAGCTTGGATTTCAACCGCTATCGGATTTTACTACGCAGTTGTAGCCGGTTGGTGTGTCAAATATTTCACTCTTGGAGCAACCAATGGATTAGAAAATGTTGACACGACTGATGTTTGGAATGCTTTTCTTAATGACCCAAGTCAAGTCATAATGTTCCAATTCATAGTCATTGCAATTACGATAATGGCAATTTGGAAGGGTGCAAAAGCGATTGAATCGGTTAACATCTGGATGATGTGTTCGCTTTTCGTGATGCTCTTCACAACTCTTGCATTGGCTTTGTGGATGGACTTTTCAGATGGTTCTCTTGACGGAGCCACATTCATGTTTACTGTACAGTGGGACCTTCTAGCTGAACCTGAGACGTGGATAAACGGTCTTTCTCAATCTGCTTGGTCTTGTTCTGCAGGAATGGGTATGGCAATAACCTACGCGGTTTACATGCGCAAGGATGAGGATACCGTCCTAAATGCTGCAACAATGGGATTGGCTAACAACAGCATCTCAATCATTGCTGGGTTGGCAGTTCTTTCAGCGATTTTCGCAGCATCACCTGACCCACTTGCAGTAGTGACTGGTGGTAGTAGCGCAATCACCTTCTTGGCGTTACCAGAAGTTTTCGCCCAAGCCCCTGGTGGTGCTGGTGGTAGATGGCTGATGATGACGGCATTTTTCCTCGGTCTATCTTTCGCAGCACTTACCTCAATGATTTCAACAGTCGAACTTTGTGTACGTAACTTCGTTGACCACGGAATTGAACGCAACAAGGCAGTAGGATTTACCGCCGCAGCAATTTTCCTTCTTGGACTTCCAAGCACTTTTGTCTGGATAAAAATGGATGCAGAAGGAGTTGCCTTCCCTGAATTCCTTGAAGTGCAAGACCACATTTGGGGTTACGGTCTAATGTTTAGCGGGCTATTCATTGCTTTTAGTATCTGGAAGTATGGCTACATCAAGTGGCGTGGTATGATAGAAGATGGCGAAATTGAGGGTGGGTTGGCTTCATTCTTCAAGTATGGAATGTCCGGATTCAGAGACGATTTCATCAACACAGGTGACAATGATTTATGGGTTCCAAGAGCTTGGGATTTCATCATGTATTTCGCCTTCCCTATTCTCTTCACGGTTCTCATTGTGTCATACTTCGGAGACCTAATTTCCTCGTTTGACCCGTGGTATTCTGCGTTTAATCCTTCTAATCCACATGGGGCTGGAATCATCCTTCTCTTCTGGGGGGTGGTAGCAGCGCTATTCATCGGTTTCAATGACTATGTATTGACTCGTAGACCTGTTTATCTCGGTGAAGGGCATTGGATTACAGGATTGTTTGATAGAAGCAATTGGGAAATGCGAGATGCTCCACTATTCCGTAATGTTCCAGAAGGTGCCGAAGCATCAATTGAGACTTTGCCTGGTGGAGATGACCCCCAAATTGTTGAGGTTGGTGAGGTTCCTGAAGGTTGGGAAGATGTCTATGGCGAAGTCATGGATGCCGAACTCGCTTGAGTGGGTGCATTCAAGTCACATCACTGTTTGAGTGGAATTCGGTGAACCTGTGAGTTGGTTGCTAGATTGGCGTGAGGTAGCGGTCTTTGACGCCAACGCCGAAGCACTTGGCGCTAAAGTTTCAACTTTGATGGGTGCTGCCGGAAAAGCACTGGCCCGCAAGGCTGCTGAAATGGTTCCCAAGGGCGAGATACTGATTTTGTGTGGTCCCGGGAATAATGGTGGTGATGGCTTTGCCGCAGCGCTACAATTAGCTGAGATGGATGGACAAGTTCGGGTAATTGCCAGTCATGATTCTCAAAAAAGTGATGCGTCTACTTCGTTTCGGAAATCATGCAAGGATGCAGGTGTAAATGTCGAAATTTGGTCAAAAGAAATTAAGTTCAATTCTCCCGAATTACTAGTTGACTGCCTCCTAGGAGTTGGCCTTGATGGTGCTCCTCGTGGAGTGATTAGTGAGATAATTGAATGGGTGAAGCCCAACAATCCACCACTGATTCTTGCCTGTGATATTCCATCTGGTTTGGGGTCAGAAATTTTCTTGGCGGCTGATGAAACCCTGACTTTCCATGCTGAGAAACAGGGGATGGAATCACAAGATGTTGGTGAGGTCACTGTTGCACCACTTCCATTTCCCGCGGGAACTACAGATTGTGGGCCGGGTGATGCTTTACGCTATCCTCCGTTGGTTGCTAGCGCCCACAAAGGTCAGCGTGGTAAATTATTGATTATTGGTGGAGGGCCATACCATGGTGCACCAATTCTATCAGGTAGGGCTGCGGCAAGAACTGGTTGTGACTTGGTCCATGTTGCAATGCCAAGATTTGCTGTTAGCCAAGCAACTTGGCCCGACCATCTGATTTCAAAACAAATACTTGACGAGAATATTCTTGGTGAGAGAGGAACAGAGGATTTAACCAAAATAATATCAGAAGAATCGTTTGATGCAGTATTGATAGGGCCTGGGCTAGGACGTAAGCAAGAAACCATAGACGCAACTAGGGAACTAATAGAAAAATTTGCAGAATTAAAAATCCCGACAGTAATTGATGCTGATGCGATTTATGCTTTAGATGAAGGTAAATGGCCAAAAAATTTGCGTGGAGTTGCGACACCCCACGCACGTGAATTGAGGATGTGGTTGTGGGATACAAAACCGGAAGATACGCTCTCTGAGGTGGGTGTTTCGGGGGAGGACCGAGTTATCGTGCGGACTGGGCCGGTTGACCAATTAACTGGCCTTGATGGCCGCTATTGTGAGTGTTCAGGAGGTCATCCAAGAATGGCTACTGGAGGAACGGGTGACCTTCTTGCTGGGATGATCGCTGGCTTACTTGCTCAGGGGATGAATCCGTGGCCGGCTGCTCGGTTGGCTTGTGCTGTAATGCGTGAGTCAGGGGTACAAACTGCTCTTGAGTTTGGCCCTGGTCTTCTTGCTACAGACGTACCACCACACATTGCTCGCGTATTGACCAAGTGGACGGCTGATTCAAGAACATGACTTGATTCGACAGGCTATGCAGTTGAATGAGGTGACGGTGTGGGCCATCTTAGGTGCCCTAGTTGCCATCCCTCTTTGCTACCATTTTTGGCGCCGCTGGGACCGACCAACAAGAGAGGCAAAAGCGGAGCAAGAACGTAGATTACAAGAGCGCGAGACAAGAGAAGCGTTTGCACGTGAAGAGGTAAAAGTTCGTGATCACGAGCGACAACAATCTATGGTTCAGCTACAGGAGAGAAAGAAAATTGAGGCGATGTCACCAAGCAGTGCAGCAATGTCATACGCACTTTCAAGTCTTGAGGGGTCAAAACCTAGTGAGGGTGAGGTGACCTCTGAAGGTCCAATTCGTGGAGTCAATGAGGTTCAACGCAGTGAGGAAGAGATTGCTTTACTTGAGCAGATTCCACAATCAGTTGAAGTCCCAGACATCAAAGCAGAAGAATCGGTATCAGATATTCTCGAGGATGAAGGTCCAGTATTACTAAAAGTTTCAATTTCTCTTCCCGAAGAAGTCAAGCCAAAAGCCACCTCTGAGGAAATTGTCGACTACATAGAGTGGCCTGAGTGGGAGTGAATTTTGTGGGTAAACAGCGCCGCCTGACTCGTGAAAATGCTAAGAAAATAGTCTCAAAAACTGGCGCTGGTGCAAAGAAAGCAGGAGTCGGTGCTAAAAAAATTGGTTCTGGTGCAGTAAAAATTGCAATCGCTCCAGGCCGGAAAATGAAAGTCAGAATGGGTAACTTAAATGATAGAATGGTGGCAGTAAAATGGACACCTAAGAAGATGATTAATGAATATGTAAAATTCAATATTGTTGGTATATTCAATTCAATTTTTGCCTTCATTATCTACGAATTATTCTACTGGATAAACCTCTCTGACAATTATCGACCTCAAGCAGCCTGGGCTGCGTGTATACTGATAGGTCAGATTGAATGTCACTACACTCATTATCGATTTACATTTGGTTCAGCAGCGAATTATCTGCAGAGCCTTAAGTGGGCAGCCTCGATTTACTCGACAATTCTAGTGTTGTCTACAATTTCTTTCCATATTTTAGTTGAAGAATTACTGATTTACCATCGCTATGCTTGGGCAATAAACACGGTTCTGTTTGGATTTGTTAACTTCGCTTTTCTCCGTTGGCTAGCATTTCCTCCGGAATTGGACAAATCGCTACTTAGTGCTCTTGAGGAAGAATGACTCTTTTATTGCTCATAACGAGGGCGTAATTGAAGAATAATGGGCGTGCGGCTCGCATTATGTTCGAGCGAGCGCGTGGTACGCGCGATTTCGGTCCCGCGGAGATGGGACGACGCTTAGCGTTCGAAAAAATATGTGAAGAAGTAGCATCATGCTATGGTTTTCAGCGTGTTGCAACACCTACTTTTGAGCGTCTTGAATTGTTTACTGCTAAGTCTGGAGACGGAATCATTGAGCAATTATACGCATTCAAAGATAGAAGTGACAGAGATTTGACTCTTAGACCTGAATTGACAGCGCCAGTAATGCGAATGATTGCTGAGAAACGTGGTCAGATCCCAAAACCAGCTAGATATTCTTACTTCGGCTCGTGTTATCGATATGAGGAATCAAAGCGAGGCCGTTACCGCGAGTTTTGGCAGTATGGTTGTGAAGTAATAGGTGCACCAGGACCACTTACAGAGGCAGAAGTAGTTGCTTTTGCCTGTGCAATCCTGACAGCAACCGGCCTCAAAGATTGGCAATTGAAAATCGGACATGTTGGAATCCTAAATGATATTCTCAACAACCTTGGTTTGAGTGGTGATGCAAAGTCAGCTGCAATGCGCCTGCTTGACAAAGGAGATTTTGAAGGACTTGCAGCATCAGGAATAGATGGGGATTCAGTGAAAAACTTGCGGACGCTTTCACAACTTAACGGCGGGGCAGAAACTTTGGTTGGTGCCCGCAAAATTATCTCAAGCATGGGTGTTGAGTCAGAAGCACTGGACCAGTTAGAGGAAATGTTGAGCGCTCTAAGTGCGCTTGGTGCGAATCCTCCTTCATTAGTCGTGGACCTAACTGTCGCACGCGGTTTAGACTACTACACAGGCATGGTTTTCGAGGTACTAGTCGATTCCTTAGGTGGAGAAGGACAAGTGTGTGGAGGCGGTTCGTATCGCCTCTTCCACCTCTTCGATTTGGACGAACTTGACCCGTGTTGTGGTTTTGGAATGGGCTTTGACAGGGTGCTTCTAGCGTTAGAGGTTCAGGCTCAAAAAGAAGGGTCTGCCGAAGTAGTTCCAGGTGAAAACTCAGGTCCGGGTGTATTGGCGGTCATTCCTTTCAAAGTTGATAATTCTGAGGTTCTTCCATTAGTTGGAGAGTTACGCGCTGCAGGACAACCCGTAACCCTAGAGTTGCGTTCACGAAAGACAGGTAGGTCACTAGCGTGGGCTGATGCTTCTGGAGCGACTTATGTGATGGTGGTAGGTCCGAGGGATTTGGAGTCAGGAGACGTCACAATTAAGCGACTTTCAGATGGTGCAGAAGCAAAGTGTGGGATAAGTGCAGAAGAAATCAGTCAAACGATTTCATCGATGTGAAATGTTATTTCATCAAGTTGAAATACCCAATATTTCAGTGCAGTAACTAGGCCATGAAACAGCATTAACTTCTGAGATCCAACTACTTTCGTCAGGTGCCATATCTCTAGGTACATATGCGGCGCACATTGTGATATCAGACATATCGGTAGTAGTAGTGTTACCATCGGAGTCTTCGATAAGGATACTTGTTGTTTGCATGAATAGAACGTCGCCAACGAATGAATAATTAAAAGTAGATACTGTTTTCATTCCACTCACAGCCATGCAATCATTCACGTTTTCAGCAGTGTCATTGATAATATTCCATTCAGTACTACAGACTCCATCAACTTCCATGAACAGCATAAGAGTTCCACCTATCGCAGTCCATTCTCCTGAAAATGGATGGTTTTCATCCACTTCGGAAACACAACCGGCAAAAGCAGGTGATATAATCATCAAAATTAGTGCTAAAACAATGGTTCGCATGATTCTCGGAAGAGTATGAGGCACTTATTCCTGTTTGCGAATGGCGATAGCAGCGATTCCAATTGCGCTAGCAGCAGCAAATATGCCGAATCCAGGCATCCCCTTATCTTCATCTGAGCCACCTTCATCTCCAGTGCCGAGGATATCTTCAGCAGCAGTTTCGTTGAGAATGGGGAAAGTCACAGTTCCGTTGTATTGAGCCTCTTCTTGGCCTGAGAAGTACATTCTGAATTCTGCGTCGCAATTGAAAAAGATACACTCAAGGCCGGATGAAGCATAGATTACCATCCTGACTCTAAGGGCAGGGTTATCGGTAGCATCATCCCAAACTTCCAGAGTCTCATTTACTGGGAAGGTGATAGCAATTTCATTTTCTCCTTGACTCATCGCGGTGTATTCATATTTGGCAACTTCCAAGCCACCTTTCATCAGTGAGATGTTGAGGTTTTCACAATCGCTATTGCAATTATTTTGACCATTTTCCCAATTACCACTTACATCAATCATTAGATGAATTTGGATTTGAGCATCAACTTCTAGGGCGAAATCATCCTTCAATTGTGGATCCATTCTACAGGTCCACTCAACTTCCATCTTGCCGTTTGCTTGGGTAGTCTCAGCATAGCCATCATTTGCACTACCATCATCTGTGTTATTGAAGTGACCCCAGCATGGAGTTCCAGAACTTTGACCCCAGAGATAGAATGTGTTGTTCTCGTGACTTGGTTGCTCACCGGTTTCTTGCATAATTGTCGCATCACCAACATCAGCCATTGTAGCGGGAATGGCCATCAAAAATAGCACTGCCATGAGCAGTCCGCTTGCCATCTTCATCTCGCCCATCAATCAGTAGGTGTAACCCGTCCCATTTCACCATTACCCTTCTTAGGTTTTGAGAAAATATTTATTTTTCCTTACTTTTTGTCACTATTACTGCTATAATACAGATTATTGTTAATCATGTAGGGGTACTCAAAAAATGATTTTTTGAACCTTGCGAAAATTGATAACGAATAGCATTGAGGACATGGTGGTAAAAATGGTAGACATAGGAGATAACGCACCTGATTTTGAACTTCATGATGGAAGTCGTAATGTTGTAACAGGAGGAGAACACAAAGGTCAGAATGTTGTCCTAGCTTTCTTTCCAGCAGCATTCACTGGGGTTTGCAAAACCGAGATGTGTGTGTTTGAAGATACCCTTCAATCATTGAATGATTGTAATGCAACAGTATTGGGAATTAGTGTTGATTCACCATTCTCAAACAACGCCTTTGCCGAAGCTAATGGAATCACCTTCCCGTTACTTTCAGATTATTCCCGTTCAACTGTTCGTGCATACGGAGTAGCATTGGATGACTTTGCTGGAATGACTGGATACACTTCAGCACAAAGAGCAGTTTTCATTGTTGATGAGAATGGTGACGTTTCTTGGAAGTGGATTGCCGACTCTCCTGCGGAAGAACCAGACTACGCTGAGATAGTGGCGTTCCTTTCAGCCTGAGCAATCTGAGATTAGTTTTTCTCAGGCATCGTGGTCTCTGAGTTTTGCATCTTCATCCTCAGGCGCCATAATGAAATTGTTGTACAATAATGAACATGACAAGGCGCCAATCAGTGGGCCAGCCCAGTACATCAATAGATGAGACATATCTGCCATATCGGTGAATATCCAGGTCCCCATCCATCGTGCTGGGTTCATTGCCGCTCCGGTAATTCCTCCACCCATCATAATGTCTACAGCAACCATCATTCCGATTCCCCAACCACCTATTGCTGGGGCCCGAGGGTCAACTGCAGTACCCCAAATTGCAAACAGCAGTAAGAAGGTGAGTACGGCTTCTACCGCAACTACGCCCATCAGATCAATTCCTGCGTTTGGTGCAGGAGTTCCCATTCCGTGACCAACGGCAACCATACTGGTTCCATCAAGTAGTTGAGATAGAATGAAGCCTGCGATACTTGCTCCCAAAAGTTGTGCTCCGATGTATTTCAATCCAGTATCGTTATCGATTTTTTTGACCACCATCATTGAGATTGTGACCGCTGGATTGATGTGACCACCTGAAATGTTCATTGTTGCGGTCACTACAATTGCTAGAACCACTCCATGGGCTAAAGCGACTGTTGTAAGGTCCCCGCCCATCATAATTGAACCGGCACCAATGAATGTCAAGGCAAAAGTGCCAATCAACTCACAAATTAATCTGCTCTCCATACTCACTTCTGTATCACTCATAATAATCGTCAAACCGCTCGGCGGAGTCTTCCATATTTCAATTGATGTCTGACAACACTTTACTAGAAAGCGAATCACAACAGTTTGGTAATACAGGGAAGCCTGAAAATTACTTGGTAAATCATTTAGTTTCGATGCCGACGGGAATAATTGCTCCGTCCGCCCCGACCCTTGCGACCAGCTTTACTTCCTTTATTTCCGCCACCGTGAGGGTTGCGGTCATGTCGGGCTCCACCATCTTTCTTGGCTGGTGGTTTTCCGGCGCCACTCCGTCCGCCACCGCCGCCACGGGAATTTCGGCCGCGATAGTTGCGGTTTTGATTCCCATATTTTCTATTGTAAGGTCGGTTGCCTCTATTTCGTCCGCCTCTGCCCGAGTCACTTTTCTTACGTGGTGCAGGTACATGTTTTACTTCGTAATATGGTAACTCTTTGAAGTCTGGTGGTCTGAAAGCAATTTTGATTCCAGCCTCTCTTTGAATCCGGCTGCACAATTTTTTCTGTGGGTGTTGAACAATACTGATGACTGTTCCAGTTGCTCCAGCCCGTGCAGTCCTTCCGCTACGGTGCTTGTATGCCTTGCCGTTCTCCGAAGGGTCATAGTGAACAACACAGTTGATTCCTTCAACATCAATTCCACGCGCTGCAACATCAGTTGCAATCAGAGCCAAACATTCTCCGCCAACGAAATCCCGCATAGCCCGATTTCGCTGACGCTGGTCCATACCGCCATGTAGGGTTGCGACCCCAACCCCTTCGTCCTCAAGTTCGGAGCCAACCCTTTCAACCCCTAAACGGGTTCTACAGAATACGATAGTGCGACCACACTTGCGAATTGCTTCTGCAGTGATATTTGATTTCATCTCACTCCTCATCAACCAGAAAAAGTGTTTCATGCTTTCCATGCTCACTTCTTTAGGTCCTACCTCTATGGTTACGGGGTTGTTCTGATACTTCTCAACCAAGTCTGCTACTTCATCATCCAAAGTTGCACTAAAGAGAATGGTTTGTCGGTCTTTAGCGCACTGGTCAAGAATTTTGCAAACCGGCTCCATGAATCCCATGTCGGCCATACGGTCGGCCTCATCTATCACCACGGTTTGGGTGTGCTCAAGGCTTAGCGCATCGTGTTCAAGAAGGTCAATCAATCGACCAGGACAAGCGACTAAAATATCCACTCCACTTGAGAGGGCCCGGCGTTGGACTTTGTAGGGGATTCCTCCATACACCGATAGGACATCAAGGTCGAAAGCCTCTGCAAGTGGTTTCATTACCTTGGCAATCTGCTCTGCGAGTTCACGTGTTGGAGTGAGAATTAATGCGGTAGGTAACTCAATTTTCGCTACCTCAGTGCGTGAAACTAACGGTAATCCGAAAGCGAGGGTCTTTCCAGAGCCGGTTGGAGCGCGACAACAAATATCGTGACCAAGCATAGCATCTGGGATCGCTTCGCGTTGAACCTCAAAAGGTTCAGTTATACCTTGTTGCTCAAGGGTATGGACTAAGGCAGGGTCAATGCCAAGGTCGAAAAAACTGACGTCCAACTACCTCATCTCCGAGTTGACCCGCCCGGCCCTCTCTATTTAACCACCCAAGTGTGAAAGTCTTTGACAACTTATCGCATTAAATTGGCCCGCGCTCAGCGATTAGGCTAAATTCACTCACACAATTCCTCTATTCTTTGCATTTTGAAGGTACTCAAATGTTTAGTTCTGAGGCGCGTGAATTTGAGATGCCGTAGAATTCCCGTAACTTGTCAATTTCAGCATCGGACAAAGCATCTTTATCGCCGCGAGCGGCTCGTTCCAACTCGACATAGTAACGAAGTTCGTCCATGCTGAGGTCCACATCTGAGTCGGTTGTTACCAAATTTCTCCTGTACTCATCAAGCACGCCCTTAGTAATATGACCTGGGTCGATAATGTTGAATGAGACGGTTTCAGTGACCGAGGCTCCACCCGCGTCCACGTAGGTCATCTCGAACACATAAGCGCCGGGCGTCATCTCTCCGGGAAGGATGTCCTGATTGGGAAAGGTGAAGACACAGTTTAGGAGATGGCGTTGGAGGGTTGGCTCCGTGCCGGCGACACAGCTCGATTCACCTGGCCATGATACAACACGGTTTGGGGCTCTCCAATTATTATTGCCTCCATCTGCCCAAACGGTTTCTCCATTGCGTTTCAACACCGAGCTAAAACCATTCTCATTTACAGGTTGCCAATCATCATCAGACACTTTCGATTTTATGCTGAAAGATTCACCTTGAGTAATGGTAATGGGTGTATTGGTACCACCAATTTCAGCCCATCTGCTTTGAAGCCCGAGGGCACCTGAAGTCTCAAGTTTGAGTTTTGGTGCTTGATTTGGAAGGCTAAATGATGTAGATTCAGAATAATATGTGTCGAATCCGTTGGTTGCTCGAACGCGGAATTTACTGTCTGCTCCTTGCATTGCGGATCCAGGTAAGGTACCAAAGTCGAGAATCTTACTGGTAGAATTAGTCAAACCACCAATTGGCAACCACAGCCCTCTTCCCCATGAATACTCTAATTGATACATAGTCTCACGATTAGAGGTGGGGCTTGCTTGTGTCCAACTTATATTGGCTGGGTTTTCTCTTGTGTACTCGGTTGTACCAAGTGGCAACATACGAATCGTTGGTGCCCCGGATGAGTAGAGATAGTCAACCATAGTTCCATTATTTAGTAATTCAATCGAGTGAATATTTGCATTGCTTTCTATCAATATATATGTGAAATGAAAATCAATGTCGTGTCCGTCAGCATCAACAAAAATAGGATTGAATCTCATCGTATCGATTTCTTGACCTTGTCCATCGCGTACTACAACAGTGTATTGTGCGCCAGTTAAATTATTACCATAATTTGGATATTGTGGAGAGGTTTGCCCGGGGCTAGTCCATGAGTGATCTAAACTAGCGGTAGAACCGTCTAGAGGAACAATTCCACTGATTACACGCATAGAATAATTTTGAGTTTGCTTACCGTTATATGGTGCATCCGGACTATCACCATCATCCCAGTTCAGGAATTTGTCATACATTTCCTCCCATCTTATTGTTGAAGTCCATTGAACGACAGTCCCTCCTCCGTTCGCGGCGCTATTCGTACTTCTGTAAGGTACAATGTAATTTCCCGCACCAGGATTAGTAGCAAGAGATGCTGGACAGTAAGACATGTAATCTGGATAACCTGATGGAATCAAGGCCTGAGTGTTTGTATCAGGGTTTGCCACAAGAGGATTCCACCCTACATCCTTGATATTGTAAACACCATATTGGGCATTCCATACTTGATCCCAGCCCCCCGCTCCACAGGGGTCAGCTCCCGAACCAATTACCGTTCCACCACTTGTGGTCCATCCCGTACCTAGATGAGCTCCCCAAGCTTCGTCGACAAGGTCGAGACAATCATCATCCGAGGACCAAGCCGTTGCCGCTGCTGCAGCTCCAGTGTCACCATTATTATCCATACAATATGGCCCAAGATTGTGAGTCATCTCATGAGCCACACATGTCCAACTTGGCGTACCGGTTGGCTGTGTCGGGCCGCAAGTGCCAGAATTACTGATTAAAGATGGTAACATGTAAGTAGCGCCGTTTGAACTCCACGCAGGCGTTGAAATCCCACCCGCGTCATTGAATCCAGCATTACCTGTGACGGGTGTCATTCCATGGATTTGATCTGGCCAAGGAACCCCCAAGCATGAGTTTCCAGTATTTGTTGAAGCCATAACTAATGAAACCCAAAATCCACAGTTTTGAAGAAGGGTTGTAATTAACCATGTTTGAATAATTTGATTGCAAGCATCAGCTGTAAGACCGTTTCCAGGGTTGCATATTGGCGAGGATGCTGTAGGAAAATTGACTTGATTCAAACTTGAAACCGGTAGTAAACTCTCTGAGGATGCCATAAGTGCATTAATCGTTGCCGGGGGTAGAAATTCTTGGGCAGCATCAGCATCAGTATTTTGGCCAATAGGTACAGCCCAGACGACTAAATCACGAGTATGGTTGAACCAGAACACCCCTACTTCGTGGTTGTTACTTGTGTCAGGATCAACATAATCGATCACTCCTGTAGGATGTATTGGTGTGATTTTAGCGATCAAGCCGATAGGCATAGGCCCATCTATTCCATCAAACGTGACCCAATGATCTGGAAGTATGAAGTTGGCGCTATGTGTGAAGTTAGTTCGGTCAGGATTCTGAACGGCAACGTGTGTTTTTGTCATTTCATCAAAACAGAATATTAAGATGCAGAAGTTCAGTGTGACTTCAACATTTGCAGTTGCTAAATCCCCACTATCCACATAAACGCGTGCAAGAGATGTTTTTCCTTCAACCAAACGCATCTGCATATCAGCAGTCTGAACTGCTTGAGTCACCTCAATTCCTGTGACACTGATATCTGAACGTGGGAATAAGAATGGGAGAACCCAATTAAAATCAACAATCGTAGTGTATACCCAAATTGATTCTTCAAACTCTATTGTGATAGTGTAACTTACTTCGGTTGTATCATCAAACAATCTTTTTGCCGAGGCTTCCATAACTAGATTATCATCGTCAAGGTCATGAACTGATGCGATTTTATTTAGTCTAAGCGAACCTAGAAGTTCAACAGACATCAAGTCATTTATATCAATGACTCTATTGATTTCACCGGCTGAACAATCAAAGGCTAGCATCATAGTGCAATCTATCTCAAACTGAGGTAGGAGATTATCAGATTCTGCGTTAACTTCTGTGATAAGTGTTCTGTCCGGTAATGTAACTGTGATTTTTTGTGGCGTCTCTTCAACACCATCAATTTCTACAGCAAGAGCCATTCCCTCTTCAACAGATTTGTATCTTAATGTTGCTGGATGTTCCGCCTTCATTTCATCAGTGAATTTGATGTCTTTCATATCACTATCATACCATTCTGTAAATGGTGATATGGTGGGTATTTCGATATATCCATCAATAGTTGGCCACCACATTCCCATCGCTTCTTTTGGTGCGGCATTTGGGTGTGTTGATTCATCTTCATTTATCACATCGTCAACTGTTTCAATACATCCTGGTAAGATGCTTGAAAGTAGCATCAATACAACAATTGTCAGGGCCGTTTTGGTTTGACTAAACTTAAACATTAAAATCTCCTTGTTACTTCTTATTCATATACTTTGACTAGAACAATTTAGGCTTGATTTTTCTATCCGCGGGGTCTTGGGTTTGTAGCCCCTAGACTTGCAATATTATGCTGAAGTGTTGATTCTAGAAACAGAAATAATTGGATTCGTTCACAAACTGCACTGTTAGCACATATTTGTTGTTATCAAAAAACTCACCATAACAATTCGGAATAGGTCCGCGCTCCCGGACTTGAACCGGGGACATCCTGATGGCTGCCAAATACAACCGTTGTATTACGAGTCTACAGTCAGGCACTCTGCCAACTGAGTTAAGCACGGGCAAGCCGCCGAGCGCCATCTCTCATTTGACTATTTCCGGCCCTAATTCAATTTCACCTCACTCCCTTACACACAAAGTGTGTAGTCAAACCCAACTTTTCTATTCTAGAAATTAATTCAACTCGGCCTATTTATTCTGCTTGTGGCCCTCATGAGGGGGTCAAGAATCGGCCTGTATAGGTGAACACAGACCGACAACCGTTTATACCCTTGAAGTAGCGAGTTAGTGTCTGTAGGTAGTGAGAACGGTGAAGTCCATGGATGGGGGACAAAGCGCGGCAAGTGGTGAAGACTACAGTGGAATTGTTGATGAAATACGAAAGGACATTGACACTGGGCCGACAACAACACTTCTAGATGACGAGTTAGTTGCATTCGGGGTTCCAAATCCACGTCTCCTGATTTGTGGTTGTGGCGGTTCTGGCAATAACACGATGAACAGAATAACTCACTTAGGTGTTGAGGGTGCAGTCACCGTCGCGATTAATACTGACAAACAACATCTTGACCACACGCGGGCGATGCAGAAATTGCTAGTTGGTCGTCATATAACCAGAGGTCTTGGTGCAGGGGGTGACCCAAGTATGGGTCGTAAGTGCGCTGAGGCGGGCCGTGATGTAATCTCAAAAATTGTTCACAACGCCGATTTAGTTTTCATTACTGCTGGACTTGGAGGTGGAACTGGGACTGGAATTGCTCCAGTGGTTGCTGATGAGGCAAAGCGAGCTGGAGCACTAGTTGTAGCAATTGTAACAACTCCTTTCCACGTTGAAAGGAGACAGCGCATGCAAAGAGCGCTTGAAGGATTGGAGCAGTTGCGAAAAACCTGCGATGCAGTTTTGGTTTTAGACAACAATCGACTTCTTCACTATGTGCCGAATCTTCCGCTAGATGAGGCATTCAGCATTATGGATCAATTAATCGCTGAAATTGTCAAGGGAATCACTGAGACAATTACCTTGCCATCACTCATCAATTTAGATTTCGCAGATGTCAGAGCCATCATGGAAGATGGCGGTGTGACAATGATGCTCTATGGAGAGTCTGACCGTGGCGCTGAGGAAGTTGTGCACGAGGCAATGAACCATCCACTTCTTGATATTGATGTGGCTGGGGCTACAGGTGCGCTCATCCATGTAACAGGTGGGCCGTATATGACACTTGAACAGGCTAGCCAGGTGGTTGAACTAATGACGGGCAGAATTGCGCCCGATGCTAATGTGATTTGGGGTGCGCGTCAAGATCCAGGGTTTGGTGATACCATCAAAGTGATGTCAATTATCACCGGCGTTGCTAGAGACAGACTCTTGGAAGAACAGATGAGTGCTGATAAGTTGGGTGAAGCGCTCGGCTTGGCTCAACAAGGTGATGCTGGAAGTAGATTTGGCTTCCAGCGCTTCGATTAATCGAAGTCAAATTTCATTGCCCTAGATATTCTCACCTGCAAGTTTTACGTCAAATCAATGGTTGCTTGATATAGGGTTGGAAATCACCCCTTTTGCCGCTTAAGGAAGGGGGGAGAAAGAGACATGGAGAATGATACAAGAACAACCGTACAAATCGCAGATGCTTCAGGGCACGCTGAGATGGAACTAACCAAGGCCGAGACGATGAATGTAATCGCACAGAACCAGGGTGCATGGGTATTCGCAGGAAACCGACTAGTACAGCCGGCTGAACTCGAGCAAGCAAACTGGGCTGATGTAGGCACTGTACAGGTGATGCCACCACTAGTTGGGGGACAAATCTGACACTAACAAGACAAGCTAACACGTTGGGTCGGGGGTGAGAGTCCCCGGCCCGGCACTAACAATCACAGATTCTAACCGAGGCGAACCGCTGATAAAGGGGCAGTAGGTCGGCGAGTCGCTAAGGAGGACTTGAGCATGTCAAAAGGGCTGTCGCACCATCTTCGCGAGACTTGGAAAAGGCCGAAGGATAACATCCCGGCTGACTACCGCCGTGAGCGAATGACGCAGTGGCGTCATGAGCCTGTTTTCCAGCGAATTCCTAAGCCAACTCGTATTGATGCGGCTCGCCGTGTAGGATATCGGGCAAAGCAGGGAATCACAGTCGTGCGCACTCGAATACGCCGTGGTGGCCTGCGTAAGTCTAAGATTAATGCAAAGCGTAAGCCGTCAAAGATGGGTATGCGCAAGATTACAATGGCAAAGTCAACTCAGCGCTTGGCTGAGGAGCGTGTTGGTAAGAAATATCCAAACATGGAAGTCTTGAACTCATATTGGGTTGGTCAAGACGGTAAGCAAAAATTCTTTGAAGTTATTCTAGTGGATCCTAACCACCCAGTAATCAAAGCTGACAAGCAGTTGAATTGGGTTGGAAACAGCCGACATCGTGGGCGAGCCCACCGTGGTAAGACCAGTGCCGGTAAGCGAGGTCGTGGATTATACAACAAAGGTAAGGGTGCAGAGAAATTACGCCCAAGTCTGAAGGCTAACCTCAACCGTGGCAAATAACTGAGTTTGACTTAACTCAGCGGCAACTTTGATTGACCTTGCCCATCCGTTGTGTTACAATGGCGGAGGCATTAGTCACGACTTTGCGTGGTCTTCCAGTTTTTCTTCCCGATGGGAGAAGGCTTGGAATTATTCATGACATCGTTATTGAAGTAGACCATTGGTCAACTTCTCACCTATTTGTGGTAGATTGTCCAGAAGAATTAGTTGCTGGAGGAGTCCATGTGGCAGTGCCTTGGCATTGGGTGCGAGGTATCGAAGATGTGGTTATTCTTCGTTGGTTTCCTCCAACCCCAATTCCTGAAGACCCCGTGAACCCTTGATGAGGGATGAGCCTCTCCGAGAGTACGGTCATCATGTTTGAACTGCATGTGTTGGGTACTTCGTCGGCCCGTTTTTCACATGACCGAGCCGTTTCTGGGTCGTTTGTGATGACTCCCGGCGGTGCAGTTTTGGTAGATTGTGGGGAAGGAATGCAAAAACGCTTACTTGACCAAAATCAAGCTTTGAAGAAGAGTGGTTTGCAAATTCGTAGTCGGATGGCAAAAGTTCGTGCAATTTTGTTCACTCATGGTCATCTTGACCACTGTTGGGGATTATTGCCGATGTTGCATACAATGTCATTGGATGGTCGTACTGAACCACTTACTATTATCGCTCCGACCAGCCAGAAGGCTGTTGCGTGGGCGCTGGAAAATCCTGGTGATTCGCCGTATGCGGAGAGCGGCGTTGATTCAACAGATCTAGCAATTCTGTTCCAACAGTGGCAGTCTCTTGGCTCAAAAGATGATGATTTCGGTTTCAAAATAGATTGGGTGCTGTTGCCAATTGAGCAGAAATCTCCATTTATATCACCAATTCAACCTCTTGACAACGTTGAATTGATGGTTGTCCCAACGGAACATGGGATTCCATCTTGTGGCTGGCAAATCACTAGCAATCAAACGAAGGGAAAATTTGACCGCGCTAAAGCCGATTCACTATCTCTAACGACCGAGCAAGTGGGTGCACTTGCAGGCGGCGAAAATATCACAACAGATTCGGGCCAACTACTTGCTAAGGATTTCCGTGGCAAAGAGAAACCTAGGCGTTCATTACTAATTTCAGGGGACACCACAGGAGATGTGCAAGCGTTTGGTGAACTCGAAACACCCCCTGATTTATTGTTACACGAGTCTACTTTCCTAGAACACAAGTCAGAAAAGGCAAGAATGTACAATCATTCAACCACCCACGATGCTGCTCGTCATGCTGAAGTTTCTGGTTCTCAAGTGTTGGCATTGACGCATTATAGTTCCAGTGTGGACGACATATTAGTTGTTCAAAATGAAGCCCAAGAATTACACAAAAGGTCAATTGCCTGCAATGATGGAGATGTTTTCACCATTTATCGTAATGGCGAAATCACTGTCCATAGGCGTTGCGAAGATTGGAAAAATTACTCGCTTTGAAGGAATGATATGGCTACACCCGAAGGGTGAACCATTGAAAGGGAGAACAGCGGCACAACTTATGATGCGTTGGAGCATAGTCGTCTCAGTCGCCCTCTTAATGCTACTTGGAAGTATTGTTCCAGTAACGATTTCTGATGACTTGAATTTGAATAATTTCCACCAGCAAGCTGGTGCGAAAGACCCACCATGTCCAGCAACAAATGTCAGCAGTCTTCCACCGATGGTGAACCTCTCTGACCAAACATGTTTGCAAGTTTCATTAGGCACTTTAGTTCCTGGCAGTTTAGTTTCAATACAAGCATCGGTAACAGGTAATTCACCCGACTTGCTAATCTTCGCTGCAAATTCAGTAGGTACTTATCTCAATGGCCAATCTTACAGGACTTCTTCTATTTGGGAAGCAGATGCATCAGTAGAGTCACTTTCAGGTGATGCTGAATGGCATTGGGAAGTTCCAACAGATCGTTCGGAAACAGCATGGTTTCTAATCCTTGATAATCTTGCACACTCAGGAGACCAAGGTAATGGCGGACAGGGCGGCGGTGATTCTTTCATCACAATCTCAGTTACTTTTCCAACTATGTCATACTGGACTCTAATTGACTCATTACAAGTCCTCGCGCCGGGAAGTCATGTTGCTCTTCTTGGACCATCTGAACTAACTCTAGACGCGGGTACTCAAGTTTCAGTAACTGCCCTTCCTCTCTCTGGCATGGGGGATTTATTCATCCTAACCGAATCTCAGAAAGATGCCTACTTGTTGGGTGGCGGTGGTGCTTTTTGGGTGCCTGGTACTCAAATGCTTTCAATATCAACTGCCACTTCACAGCCTTGGATTGTGCCATCTGATTTAGCCGGAGAACCTCTCTATTTATTCTTGGATAATGAGGCCGGTCCAACTGGTGGTGGAGATGGTTCGTCTGCCTTGAGAATTACTGTCAGTGTTGTATTATTGCCGGTTTTAAATCCAATGATATCCAGCGCTGACGATTTGAACGATGTTGATGTGAAAGAACAGACTAGTTTTGATGTTGGTTCAACTCCTAATCTTTCACAACAGGCTGATTTGAGTCAGACAGAGTGGGATTTTAATGGAGACGGGTCTACCGATGCAACCGGAGAATCGGTAACAACAATGTTTTCAAGTCCTGGGAATCGTTCAGTAAAAGCAACAATTCATGGCCCTGATGACAGAATCAGCAGCAACACAATCGCAGTAACGGTGATTGATTCTTCAAATCCAAACTCTTCAATTCTTGGTTCTAATGTTTGGCAGAGAGATGTTGACGCAAGTTTCACATTGACATCAACATCAATAGATAATTGGCAAGTTGTTAGAGAAGAATGGAGGGTTGATGGTGTCCTAATATCCTCTTCTACAACCTCACTACCTTCATCCTTTACGCACGCAATTAACACCACGGGTGAACATATTGTTGAGTTAACAGCGGTTGATGGGGCTAACAATATTGACGCTACGATTGTCACGATTATTGTGAGAGATGGCACAAAACCAGTAGTAGGTGACATTGTAGCTAATGATACAGTGATGGTCGGCACTGCAATGACTTTCAGTGTTAGTGCAAGTGACCCAGAATCAGAATTGTTGAGATATAATTGGGATTTTGATAAAGAGGTTGATTCCGATGGAGATAGTGTGACTGGTAACGATGTTGACGCTACAGGTTCTACAGTATCTTGGTCTTTCAGTACTGCCAAACCAACTTATGTTACTGTTACTGTTACTAACGATGAAAATGACTCAAAGACAGTTCAGATTCTTATTGATGTAGAGGCTGACCCGACTGCTCTAAGTGGTTCTTCATCTCCGCTGAATAGTTTTGCCCCATTCATCATTTTAGTGATTGTTGTGCTGCTAGGTGCTGGTGGTTGGTTTGCATGGAGAAAGCGTAAAGAAAATCTGCACCAAGAAGCAGTTTCTCTTGCTCAAGCAGCCTCAGAAGAAGAGGCACAGGTTCCTGAACCAGAACGTGATGATCAACTCACAATGTATGCACCTGCGGCTTCTCAATCCGGTGGCTATGGCGGTGGAGGAGATGACAGCATTGCAGCACTAGCCGGAGCCGGTTACTCGCAAGGAATTGTATCTGAAGATGCTCTAGCGGCGTTTGGGGAGGATGATGAGATCCTAGAAGTTACTGAAAAAGACCCAATCCTTGATGACCTTGATTTTCTCAGAAGTAAAGATGCGAAACCAGCGACAGAAGTTGCAGCGTCTGAGCCAGAACAACAAGCAGTTGCAAGCAAACCGGAAGGAAAAGTCGCTAAGGGCTCATCGGGCATTGCTCTGCCTGATTCCGCAGGAGTTGCAACATCTCGCCAACCTGTTCAATCTAAAGCAGAACCTGTGCAACAGGATTCTCCAACAGCTAAGCCTGTGGCTGAACCTGAACCCGAAGGCGTTGATAGTACAACTGTGAAAGCCTCTTGTCCTTCTTGTGAACAGATGTTTGCTGTTGATATGCCAAATGACATTGAACAGGCTCTAGTGGCTTGTCCTAAGTGTGACCAACGAATTCGTCTTGAAAAATAAGTCTGAAATCGTCCTCTATGAGGACGAGTTACTTTGGCTAATTCTCAGAATGCAAAAAATGACTCAAAATTGATTCAATCAACCAAATCGTTCAAGCAACATGAGTTAGTAAATTGCTCTATGGAGGAGCCAAGCGTCAGATTGTTAGTTGCCGGACCTCGCACATCTGACTCAAAAATGGGGATTTTAATCACACTCATCATTTTACTACCGCTTGTTGCTCCAATTAGTACTGCATCTGCTGAATTACAAGTCAGTGCTGAGGATTTTGATATTCTTTCTCAACTTGATGCAGCGCTCGAAACTAGGGCTAGTATGGTTGGTAATGCAGCGGTGACAACTGCTGCTAGCAACGCTCTTGACCAAGTACGATTGGAAGAGCGATTGAGTGATGCTAATGACCCGTTATCCAGAATTGATGAGAGCATGTCAAATATGGTGATGGTTGATTCCACCCCTCCTGTACCCGTGCATCCAACTCCATACGAGATGGTTCTGAATCCGGATGAACACCCCGATGAATGGGCCAACAATATTTGGGGTACTCTACTGACTGCCGATAATTTTGTCATTTGGACACATTTCAAGACAGATACTGGGCAGGAGTATGACCATTACGAAGAGGTAGATTTTTCAGAAACTGGCCTTTTTGCTGGGGGAATAATAGGGTTAATCACTGGCTCGAACCCATTACTTCATGAAATTTCCATTGATGACGATTCCACTAATGACATTGAGGTTGGTTTCACTGTTGATACCTCACAGAGTGATGGTTGGGGGACTGAAGGAAATCCACCAACTACTTTGTGGGTTGAACCGACTATTGAATTCTCTGTAGTGGCTCTTGATACTCAAGCAACTTTGTGGGACCATATTGAATTCCTTGAAGTATCGCTGATGAAACAATTTGCATATTCATTGAATCCTCTTGGAGAAGGGGAGAGTTATGTTTGGGTCATTGACAGTCGATTCACGATGATGCCAGAAGATTTTAGCTTGGAAGTAGGGCTTGAGAGATTTTGGTTTGATATTACTGAAGCCACACTATCGTTCTTCTCAGCATTAATTGGAATCATAACTGGACCTGTAGATGAAACAGGAATCACAATCGCATCAGTAGCCGCGCCGTATGCTATTCATGTAGATAATGTAGGGCAAACAGATTGTCCTGATGATTATGATGCCGCAACGATGTATGGTGCTGAATCTAGTGTTCATCGTTGTACCGTAGGTATTGGATTTGGTTATGTTCACTTTGACGCACCAACCAATGCAGGGGATAAAGAGACCAGCGAATTTGCTTACATTGATATTGGGATTCATCCTGTTGAAATGAATGTAGTTCTACCTTCTGTTATTGATTTAGTATTGAGGAATGACGATGTTCTAACAACCTCATTTGGAGTAACAGGGGAGGGTGGATTAGACACGATTGAGTACTTCGCTGATGAGAGAGCAGACCTACATTTACACTTCCACGAAAACCGTTCTAACCATGTTTCTGCACCCGGTGAACCTTATGGGAATATCACAGATTCTCAAGGTTGGCTCAGAGGAATGCCTTCTGGAGAACTTCCCTCAGATGAGGTATCAAAAATTTTCCGCATGCTTGGTAGTGAATCCTCACCTGAATTACCAGGACAAATGCCAGAAAGAGTTTCGATGATACTTGCAATCAAGAATTTCAGTAAAGACACAACTCCTAATACGGCTGATTCCACTTTACCAGTTGACCCGACTGACCCACCAAATACACTGGTAGTGTTATTTGCAACTCAGTCGGTTACTGAAATTGATTATTCTTCTTGGTTTCAACGAGAAGGCGCAATTGATGATCACCGCCGATTACGTATTCATGCCACAGATTTACCTACTGGATTAGTTCTGCAAGGGAGTTTCCAACTAGGAGGTGGTGAAGCAACTGAATCGGCAATTGGTAATGCCCAATCAGACCCTATTTCAGCACTATTAGATGCAACAATTCTCAATATTGTTGATGTCTTCATTGATATTGGTAATATCGTGAACAGCATTCCAGAAGCAATTGTCGACATCGTAGGGGGTGATGGGGCTGGGACTGGAACAGGCGGTGAAATCTATCTTGACTTCTATACTTCAATTGCTGCAGACCGACAATTGATGAGTCTTGGAATGGCGCACATAGAATTGGGCTCTAGTATGCAGCCAACTACAGATGGTCCACATGTGATTATGGCAAAAGACCTCGGATTAGGTCTGGTTAATGGTAGGCAGGGAATGGTTGAGCCATTGGTGCCTGTAGCAGTGAGTATCCAACTTGATGGACTAAAGTCCCTCCACATTGTGGATGATGCATTAGTAGAACAACAACTAGTTTCACTTAGATCTCAGGGCGGTGACCCATTACGATTCATCTACATGGAACATGAAGCAGGGTCGTTGAATTCTGAAAATTACCAGTCAGTCTATGTTTCGAATCAACCTGCAAGTTTGGACTTATTAGTTAGCGAAGGCAATCTTACATGGGTAAGTGATAGAGGAATAGATGAGATACTCTATAGTGGGCTCGCAGGTGCGCAAAGACAAGTTGTTCTCATTGAGCAGTTTCCTCAAAATTTCAGCATGGGGATGGGTTCAACAGTTGATTGGGCAGGTGATACACCAATTGGTGGTATTACAATTCAGATGGGTAATGCAACTGACTTGCGAACAATGGACGGGGACCACTTCCAATTCTGGCAAAACATTGACACCAGCGAAGCATCACTTTCAGCACACATTAGCGGGATATCAGAAATTTCCTATTCCGAGCCAGTATTAGAAGGAAGTTCTGGTAGAGATGGGATGCCAACAGCAACTATAGTTACTGAAGGCGGAAATGATTTGGCAATAATGCTCAGAGACGAAACCGATTGGGACCAACCTACATTGGGTATTAATGGAGAGATATTGCTCAGTCCTTTACCAGCCCGTTTGGAAATTGCAATCCCGCCATCAGATGGCGAGAATCAGATTACAATGCCAACGTTCTCAACTGAAAACGGTCTTGGGGGAGTTGGATTCTTCCTTGCAGGATTTTCAGATGTTGGCCGCGGAGTCAATGATATTCTCAGCGGTTTTGCAACTAGCATCACAGGTAATGGTTCAGATAGCGAAGATTTCTCTGTTGGGATTAATCTAGAAACTGCTTCCCCATTTGACTTAATTATTGATATTCGTCAAGGAAATATGCCATTAGAACAGCCCGATTGGGTTCATGGTATGGCAATGAGAGCTGGACAGCATGAGAACAGTACAGCATTTCATTTACTCGCTTGGTTGCCCGACCTCCCTCCTCAAACCAATATTTTCGTAGATTACACCAACATGAGTGTTCGTGACAAATATCATGTTGAAATTGATCTTTCAGGCTGGGTGCCCACTCGGGAAGAGTTCATTATTGATGTGAAAGGATTTGAAGGTCAAGACTTCGCTCTCACAATGTTTGGGTTTGAGATAGGGCAACAGACCTCTCTAAAAATGGAGATGGATTTGGAACGAATTAATGATCTAGTTATTCCTGAAATTCAGTTGACATCTCGATATGAAATGTCACATGAACTTGACTTTGTTCACGCGATGTTACTTGACCGAGAGGGGGCTATTAGGTCCGAGGTGTTACTCAACGATATTCCTCGCTCGGTTGATTTTAATGCAGCACTTGGTCAGAGAGTTCATCTCTCAATGACAGTGCCAGAAGAAGTACAAATCAACAAACGAAGTGTTGAGTCAATAATGATGCAACAACAAGTATACTCGGAAGGGAAGTGGTGGCCACTTACGGTGTTTATTCACGAGGTCCCCGGCACAATGACTCTTGATGTAAGGCCTTCTTTCAATTTTGATATCACCCAAGATACTAGTTTCCAAGGTATGCCAACTCTAGATTATTCATCCTCTGGTAAAGGTATGGATTTGTTCATGACAGCCGCTGGCAGAGCAATAAACAGTAGAGGAGATATGTTGTTGCTAGCCGAAAACATGCCTAGTCATGTATCAATTGCACCGACTGAAACTTTTGGTCTGTCCGTGTCAACATCTGACGGTGGAATCGGGCGCATTTATGTCAAGCAAACAGATGTACCTGCATCTCCAGGAATTTATATTCAACAGGTTGAAGCGATTGGTGAAAACTTGCAGAGTGCAACGGTGGAAGCATATTGGATTGGAGATACTTATCCTATCGTCAAGGTGAGTGATGTTAGAGGTGGTAGAATAGCCGCTATTGCGAGGGTGCAAGCAGAACTCGGCGGCCAAACTTTTGACGCAAGGGCCGTTCTCATAGATGCCCAAACAACTAGTTTCATTCCTTCAGCCTCAACAATGGGTATTAACGGTCTGACTAGCGATTTATCACTACTAAACGCAGTGCCCGGTTTTGATAGTTCGTCAACACATTGGCTCTTCCCAGAGCCACTTTCAACTGCTGTAGTTACACTGCTGTTTACGATTTTCTGAGGTATAAAAATGGCTAAGGAACAACCAGAAGGCGTCTTCAATTTGGTTGGCGATTCGGACAATCCAACCCTCGAAGAAGCAGATCTTAACGAAGGCGAAGAATTAGTTGATGTTGCAGGGAAAACTTTCTCAAAAGATGAGGTTGAAATAGCCCATGGAGCACTAGAAAAAGTTAGGGAAGTTGGTGAGAGGGTTAGCCAAGTGATAACCCCACTTAATGTGGTACTGGCATCAATTTTCATGGCATTTTTAATTTTTACAACATTCGCAGTTGTATTTTGGGTCGTTCCACGTGATGCCGTTTCTGTTGACTCAGTTTACATGCAGAGTGGCCCAGGTCATGTGGTGATGGTTGAGTTGCATAATTATGGTACAAAACCGATTACCGATGTGACGCTTACAGTTACATTTACTGATGAAGATGGTGAAGTCTTGAATTCAACACGGTTTTATCGGGCTGAAATTGCAGCCCATACGTCAATTGCTGGTGATGACCTTGAGTTGGTAATTAGTGGAGCCACTGTATGGGCGAATTATGAAATTGTGATTGAACTTGAGTATTCATACTACGATGCTTCGGATTTGAAAGAATCTTGGAGCCATGAAGTTGGTGATTGGACTAGTGAGTATTTCACAGATAAAACTGAGCGACATTGGCTGTAATGCAAGAACAACCCACTGAACCCTAACTGATATAGAGGCTCGGTTGTCCCCTCTAGAGGAGGGGACATGATGTCAAACCGCTATCCTGCATTATTGATGCTGATATTGCTTCTTTTGATGCCAATGGCCTCACTTCTGCCTAGTAAGGCAGAATCGGGAGATTTCAACAGCAATGAATTGGGTACAATTGAATATATTTTGATTGAACCAGATCCAAACAGTATTCGAGGCTTGAATAATTCAATATTGACTGAGGGAAGTGAACAAATACGTACAACTGAAGCCTCAACGAGAATTGGAATCTATGATTCAAATGGTTTGAGATTAAATCAAGTAATCCCCCCTTCTCTAGCAATATCTCGATTTGATATGGCTATGGTATTAGTAGATGGGGAAGTTGGTTTGTGGACCGCCCAAGAAGAGATATTCTCAGTCAAAGGGGCAGAAATTCGGGCTTATATTCCCCCTTCTGGATTCTTAATTCAAGGCGATGCAACCACTCTGCAAGCAGTAAAATCCCTCCCTTCAGTAGTATCATTACATCCAGTGCCATTAGCAATGTTTGTCTCAGATGATTTGCTAGATGATTCAATCAATGGAAGCGAATATATTCGCATTGAAGGTTGGCGCTCAAACATAGATGGTTCACTTATTGATGGTATTCAACTTGCTGAGTGGAAGTGGAGTGTTAGCGAGGTAGCCGAATCAGAAATGATAGTTGAATCAAATCTTGATGTTGGTCGCTACGAAGGCTGGGTGGATGCAAGTGACATACCAGTAATAGCTGCAAATCCAGCAATATCCTGGTTAAGAATTCCACCAGTTTTTGAATTACACAATTCTGAAGCAAAAGGTCACATGAAAGTGTCATCAGTAGTTTCTGCGTTTGGAACAACTCTCAATGGGAGTGGTCAAATTATTGCAGTTGCAGATTCTGGACTTGACCAAGACCACGGAGATCTGAATGGCAGAATTAACGCGGTAGTTTCAGTAGTAAGTGGTGACTCGTCTACCGAAGACACACATTCTGGCCATGGTACTCATGTTTCTTGCACAGTTCTTGGTGATGGGAGCAGAGGAGGGTATTCCGGAGTTGCTCCTGAGGCTAACCTCTATTTCCAAGCAATGGAAAGAGATAGTGATGGGCAGTTCTACTCACCCAGCATGAACTATCTCCTAAATGCGGCTTACAATAGTGGTGCAAATATACACACTAATTCGTGGGGTTCTCAAACTAATTATGGTAAATATACAACTGATAGTGCTGATGTTGATGATCGGACTAACCATTACGACCAATATTGGTCCTATGATGGAATGGCAGTATTGTTTTCAGCAGGGAATGATGGTAATGGGGCCGGTACGATAACTCCACCTGCAACAGCAAAAAATCAGATTGCGGTAGGTAACCATCACAACCGAGGTGGCGGCGCTCCTGATACATTGGCAAGTAGTAGTAGCCGTGGGCCAACTGAAGATGGCCGCATTAAGCCAGATGTGACGGCACCTGGCGCATGGGTGCGCTCGTGCCGCTCTCAAGATGCAACTGATACTTCTGGCTCAAGTTGGTCGAGTCAATGGTATTTGGAATACTCAGGGACGTCGATGGCTGCTCCAAATGCAGCAGGGGCATCAGCCCTTATTCGTGAGTATCTGATGGAAGTTGCACAACGACCAGAACCTCAGGGCGCTTTGGTGAAGTCATTACTTATTCTAGGCGCAGAGGATATGGGTACCCGAAATATTCCAAACAATGACGAAGGCTGGGGGCGTGTCAATCTGCAACGCTCATTAGCAGCCATTGGTGATACTGGGGTTTGGGTTGATGACCGTAATTTTTTGCGTAGTGGAAACAACCGAGATTACTCATTCAACCTCACACATGGTTGGCAACAACTGAAAATAGTTCTTTCATGGTCTGATTATCGTGGTAGTACTTGGGCTACTGACCAGTTACAGAATGATTTGGACTTGCTAGTCACAGCACCGGATGGCACGACCACATATCTCGGGAATGTCTTTGAAAATGGACGCTCAATCTCTGGTGGGACTGCTGACGATGTCAACAATGTCGAGGTGGTTTTGATTGACCAAGCCCAAAAGGGTGTTTGGACAGTAAGAGTCTCGGATGTTCGTCACGGCGGGCAAAAATCCGAGCAGACCTACGCTTTGGCAATTCGTGGTGCTGGGGTTGACGATTTATCACCCGATGCAGCGTTTGTAGACCAGTCCTTTTCACTCTCTGACCCAATTCCACAAGTCAATGCAGAGGTGACTTTCACTATTCAAGTATCCAATATGGGAAGCCGTGTGATGGATGATTTACAGGTACGTGCAAACGCAGGTGGTCAGATGTTGAGCACCCAAACCATTAGTCTTGGTCCCGGTGAAGTGAAGGGTTTGAATTGGCAATGGACTCCCGTTTCTAATGGAGATAACGACATCATCATTGAAGTAGACCCAACAGATGCATTCGATGAATTGGATGAGGGAAATAATGTCTTTCTCATGACTGTAGGTGTTACTGAGCCAGGGGTTCGCATTACCACTCAAAGCGTGATTGAAAGAGTTAGAGATTCTACAAGTAATACAGCTCAATGGAACCTAACTATCAGAAATACAGCATTGATACCAACCAATGCTACAATTTCTGTTGAAAAGCCTATTCGTCAAAATGACGGCCAGCAATTCACTGATTGGTTCCAATCATTTTCCCAAACAACGTTCTCTCTCAACGGTTCACAATCAGTGGATGTTGGGCTTACGATGGTACATCCATCTCCACCCGAGCCAGGGATTTACCAATTTACGGTGACTGGAAGAGATGTTGATAACGGAATTGACTATCCAATCACACTGACATTAGATGTTCCAATCTTACCCGGATTTAGATTTGACAATCTTAACCAAATGGCTGTGTCTCCGGTTGAAAACACTTCATTTAATGTGACGATGTATAACGAAGGGAATGGCCCTCAAGGCTGGGATTTGACTCTAGATGCCCCCTTTGGTTGGCATCTTGGTTTTGATTCACTTGGCTCAATTTCCGGCTCACCATCAGCGTCATCTGGTTACCTCGCAACAGCTAGCACTCAGATTACGAGTGTAACTCTAGTCCCGCCGTCAGATCAAATGGTCTCTGCTGGTACTCTACTAAGTGGTTCTTTGACTGCAGTTTCACAACTTGATGACAGTTTGACGTGGGTCCTTGATTTTGACTTCGTTGTCGCTGGCTACCGAAGTGCAAGTTTACTGAACGAGTCAAGTTTTGGGAGTTTACGACCTGATAGCCAATTAAACCTTAGATTCACAATAATGAATGAAGGGAATATTGAACTTACATTGAGTCCAACGGTTGAATTGCCTGGCGGGTGGGCGGTTTCTAATCAACTTCCAACCATGACCTTACAACCGACCGAAACAAAATCACTTGTCATCGGTTTGCAAGGAAACGGAGTAGCCGCGGCAGGCCCTATTCAATTGATAATGTTCGATAGTTCCGGATTCCGCATTGAATGGGCTGGCTACTTGGATGTTCAATCAGTCCCTCAGCCAAGTATCAGTTTTGATGAGATAATTTTAGCAGATGGTTCTAGGTCTTCAAGTATATTCGGCCTAGGAGACCATGCTGTAGGTATGCCTGGTTTCAGGTTGGTTTGGCTAGTAACAAATAGTGGTTCCCAACCTTGGACTCCAATAACTCAATTGTTACTGCCATCAAGTGCATGGACTGGAATGTGCGATCCAATACCTGAAGTTGCACCAAGTAGTGGTCAACGAGTCGAGTGTCTAATTGTGATGCCACCTAGTACTGATGCCGGAAGTGAGCCAGCGGTAACCATGCAATTAACAATAGACGATATCCAAATATCAGATACTGTAACTCTGAAAACTGCAACCACGAAGAATGTAATGTGGGAAAATTACGTTGAGCCAGAAACTATTGTGGAAGGGGTGAAAACGGCTTTTTCAATTGATGTTGTCAACGATGGTAATGCCCTCCTCTCTCATCGGATTGGAGTTACTGGTCCAGAAGGTTGGGTGGTCAATATGGGGAACGGTGACATGGTTGAATTATCTGCAGGCGAGGCTCGTACTTTAACCATTGAAGTTATGGCAAATGAACCGGGTCTTGGAACCGTTGTTGTCTCTCTTCTTTCTGCAGATGATGTTTCAGGTTCTTCGTATAGCGTCGAATTAAATGTAACAGATGACCCAAATCGGGAAGTCAGTTCAAGTGGCTCAACGATACAGATTATTGGGGCAGTGATATTGTTGCTTTTGATTTGTGTAGGCGGATTCGTTCTTATTTCAATGCGTAAACAAGAAACCTCTTCTAATATCAATCTAGGAAAGAATACGGGAAATTTACCGATACCAACTCCTAATTCAGCGGGAATTACTTTACCACCACCTCCAAATGGGGTCTCAAAACTTCCTTCACCTGTGATTAATGGAGAATTACCCCCACCTGTAAATGGCTCATCTATGGCACCTGCCGATTCACCTGTAGAAGATATTGCTGTATCTGACAACTCAGTGGCTCCAAGTGGAGTTGGCACTTTTCCTCTACCTCCACCACCTCAATCACAGCCAGTGCAAGCACCGCCAGCTGATGCGTTTGAAAAGTCAGATGACGAGGCCAAAGTTGAACCGGAAACGGAAGGAGATACGATAGAAGAATCAAGTCAATCAGATTCTCAAGATGATTCAGATAATAGCGTGAATACGGCGGCCGACGTTATCGCTTCAACCGACGAAGAACCAAAGCCAGAACAAAACCAAGAATCAGACCCGAACCACAAATGTTGGGTATGTCTAGATATTCTTCCAACTAATGGTTGGCAAGCCTGCCCCAAATGTGGAGCACGCTACCATTTAGGGGATTCTGAATGTGGTATCTCCAAACTCTCAAATTGCCGAAATTGTGAGGCTAATGTATCTGAATTTGTGAAGGTGTAAAGAGAAATGACAACCGATGCACCTGAAATTCAGAATAGCCGCATATTCATCAAGGAGGGGTGGGCTTCGCCCACCATGCGTACGAGCCGGTGCACCTCTCGATACGTGGCAATATTGTTCACTTCACTGATGTTCCTCACTCTTCTTCCAACGGTATCAGCGAGTATTGGGGTGTCTGTTTCATCAAGTCCAATGGCGCTAACAGTTAACCCTGGAGAAAATGGTTCTTACACCATTACTGTCTCTAACACAGGTGATGAGGATATGGCCGTTTCACTCACTACTACGCAAGCACAGGATTGCACAGGATACACTTCAACAATTGAACAGATTCCTGGTCAGATATCAGGCGGGGGTTCTGAAACAACAACTCTTACCGTGGCTCTTACACAAAATGCTGAAGATAGTTGTGAGACTACCGTAACAGCAACAGCGACAGCACCTCTAAATGCACCAGAAAATGGTGATGTGATTGTTACTACAACTGCAGGTGAGGGTTCGGGAGGGGCGATTACAGGCGTTGATTTGACCGCAGCAAATCCTGATCGCACATTCAACGGAAATAACCCTATGACATGGACAGTAAATGTTGAGAACACTGGCCAAACAAATGAGACAATCCAACTATCTTTTGAGAGTAACTCAACATGTGAATCGGGTCTATCCCCATCAGTTGACCCATCTGTGGTGTCAATTGACAGTGGTGAAAGTGAGGTTGTTACTGTCGAAGTTACTGTTCCAGAAGGAACCGAGGCTGGAAGCCACTGTTTCTATCTCAAGGGTGTTGTGACAACGCCTGCAACTCCAGAGCAGTCGTCTGATTTCATCAAATTATTCCTTGAGGTCCCAGAGATGAAAGAGTGTAGTGCTTCGTTATCCGTTTCAACCGTCTCAATTGATCCTGATGAAACCAGGAGTTATTCAGTCACTTTCTACAATGATGGAAATACCGATTGGACAATAGGATTCTCTGTTAACAGTCAGAAGACTTGGCTAACAGTAGATGGCGGTTCAACTCAATTACTACCTTATAACAATGGTAATGGCCAGTCAACTTTCCAGTTTGATGTAACTCCAGATGATTCACTTCCATCTGGAAGCATAGTAGATTTCAACATCATGGGCCTTGATGGGTCTTCACAGAAATGCAGTGCATTATTCCAAGTAGAATTGGGTCAATCTCGTGGCGGAAATATACAGTTAGAATCCTCAAGAATCGACAACATTGAACCGGGGGCAACTCGTTCAGTAGTGGTTACTGCATACAACCTTGGTAATGGACAAGAGACATTCACTATTGGTGTGGGCACCCAAGCGGGATGGGTGGCCCAACTTGATTCAAGTTCCATCGCTCTAGAAGGGCGACATTCCTCTGGGTCAAACGGAGGTGTTTTGCTTGATATTACAGCACCTGAAGATGCTTTGGCAACTGATGAACTGATTTTTGATGTAACTCTATTCGCTTCGGATGGTTCACCTTATGCCACAGATATTCTCACTGTCACAGTCGCAGCGCACCGCTCAATGAGTGCTGATATGCCAGCCACTGAACAGTTTGGAAAGACTGGCGAAACCTCTCGTTTCCCAGTCACTTTTACTAACACAGGAAATATTCAGGATTCATTCTCTCTAAATGTTTGCGACCAGCCACCATCATCAAATCCTAATCTTTGTGATACGCCAAATTGGCCAGGTCGATTTTCAGATTCATTGGGTTCAGAAATCACCAGCGTTTCATTATCAGCGGGTGCCTCGGTAACAGTATTCGCAGAATTTACTGTTATCGGCGAGGATGAGTTTGAATCTGAAAATTTCCAAATTCGGATTAAAAACGTCAATGATGGCACAGTACAAGAGAGATTTGATCTGAAAGTGATAGTATCAAACCACATCTATCGTATGGGCATGGCACTACAGTCACCCGGGGAAATTCCTGATATGCAGGAGATTGAGTTACCTCCACTTGGTGAGGTGGAAGTATGGGTGATTGTCACTAATGTAGGCTCTTCTTCTTACACTGAAGAGGCGATTATTTCAGTAACTGGAATGGAAGCTGAAACCTCTATTGATGTATACTATGACAACGGAACCGTAGTAGATGGGAACATAGAGTTGGAGAAGGATGAATCCGTTCTTTTGCGGCTTGTAATCAAGGTAGAAGATGGCGTTTCAAATGGTGTTACTGGATTGATTAAAGTTTCAGCGTCTTCAAGCCGCAACGCTGCCGATTTGTCAACTGTCAAAATTTCGCTTTCAATTAGGACTAATCATGAGATTGCCTTTGAGGTTGACGGAGATGTTGCTTCATCGATAGTTTATGGTGAAATTGCTCGAATTTCAGTCAACATCACTAATGGTGGAAATGTAGAGGAAACTATCCGTTTATTGAGTAGTAATCCTGTACGGGGATGGGCTATTGAAATTACCGAAGAAGAGATATTGCTTGAGCCAGGCGAAACTAGGTCTGTAGAAGTGATTGTTAAGCCTCCAACAAATCTCATGCAACCAGATACATTTGAGTTTACATTGACTGCAGAACCAGCATCTTCCCCAGTATCAGCTCAGCCAATTGACCTCTCTGTAACAGCCTCTCCTCCAACTGGATTATTTGGTAGCGGGGACAACTTGCAAGTGATTGGTCTAGCATTCCTTGGATTGCTGGTTTTTGGTGCAATTATATCGTCAATCCGGGCCCGTAGAATTGAATAACTCAGTAAGATAATTGCACATTTTAGCCCTGAGTGAAAGATGTTACTTGCGAGTATAAAAGAATTATACAGGTCATCAAATTCTTTGATTTTACTTGGTTTAAGCCCCTACGGGGCTCTCCGGACTTTGGTTATGCTTATGGGGTCCATGCAAGTCGAGAAAACCAACGAACAGTGGTTCGAGGGTGTGTTAGCTAGTTGGTAGTTGAAAGTGTACCTAGTGCTTACCTCGGACTTGCGATAATGACAATAGTTGGTTTCGGCTTTCCATTTGGTGCATTTTTGACTTCAAGATTTCTTCGTCCAACACCTGATCCAAGCAATCCAAACAAACTAAGTTCAATACTTTTAGATGGACTTGAATCCGACCATACACTATATTCTCGAGGTGACTCAACTTACGAGTGTGGTGCGAATCCAATTGGCGATGCAATGATTGATTTCCATTTCCAGTATTACTGGTATGCAATCATTTTCTTAGTGTTTGATATTGCTTTTATGTTCTTAGCATTTGGTGGTTTATTAGCCATCAATGCACAGCCAAATGCACCTGACACAATTGAGTTGGCACTCGGCGGTTTAGTCACAGTCGGATTTTTCCTAGCATTGATGTCGCTTGGGGTTTGGTATGCATTCCGCAAACGAGGCAGGATTTACATCTGAGGTGACCAAATGACAGATGAAGAACAGAGTTATTCAGTATTCAACAGTCAAGCCCTTATTGATACAGTTGGGGATAGCGCCAGTGCTGGATTAGAGGCAAGTCGTCTAAAGAAATTCATCAGCGTTCTAGGTGGTCGTTTCTTTAACTGGGGACAAAGAAAGTCATTGTTCCCCCTTCATCTTGGAATCAAATGCTGCGCATTAGAGATGGCTGCTGCTGGTGGTTCAAGATTTGACGCAGAGCGATTTGGAGTATTCTTCCGTTCTTCTCCTCGTCAATGTGACGTTCTTATTGTGAACGGCCCTATTTCCAAGAAATTTGCTGACCCAATTGTCCGTTTGTGGGAACAGATGCCCGAACCAAAGTGGTGTATTGCAATGGGGGAGTGTGCTATTTCCGGAGGACCGTATTATCAATCATACAACATTCTTGAAGGTGTAGACACTATCATTCCTGTTGACGTTTACATTCCAGGTTGTCCACCTCGTCCTGAGGCTTTGATTGATGGCTTCCAACACTTGCGGAAGAAAATCATGAGGATTGGTACAACGCCAAGTACGAGTAGAGACGATGATGCTCCAATCATTGTTGGTGATCAGTGAATAGGGAGGGGTATACTGTGGGAATGAAGATTAAAGCAGAATACGCTGAAGAGGCAGCTCAACAGGTTGTTGATGCAGCAGAGACTCGCTGGAGTGGTACAAGTTTGCATACAGAAGTACGCCACCATAAGAGTGGAATGAAGCGGCCATATGTGTTCATTAATTGCCCAAAAAACCACTGGCGCGCAGTCGCAAAATGGCTACGTTTTGAGATGGGTGCTGACCACTGTTCAATGATTACAGGGACGCACTGGCCAGAAGGCCCTGATGAGAAGAAATGGGAAGTTGTTGCCCACTTAATGCGTATGAATGTCATCAATCCACCTGAACGAGGTGGCTGGACTGAACAAGTAATCCGCGATCCTGCTATTTTACAGAATGATGATGTGCCAATGGAATTTGAAATCAGCATCTCAATCCCAGATACAAGGAAACCTTCAGTCCCGTCGGTACAAGAAGTATGGATGGGTGCTGATTGGAATGAAAAAGAGACATGGGATTTAGTTGGCATAGAGTTTGATGGCCATGAAGGGATGCGTAGAGTATTGCAACCTCATGATACACCAGTCGGATTTCACCCTCTTCAAAGGGAACATAAAATTCGCTACCATGATGCTGAAATCATGTACGATGATATGCAGGGCTTTGGACGTAAACCGGCCGATGATGGCAAGGTAAAGTGAGGTGGGAATATGGCAGAAATGTGGATATCTATGGGGCCTCAACACCCCATGACTCATGGACTTTGGACTCTCAAAGTCAAGGTTGATGGTGAAACTGTTGTAGATACTATTCCTGACCTTGGTTACATTCACCGAGGTGTTGAGAAAATCTGTGAGTCACGAGATTTCACCAAGATTACAACTTACTGTGACCGACTTTGTTACGCGAGCGCAAACACATGGGCACACTCCTACATTTATTCAGCAGAAGATTTGTTGGAAGTTGAAGTTCCAGCCCGCGCTGAGCACATCAGAGTCATTGCAGTTGAATTGCAAAGGATTGCTAGTCATTTGATGTGGCTCGGTGCGTTCTGCCCAGATATTGGCAATTTAACCGCCTTCGTATGGTGCTTGAGAGAGCGCGAAATGATGATGGATTTACTTCAAGAACTCGGTGGCTCAAGACTACACTACAATTTCCCAAGAATTGGTGGTGTCAAGAGAGACCTTCCAATTGGATTCGCTATGCGAGCTCGCAATAAACTAAACTTATTCCTTGATAGAGTGCAGGAGACAGAACAAATGCTTGATGAGAGTACTGTTTTCCTAGTCCGAACTCAGGGCGTAGGGTACGCAAAGCCCGAAGAGATGGTCAATCACGGAGTTACTGGGCCTAATGTTCGCGCTGGCGGAGTCAACTATGATGTACGCTGGGCACACCCATATTCTGTATACGATGAACTTGACTGGGAAGTTTCAGTTGAGCGCCCATCGATTAAAGGAGCAGATTCCTACGACCGCTATCGAGTACGTGTAGATGAAATGCGCCAAAGTGCGCGTATGTGTTTGGATGCTCTTGACAAGATGCCAGGTGGCGCTGAAACTCATTACACTGAGGGCGACCCTATGATTCTCACAAAAGCGCGCGAACGTGCCGAAGAGGGTAAGACAGGATTCCATCACTTTGAGGATAGCCGTGGTGAATCAATGTTCTATCTTGCTGGTGGTGGCGACCAGCGAGGAAAGCATCCTTACAGGATTTCAATCCGCTCGCCTATGTTTCTTACAATTCCTTATGCTGCAAGATGCATGATTGGTCACAAGGTGGCCGATATCCCAGCAATCATGGGTTCTTTTGACCCATGTATTGGGGAGACTGATAGGTGAGGTGACAACATGGAAGATTGGGTAGTTTTTCGTACGTGGGTTGGTGATCTGACTCAAATGATTGCTGACAATACCGTTGGCAAAACCTCTCTTTCTGATTACTCAGATGGAGTGGCTATTTTGATGACTGAGACCATCATGGCGATTACGGTTTTTGCAACTATCATGGGGACAATTCTTGCCCTTCTTTGGATAGAGAGGAAGTTCTTTGCTCGTATAATGGACCGTCGTGGTGCAACTATGGCTTTGCGCTCACTTTGGGTTGGTGAGGGTGGAGAACACGTTGATTGGTATGATGATTTACCATTTGGTACAGGAAAACCAATTCGATGGTTGAATAATTTTTTGAACGATAAAGCTGGAAATGCATCTGAATATGAAACAGTTCACCGAACTAAGGATAGGGGGTATCACGGTGTTTGGTGGCTGTTACCAGGTATGATTCAAAATGTAGCAGATGGTATGAAATTCATGACAAAGGAATGGATTGTTCCAGCAAAAGCGGACAAATTCATTTTCGAAGTTGCACCATTCATTATCATCACATCTACAGTGATGATTTTTGCTTTCATTCCTCTGAGTTCTAATATATATTCAGCAAATCCTGAACTTTCGTTGCTGTTCATGATGGCAATTTTTGGCATCGCTCCATTTGGAGTCTTCTTTGCTGGTTGGTCCTCAAACAACAAGTACACGTTGTTGGGTGGAATTCGCTCAGCGGCTCAGTTGACTGCATATGAAATTCCATTATTGGTGACTGTTCTTTCATTGGCAGTTTTATCGGGTTCGTTAAACATTATTGAGATTGCTGAATTTCAAATTACGTCAGGCGTTTGGAATATTTTCCTGCTACCTCTTGGAGCCGCATTATTCATGATTACGATGGTGGCAGAGGTTGAGCGAATTCCGTTTGATATGCCAGAAGCAGAAGCAGAACTTGTTGAAGGCTGGTGGACTGAATATGGTGGTATGCGCTGGGGCTTGATGTTTGCAAGTGAATATCTTCGCTGTTACGCCGCCTGTTTGCTCTTTGCAATCTTTTTCCTTGGCGGCTGGGAAATGCCATTTGGTGACACAATCACCGGAATTATTCCTAATCAAGACCTAATACTTGGGGCGATTGGTGTAGGACTGATAGGCTTAGCCATTGGACTACGCAGTGAATATCCGGTTCTCCTCGCCCCGATTCCATTAGTATTCATTTCATTGATACCACCTACCGCTTGGCTATTGTTCAAGGCATGGTTCATGTTTGCAATATTCGTTTGGATTCGAGCCTCATTACACCGAGTTAGATCAGACCAAATTCTTGAATTTGGATGGCGGTGGTTGCTACCACTCTCGTTGGTAAACCTAGCAATCGCATTTTGGCTTCGACTTTCAATTTGGCCAGGCGATACTTGGCCACTTCTCATTCCAGGATTAATTACTGCAATTGCATTAATTCTCGTTATCATTCTAGGAATGGATGAAGATAAATCTGCAATGGAAGGCAGAACCCGACCATATTCGGTTTATACCGAATCAAAGGGTCCAGCCTCGCCAAGGAGCCATGATAGGTAATAGGAGGTAGTAAGTATGCCATTTCACCCACACGCACAACCGAATTTCCGCAATATGGTCATCAGGCCAATGTGGATGGCTTTGAAAGCAGCCCTCAGAACAATTCCATATGTTGGCAGTCATAGATTTTTGGCCGCTCACGGGACCTCTGCACCTTACCACGCTCAAGAAGCCCAGATGATTGACGAAGGGACTGCGGCTCGAATTGGAGAGAACCACCCAAGTGTTGGACAGAGATACGCGGTTGACCGCGAAACATCTTCAATAGTTCCCTATATTGAGCGCCCGGTTACTGTAATGTACCCGTACGAGAGACTTGAGGACCTAGAACCTTGGTTATTCGTTCCAGGAAATTACAACGGTAGAATCGGTGTGATTTGGGAAACCTGTACGGCTTGTAAAGCGTGTGTGAAAGCTTGTCCAAACAGTTGCTTGCACATGGAATCGGAAACACGAGTCAATGTTCTTGACACAACCGAAGATGGTGATGAATGGGATGGTATGGGGAGTGAGTTAGAAGTTGGCGGTATGGCTGCTCGTCGCAACGAAGTTGATAATTCAGATTATAATTTAATGCTTGAACATAATGCAGTCCCCCAAGAATACGACTTTGGTTCAGTTATCGATATCACTGGTGATACTGCAACAGTACGCTGGGATGGCGGTGGTATGGAAGAAGTTCCAACGACTGATTTGGCGCCAGCAGAAGTTGATATCATGTCCGGGCGCATTGATATTGGGCGATGTATGTTCTGTGGACTTTGCATGGAAGCATGTCCATTCGAATCCTTTTTCATGACCAATGAATATGATGGGATGTCAGGATATTCTCGTGAAGATTTGTGGTATGATGCGGATAGAACAAGAGTTCTTCCATCTGTTCACCAAGAGAGGGTGGATGCAGAATTAGTGAAGCGGGCTGAAAAGGAACAGAAGAAGCGGGCTAAGGCAAAAGCAAGAGCGGAGGCTTGAGTACGATGATGGCAGATTTACTAGAGCATATTGCATTTGCAATTTTTGCTTTACTTTCAATTGCTGGCTCACTTGGTACAATTTACTCAAAGCGAATTGCTCACTCAATGTTTTGGCTTATCGTTTGTTTCATGGCAATTGCGGGGGTTTTCATCCTTGCAGGTGCAGAATTACTGGCTGCAATTCAGATTCTAGTTTACCTTGGTAGTGTGATGTTAGTGTTCGCTTTCGGAATTATGTTAGCACGCCGAACCATACAGGAAGGTGATGCTTAATGCGTTTGATTGACCATATTGTCCGCCTAATGGTGGCCGGAATACTTGCTATACTACTGCCGATGATTGTGTATCATTCTATGTGGGATGCAAACTCAAGCACAGCCGGTCTGTCTACCTTTGAGTTCGCCCGTGTAATGTTGACCGATTGGGCAATTCCTGTAATTATCTTAGGTGTCTTACTATCCATGGCCATGATTGGCGCATCTTATCTTGTCAGAGATGAGAGAATTGAAAATTTACTTTGGGAACAGGAGGGTGAGAAATGATTCCACCAATGTATCTTGCAAGCCTTGGAGCTATTCTTTTCTGTATTGGATTGATGGGGGTGTTCACCAGCAAGCACGGAATTATCGTGCTGATGTGTGTAGAGATAATGCTCAATGCAGTAAACCTCAACTTTGTCGCTGGTGCTCTGCACTATGGTGATGTAACCGGATGGGTTTACACTGGGATTGCTATTGCGATTGCAGCCGCTGAAGTTGCAGTTGGACTAGCGATATTCTTGGCGGTCTTCTCAACTAGAGAGACCATCGATTTGGATGAGGTGACGCTGTTAAAGCACTGAGGAGGGATTACAATGACGGATACAAAAACCTCAGAAACGCGTTTCCTCCCAATTATTGGGATTTTCCTACTATACCCATTCTTGCGTATATTCCTTGGTGAGTTCATGACAGGCACTGCATATACTGCTCTTGATTCAGCCTTCTTGATTCCTTTATTGCCAATTGCTGTATTCCCAGTGATTGCAATTGTTGGCCAATTATCAAACGGAGAAGGGTGGTGGAGAGACCAGTTCAAAGAAGGGGGAATAATTGCTCTTTGTACTCTAGCAATTTCCCTTTCATTGACAATCTGGTTAGCCATTGAGTTCTTTACTAAAGGTGCAAGTTTCCATGAACCACTTGAGTGGGGATTGTTTAACTGGTTCAGTTTTGATACCATTGGCCAAGATGCTGCTGGAGATTGGGTTAACATCCAGATTAACAACTCATTTGGTGTTGGTATTTGGATTGACAATGTCTCAATAATGCTTTTATTCGTTGCATCATTCCTTTGTTTCCTAATTTGCTGGTTTTCAATTGGATACATGAATACCGACCCAGTAAACAAAGACCGCAATCATCGCTTCTACGCAAAGTTTGTTCTTTTCACTGCTGGAATGTTAGGTATGGTTCTAGCAGATTCTTTCCTTTGGTTGTTTATCTTCTGGGAGATAATGGGACTTTGTTCATATCTGCTGATAGGATTCTACTATGAGCGACCAAGTGCAGCTTACGCTGCTAAGAAAGCATTCTTGACAACAAGAGTTGGAGATATATTCCTCCTAATCGGTCTGCTAATTATGTACGATATCTACGGCTCTCTAGAGTTTGCAGTTATCTTTGCCGATCCATCAATGGGTGGTGCTGTTGATGTTAGCATGCTACGATGGGCACTAATCATGATGTTCATCGGTGCAGTTGGAAAAAGCGCTCAGTTCCCGCTACACGTTTGGCTACCTGACGCGATGGAAGGACCAACCCCTGTATCCGCTCTTATCCATGCGGCAACAATGGTAAACGCTGGTCTCTATCTGGTTGCTCGATTCATTCCATTCTTTGATGTTACAACCCATGGACATGGTGTTGAAGGATTGTCTGATGTGGCGGTATTAATCGCTTGGATTGGTGGAATTACAGCCTTTATGGCTGCCTTGATAGCATTTGTTCAAACCGATATTAAGAAGGTATTAGCATACTCAACAATGAGTCAATTAGCATATATTTTCACTGGTCTTGGTGTTGCACTCTGGTTTTACAACCACGGTGAGCACCACGCCGCGGTAATCGCATTTGGGGCTTCAATGTTCCACTTGTTTAACCATGCAATGGCTAAGGGAATGCTGTTCATGGCGTCTGGTTCGGTAATTCATGAGATGCACCACGCACACCATCATTTAGCACATGGGGATGATGGAGAACACGACGACTTTGACCCACAAGATATGCGAAACATGGGTGGTTTGGCCGGGAAAATGCCGATAACAGCCACAGCAATGGCGATTGGTTCAGCCTCCATTATCGGCCTACCGTTGATTGGTGGTTTCTGGTCAAAGGAAGGAATTGTTGCTGAAACCTGGAATGCTGCTGCATTACACGGTGGAACCGAATTACTAGGTCCAGCATTTTTGATTCTTCTTACTGCAGGTATGACTGGATTTTACATGACAAGAATGTGGATGATGACATTTGCTGGGAAACCAAAGACAGAATTTGCTGACCATGTTGAGGAACAGACGCCTTGGATTCCAACTCCATTGGTGACCTTGAGCGTTATTTCCCTTCTCGGAGGATTCTCCTTAGCAGTTCTCGGTGCAACGAATTGGCTTGGGGAAGCAGAAGCGCTGGGGACACTTGTTCACGAGCATGGAATCGTTTTGGCAATTCTTGAAACACTTGTGCACGCATTCTTACCAACTGAAGCATTCCTATTCATGGTCACTTGGATTACCATAGTACTCTCACTAATTGTTGGGCCTGCAATGGCGATGCGCATTCATGGTGGTAAATTGAAGGATGGTGATAAAGCACCCCAACTAATTGCTTGGATCCCAACACTATCATCTAAGTTCGGCCACGCTAATGTTGATGAATTAGCAAATTCTGGTTTGGCAGATGCACTGCACCGCCGCCTTTACTTTGACGAATTATATGAGTGGGCAATATCAAAGACAGTCATTCCTATTTCACAGGCTTTCACCTGGTTTGATACTCATGTCATTGATGGAGCAATCAAAGGCATTGAATATGGTAGTCAGAAGATAAGTAGAGATGTTCGTAAGGTTACTACAGGCAGTGCATCAGATTACATCCTAGTTGCTGTGATTGGGATGTTTAGCATCCTAGTATTGTTGTGGGGGGTGATTTGAGTGGATTTGATGATGTTTGGTAACCCGTTGACACTGCTAACTCTTGGGCCGATAGTAGCAGCACTTGTATTCATGTTCTTAGCATGGGCAAGTCCTCCATCAAAGCGTGAAGAAATTTCACAATACATTCGCCTTCTCATCTTTGCTTTCTCTTTGTTTTTGTTATCACTTTCAACTTTGATGTTCTTAGAATCTTACAGTGGAATCTCTTGGACTTCAATTGGATTAAACAATTATGTTTACGATAACTGTGTTAATGCTGAAGTCGCACTTGAAGCAGGTGGTTGTGCCCTAGTTGACGGATTTGGTGTTTCATGGCATGTGGGTGTTGATGGTCTTTCATTCCCAATGGTTTGGCTCACTACACTACTAATTCCAGTCTCAATGTTGGTTGAATGGAATGCTAAGAAAGGTGCTCAGTTCCACAGTCTTATTCTGTTGATGGAAGGCGCTCTTATCGGCGTGTTCGTCTCACTTGACCTATTTGTGTTCTACACATTTTGGGAATTAACTTTGATTCCGATGTTCTTCCTCATATTGCTGTGGGGTGGCGACGACCGCAAATACGCGGCTCAGAAATTTTTCATCTACACATTCACTGCAAGTGTGCTAATGTTGCTTGGAATATTGGTAATGTATTACTTCACCCGAGTTCCAGTGTGGGAGGGAAATATCACAGGTCGTGCATTTGATGTGACTTTGATGGCCGCTTCTTCTAATCAGTTGGGTTCCTCTTTCTTAGGTGGATTTGGTATGCAGAAAGCAGTATTTTTGCTACTACTGGTAGGTTTTGCCGCGAAAATGCCGAGCGTACCATTCCATACTTGGTTACCAGATGCCCACGTAGAAGCACCAACAGCTGGCTCAATGCTTTTGGCTGGTGTTATGCTAAAGATGGGTGCTTACGGATTTATTCGAATAGCAGTAGAATTACTTCCCGGTGCATTGGTTTACTTCCAATGGCTAATTGTTATCCTTGGAATGGTAAGTCTAGTCTATGGAGCACTAGTGTGTCTAGGTCAGACTAATCTGAAACGAATGGTTGCTTATTCTTCAGTTTCACATATGGGATTGATATTCCTTGGTATTGCAACTATGCAGCCGCTAGGAATTGCAGGGGCAATTTTCATGATGCTCGCGCACGGAATTATTTCCCCACACCTGTTCGCAGTTTGTGGTGCCTTCAAGCATCATTACCACACCTTAGAAATTGGTTCAATGCGAGGTATAGCCAAGCATTCACCCTGGTTAGGTGGGCACATGATGACCGCTTGGATGGCGAGTCTAGGTTTGCCATTGATGGCCGGTTTCGTGGCTGAAATTGCGATAATGATTGCATTCTGGATGACATTCGGTTGGCTAGTTATTCTGCCGGCATTGACTCTAATCATCACCGCTGCTTACTACCTATGGAGTATGCAGAGAACAATCTTTGAGGGTGGGGAAGAAGGAGAACTACCAGAATCTCTACACGGTGAAGATCCAGTGGATATCACTTGGCATGAGAACGCTGGAATGATTGTGCTTGCAGGATTTGCAGTGTTACTCGGAATACTACCATTCATCTTCTTTGACATGATGTCAGCATATTCTGGTGAGTTTGTATCAGAAATTCTCCTTGATGTATTGAACGAGGTGAGACCATGAGTATGACGACTCTTCTCTCAGACCCGCAAACTGCGACTGCGTTGTTACCAGAATTTACATTAATTGTGGGGATTGTGTTGATGATTCTAGTTCCTAACTTGGGTAAGGGGACTTTCAGAATACCACTTCCAAATACTAATATTCGAATTCCTTACTTACTAGGTGGTGAGAGGTTCACCTTCACTTCAAGCCCAAGGATTCCCGGAATTATCAGTGTACTTACATTGCTGTTTTCAACATCGTTAGCTCTTTGGAGTCAGATGGAAACACCGCTATCGGGTTCGAATGTTTGGTGTATTTCAACTGCTGGAGAAGCATTTGCATCCTGTGCTGGAATGGCTGACCCAACTCTATTACAGATTGATGGATTCAGTCGGCTTGTTGAGATAATTTTCTACGGCTCTTTGATGCTATGTGCAGTTGCAATGTGGAGTCGCATGCCGGCTACACCTCGGTTCATGATTCACGCTCAGGTGTTGGCGGGTAGAAGAGAGGATGAGCGCATTCAGAAATTATTGGACAACCGACGTCAGGTTGACTTCCACCTGTTACTACTAATGGTAGCACTTGGAATGTCAGTGGTTGCGTTAGCAAGCGATGTCTTCGTGCTATTCATCGGATTGGAATTAGCTAGCCTTTCATCATACGTTCTTATTGCGTTCATGAAAGAGAATGAAGAAGCCCCCGAAGCGGGCATGAAATACTTCATTCTTGGCTCAGTCGCTTCAGCAATCGGATTATACGGAATCTCTTTGCTATACCTTTGGAATGGTAATTTGCAGATGACTGACTTGGCAGCAAGTTGGCAAGCAATGGATGGTATTGACCCAATGGCATTGACAGGAGTCGCATTTTTGATGGTGACAATTTGTTTCAAAGTTAGTGCGGCACCATTCCATCTTGCAACACCTGATGCTTACACTGGTGCTGCTAGCCCAGTTGCAGGGGTTTTGGCAACCGGTTCGAAAGCAATGGGATTCGTGGTCTTATTACGTGTGTTAGTAACAATTACCATGCCGGAAAGCGGCGAGGCTTTCTGGGTTCCAGTAGTTGGATTACTAGCAGCCATCACTATGACTTGGGGTAATTTAGGAGCGCTTTCAAGTAATAATCCAAAAAGAATGCTGGCCTATTCATCGGTTGCTCATGCTGGCTACTTGTTGGCGGCAGTTGCAGCACTTGGACTCAACCAAGCAAGAGCAGGCGACCACGTGATTTCAGAACTCATCGTGGCGGCAATGTTGTTCCACCTCACAGTATTGGTGTTGTTCAAGTTAGGGTCGTTCCTAGTCCTCTCTATGTTAGAGAGTGAAGGAAGAGGTAGCAAGTTGGAGGATTTGTATGGTCTAGCCAAGCGAGAACCACTTTTGGCGACAGCACTATTCATCTTCATGTTGGCTTTAGCAGGAGTTCCTCCTCTGGCAGGTTTCCTCTCAAAGTTACTACTTGTAAGTGGTATTATTGATGCTACTATTCACACTTCAATGAGTTTTGATGATGGGATTTTGGCAACACTACAATCGCTACACTGGGTGGTTTACCTTGGTCTTTTGGTGTTCCTTAACAGTGCACTTTCACTGTACTACTATCTCCGTGTGGGATGGGTGATGTTCTTTGAAGACCCGCCGACTCGTAAGAGATTGGTCTATGCTCCGTTCTTGAGAATAACCATCATGCTATGCTTGATTGGCACACTGGCGTTTGGAATAGGGCCACTAGCTGACCACTTGATGGGGCTTGTGAGTAATGCTGCAATAGCCTTCTTTGCTTGAAGAAAAGCTCCTCTGAAATCACGCCTTAGGCGACCCAATGTTCGGGGACGGGTTCAGGACACCTCATGCTCGGGGCTTCTGTGTGCCGTTCATTTTCTGCTTAGATAAGCACAATAACATCCCTTGTGTTCGGGTACAACATGAAGAGTAGTGGAAAGTGTCCAAAATGTGGAGGTGCAGAAATATCCGTAATCAAGGGAGAAAAAATGAAGTCAACTAGTAATGCCCCCGCTTGGTTTCAGGACACTGATTTCCATTATTGTATGCAATGTGGTTACAAGGAATCATACCAACGTCTCGATGTAGTTCCGATAGTTGAACAAGTCCAAAAGATGCAACAGCAAATGGTAATCGTTGCAGTTGTAACTGTAGTCCTAGTTGGGAGTGCTTTGTTCCTTTGGTATATGTTGCGGCTGGCGTAGCCATGATCTCATTTTCCCTGGGCATAGCGCACCCTGTATCCGAAAACATAATCTAATGATAATCATATCAACGGTTATGGAAAGCGATGGTCTACCTGGATTTGAATTTTGGTTGGGGTTGGCTTCTATATTGTTAGCCTTTTTTTACACTTATAGAAATCAAATTATTAATCACCAATCTGAATTTGAATAGCTAATTATATCTGCGGAGTTGAGCATAGGGTAGTCTGTGTGCCTGACCGCTGTACTCCATTCAACACCCGATTTTGACCATGATTCAGGGGTCGAAAGAAGATCGGGTCCACTGCCAGTAAACAAGGGGAACAGTGGTGCGGATGCTTCGAATTCTGATAGGAACAGTGTTCCTAATGGTGACTTGAGCGCATTGGCCCTTTTTGGAAAACGCTCTGCAACCCGACCCCGAAGCACCTTGCAGTGGTCCCGAGTTGACTTATTGTCCAGAGTCATCGGATGAAGATGTTGAGCAAATCCTCTAATGTATAATGGGCATCTCAGGACATGCGCTCACGACCCTTGATGCCAGTGTCCCTCGCACTACTCATGCTGCTCGGTTCCTTCGGGCATGTGATTCCTTCAACTGATTCAGATGGTGGAGAAGGGCAAAGCGAAGGCTTAGACGAACCTTTTGATGACTTGACACTGGCACAGAAACAAGCCTTAGGCGACAGTCCAGTGCTCACTCATGTCAGCGGACGGAACGCGGAACAAACTGATGATGGAATGGCTTGGCAGTGGGCGGTCAGGGCGGGCGGTTCAAAATGGGAGTATGGGGGTGGCATATATGAAAGTGGCAATGATATTTCCCTTGATTCTAGTGGTAATTCCATCATCATCGGAAACTTCTATGAGAGCGCGAGTTTTGGTGGCAATGGAGTCTCTAGCGTTGGAGAACATGATA
>JYMV01010167.1_pt1 | contig 103869 bp, 78 predicted proteins | sample 338911 | NCBI WGS metagenome assembly JYMV01 (sample SAMN03354496, study PRJNA234377) | hydrothermal vent metagenome | biome: Deep sea; feature: Hydrothermal plumes at the Eastern Lau Spreading Center, Western Pacific Ocean; material: Seawater | place: Tonga | collected 2009 | depth 2000 m m | reverse complement strand
CTCCAAGTTCTTCTCAATATCCCGCTGCTGCACCTGCTGTTCCTGACCAATCTTGGCTGTCTCGACCACCAGTGTCTTTTCGACATCTCTAAGACTAACACCCTCTTCCATAGTGAGCTTGGCTCGTTCGATCTCCAGCAGTTTCTCCTGCTCACGAACTTCAACTACCTCTTCCTGTGACAGCTTGGCTACATCCACCATTTGCGTCTTTTCAATCTCTGTCAATGACACTTGACGTTCCTGACCAATCTGTGCCGTTTCAATTACCAAGTTCTTCTCAATATCCCGCTGCTGCACCTGCTGTTCCTGGGCAATCTTGGCTGTTTCGACCACCAGTGTCTTTTCGACATCTCTAAGACTAACACCCTCTTCCATCGCAAGCTTAGCTCGTTCGATCTCCAGCAGTTTCTCCTGATCACGAACTTCAACTTGCTGTTCCATTTCGATACGTTCCATGGAGACGGCTAGATTAGCTTCAAGCTCGGTAATTTGAACCTTTCTGGTCTGCTCAATTTGTTTTGTTTCAACAACCAAGTTCTTTTCAATTTCGCGTTCAGCCACCACTTGTTCCTGCTCTATCTTAGCCGTTTCAACCATCTGCGTAGCTTCGATCTCTCGCTCCTGAATAGCCTGATCTTGTGCAACTCTTGCCTTTTCGACTTCTTGCTTCATCAAGTATTCACGCTCTTGAACACCCTGCTCCATCTCAAACTGAAATTGGAGTGTGTCTGCCTCACGCTCGGCGGCGTAAATGGCTATATTCTTCTGCTGGTCGGATTCAGCCCATGCTTGCGACTGATCAGCTTCTAGCTTGAGAATATTTGCTTCAACATCAATTTGAACGATAGCTACCTCTTTTTCCTGAACGATTCTTTCCTTCTCACGAGCTTGATCTGCGGTAATCTCAGTAATTGTCCGGATACCAATTGCATCAAAACGGTTCTCCATATCCAATGAAACAATCGGCGTTTGGTCAACTCGGATAATAGACACCGATTCAAGCTTAAGCCCATTCTCCATCTGCAAGTTAACACCAACTGCTTCTTGGACTTTGTCAGCAAATTCTTCTCTTCTCTGCAATAACTCCTCAATTCCACTCTCAGCCGCAACACTTCTCAAAGCACCTTCAAGCTTCTGTTCAATCAACTCCCGAATCGTTTCTGGCGTCATATTCTTATCACCAAGAGATTGAGCAGCCCGTAAAATATCGTCCTCCAACGGCTGAACCTGAATATAGAAAACAGCCTCAACATCCGCACGGTTGAAATCAGCGGTAATAAAAGCATCTTGTCCTTCACGAAGTATCTCAAGTCGCATGGTGTTGAGTGAGACTTCCCTAACTTCGTGGATAATGGTGTTCAACCATAGCCCGCCAGTAATATTGATCTTAAATCCGCGTCCCCCAGTTCTAACCAAGGCCACATCGGCCTTAGGTTTTTTGTAGCGGATAACAGAGGCAATAAATGCAATGCTAATAGAAAACGCGATAGCCAATGAAATAAATAAAGCATTGGTGAATTGCTGTAAGGCAAAAAAGCCAACAAATCCTGCCACTGCAATAAGAATTAGAATAAGAGCTATTAAGCGCATTTATTTCTCCTGATACTTCTTTCCTATCATCTCATGACCGAACGCCAAGCCCTAGAACTCGGCATTGAGCGGGATCGTCCTTTCAACGGTTGACGAGGCGAAGTTTGCCAAGCCAGGTTTGCCAAGTAACAGAGAGCATTTTCAATTAGTGTCTTTGCCATTGCTGTTTTCATCGCATCGCGAGTGTCAATTGCAAAAGCAACATAATATCCATCTCCATAGCGGAGTTGAAATCCTATGGGGGCATTATTATCATCACCATGGACTGCAAGCCTAACATACTCGGGCTCTTCGGTAACCCAATGATCATCTAGCACCAAAGCATTCACATCTATCTTGTGAGGCCAAGCGAATAAACCAGTTTGATGTCCTTCACGCGTGACGTTAGCTTTGACATCCCCCGCATTCACCACACGGATTGGATACTGATCGACTGGTAACCAGTCACCGCGCCAGCTGGATTCGTGTGTATGGACCCCGTCAGGCGGCACAATATTGTCATCCATCGCTGATGCCCAAACGATTCCTCCTTGCCTAACGAACTCACGAATTGCGTGATCTGAGTCCTCAACAAAATACTCACGATCGTGCGCCGGGCCATTCCAAGTAAACCAAACAATATCATACTCAGAAAGTACAACGCTGGAAAGTTTAGTGGCGTTATTAGAATCCCCATAATTATCCGGGTTTGGGTTGATGTTAACAATCGTGTACTCAAATTCGTGACCTTCCATATCGACCAGCGACTCCAGAACGGCAGGTTCATTTGTACGATTATCAGCAACAACAACAAGAACACGGAAGGAACCAACAGGAACTACTTTGACGGAGGAGACTATGTTTGAAAAAGGTTGAGCCGCGTTACGCAAACTTCTAGCATCGTGCAAATTTCGAAGCCTAACTTGGAATTCTCTTGGCCCCAACGGGACGGTCAAACGCTGGCCCTCAAAATTGGGTTGCTGGTAGAAAATCGCACGACAGCCGCCAAAAGGAAAATTTGGACCACGATGTATTTGAATCGAAGAGACTGAATTGTCCAGCCCAATCTCGCGAAAATCACTTACATCCCGCATAATCACTCCCCTTTTACCGTGAAAATCGATATCACGATAAACTTGGACAACAAGCGGTATAGCACCATATTCCGGCGGTGTAGGATTAGCGGCAGGAGTAAAACTGATTGACGAAATGACATCGCCAAAATTGTATGGGATTTCGTGGATGCTCGGATAATAGCCAGGCGCCAGGATGAGTTTTCTCCCCTGATGATTAGCATGCTCATGAAATATCGCCTTGTAATTCGGCGCGGCTCTAAAACCCGGTCCCTTGTAAATCTTAATGGAGGAAATAATATCCTGAACCCCTATTTCCTCCGTATTTACAACAGAATCAATGACCGTTACCTTGCGTCCTTGGTAGTTGACATGCTCAAAGACCTCAACAACCAATCGAGGTGCTAATGCCATAATAATTCCCTCAGCCTAATAGCCCTAAACCAGGTCACGCATTGCGCGTGCTCTTTGTCGCTGATCTAGTCTTTCTCTTTCGTGATCGGTCATCTGACGAGCGTCCAGAGCCGTTCTTAGGCCATATTTAATCGCTTCACCTCTTCGCTTAAATAGCCGGAAATACTCAAAACGCGTGAGAGTTGGCGGAATATTACCTGGACAGAGAGTATGCAAACCGACGTGAACGGGATCTCCCATACCAACGTTTGTTTGTCCGCAACTCAACCAACGGGTACCGTCAGGACTAGCATAACCTAAGAACTGGTTGCCGCGTCTTTCAAGTCTGAGATAGAGTTCCCTAACGTTAACCAAACCAGCTCCTCGCCCAACCAAGGAATAGACACGATTAACGTGTCTTTCAAATCTAACGTCGCCTCTAAAACCATGCGGGCCCGAAGTTTTCTCGAGTCTAACAAACGAATGCGGACCTTTCCAGACAATAAGCCCACCATGCTCCTTCAAATCTGGAGACACGCGGAGCCGACACTCAATGGCAAAGTCGCCTGATGCATCCATCAACAAGCGAGGTGCTTCCATGTTTCCACCGCTACCCGGAGGACTACCATGCCAGAGATCCTGTCCCGGATCAGCACGCATCTCCAAGTACCCTTGACGCTCCGACCAAGCTCCACCACCACCGGGATCTTCCCATCTCCACTCCGGCCGCATATCATTACCAATAAATTCGTCCTCAAACACAATTTCGTTAAACTCAGATGACGATGACCAGCCCTCTATTTTGATAGAAGATACAACATCATTGAAACGACCTGGGAGAAAGGCGAAATTTGGTATTTCTTTCTTATAATCCATGGGCTCCATTCTTATCGAAAACTGGGCGCCTTCAAAATCGACATGTTCAAAAAACGCGACATTCGCTCCCTCACGCGGGAAGTCCGGTCCCTTGAAGATACGAACAGAAGAGATCATATCATGCAAACCTAGGTTCCCTGTGTGCGCAATATCACGCAAGATGGTTATCTTTCGTCCTTGAAACTCTGCGTGTTCATAACACTCGACAATTAGCGGCACCGTTCCCCACTCAGGTCCAGCCGTTTCCAAGACGGATCCAAAATTGATTGATGAAATATTATCTGTAAAGTTATAAATCATATCATGGAGATTAGGATAGAAGCCTGGACCCAGTACAAGTTTCCGTCCTTGAAAATGCCAGTGCTCGTGGAGAATAGCCTTATAATTTGGATTGGATTTAAAATTAGGTCCTTTGTAGATCTTCACCGAAGAAATGTTGTCTTGAAACCCGATGTCAGCCGTAAAACTGACCGGCTCGAAGATATACCCTCTTCTACCACCAAAATTAGGGTGTTCGAAAACCTCAACGATGAGACGTGGTATAACAACTGGCATCCTACTTCCTCACAAAGTTTTCCTGCTTTTTTTAGAATGGACTTAGCCAAGGTATCTTATCATTGATTTATATAAACTGTCAAAGAAAAGTCCTACTGATCAGTCTGCTCGAAAACAGCCTCAATATTTGTTAATTGTTTGATTGAGAATTAGCTTACGGCCCTTGCTTTCAGCTGGTAGATCAAATTTAGTGCTTCCATCGGTGTCAGTTGATTTAGATCAAGATTCTGGAGTTCTTCAACGATTGGATGCGTTTTAGGTGTGAATAGCGCCATCTGGAGGGAGTCATCTTGAAAGGTCTTTCGTGAAATTCGCTTTCGTTTGCGCGGCATCCCGCTTGTTGTTAGGTTGGTTGGTGGTTCAGAAGCGTCGTCTGCCTGGTTGCTTTCTATAGAAAGGTTATGTTGTTCGAGTATAGCCAAGATCTGGTTAGCCCGATCAATGACTATCTGTGGTAACCCGGCAAGTCGTGCCACATGAATTCCATAACTTTGATCGGTACCGCCCCCAACTACTTTGCGCAGAAACGTGATTTTTTCGCCGTCTTCATGTACAGCAACATTATAATTTTTGACATTCTTATATTTGCCGGCAAGCTCAATTAATTCATGATAATGCGTGGCAAATAAGGTTTTGGCTCCAATCTTTTTGTCATCAAGAATATATTCCGCAACAGCCCAAGCAATACTTAATCCATCGAATGTGCTGGTCCCACGGCCGATCTCGTCAAGAATAATCAAACTTTTGGATGTCGCATTGTTAAGAATATTTGCAGTTTCATTCATTTCAACTAAGAATGTGCTTTGTCCCATAACGAGATTATCCGACGCACCAACACGCGTAAAGATCCTATCGACCACACCAATCTTGGCTGCCGATGCTGGCACAAAACATCCTATTTGAGCCAGCAATACAATCAGCGCTGTTTGGCGGAGATAAGTCGATTTACCACTCATGTTTGGACCGGTAATGATATGCATCTGCTGATCGGTACAATTGAGTTCTGTGTTGTTGGGCACAAACCCCTCCCCGGTAAACAATTGCTCTACCACGGCATGGCGGCCGTTTTCGATGATTAAATCACTGCTATCATTGATAATTGGCTTTGAGTAGTCATATTTTGAAGCAATGTAGGCGAAATTAGCGATCACATCGACCATCGATATGGCAGACGCGATTCGTTGTATACAATTGGTCCGACTCGAAATCTGGTTTCGTATATCACAAAAGAGATCGTATTCAAGCTGATGAATCCGTTCTTCCGCATTCAGGATTTGTGACTCACGCTCTTTCAAATCCGGCGTAATGAATCTTTCAGAATTGGTTAGCGTTTGTTTGCGAATATAGTGATCAGGTACAAGATTGAGGTTGGGTTTGGTTACGTCAATATAGTAGCCGAAAACTTGATTATACCCAATTTTCAACGAACCGATGCCTGTGCGCTCGCGTTCAGCTTGTTGCAATTCAGCTATCCAATCCTTTCCAGATAGTGTGATTTCTCTTAGACCATCAAGTTCCTCACTGTAACCATCGCGTATGATATTTCCTTCCTGAATAGTTACTGGCGGTTCCGGGTGAATCGCATTATCAATCAGGTCAGCCAGATCCGTCATCGGATCAAGTTGTTGATTCAGATCTATCAAAAACGGGGCGGAACAGTCTTCAAGTTGTAGTTTGACTGAAGGAATAAGTCTCAGAGAATCTTTCAATGCCAGCACTTCGCGCGCGTTTGCAGTCCCCAGGCTGATACGGGAGATTAAACGTTGGATATCATACATCTGTCTTAATGCTTCACGCAGTTCTTCCTGCAGCGAAATCCGACTCTTTAGCTCGTCGACGGCCTCAAGCCTTTGATTAATTGAATCTGTTTTCAGATGTGGCTGGAGTAGCCATTGTTTCAGGCAACGTGCCCCCATCGAAGTCATGGTCTGATCCAGCATTTCCAACAGGGTCCCTTTCGATGAGCCATCTCGCATTGATTGTGTCAATTCAAGATTTCGCAGAGTGTCCGCATCCAAGACCACGAAGCTATGGGTGGTGTAGGTGCGAAGCGACTGAATGTGCTGTACCTCCTGTTTTTGCGTTTCATGCAGGTAGTAGATCAATGCTCCGGCGGCACACGTTGCTGCTGACATATTCTCGCATCCAAATCCATCAAGTGAGAGAATGCTAAAATGATCGAGTAATTCAGACCGAGCTGATTGGTGATCGAAACGCCAGTCAGGAAGATAGTTAATTGTCGCCTTGAATTCGATGTTAATTTGATCCAAAATCTCCTGATTCTCAAAATCTTCAGAAAAGAGACATTCCGCTGGTCCAATCCGGTTAACTTCCGACCAGAGATCTGATAGTTCCTCTAATTCCGTAACTGCAAATTCCCCCGTTGAAACATCAACCGAAGCAAGACCATAGGTGTCCCCGATTTGGTGAGCAGAAATCAGGTAATTGTTAGATTTTTGATCCAGTGCGTTTGAATCTGTCACTGTTCCTGGTGTAACTACACGAACAACGTCCCGTTTGACAAGCCCTGTGGCCTGTTTGGCATCCTCCATCTGTTCAACGATCGCGACCTTGTGTCCCTCTTTTACGAGCTTATAAAGGTACGAATCCAGAGAATGATGTGGCACTCCAGCCATAGGGATAGGGGTACCTGCGGTATTCTTATCTCTAGCGGTGAGGGCAATTTCTAACACCCTCGAAATTGTCTCAGCGTCCTCGCCAAATGCTTCATAAAAATCACCGACGCGGCATAGAACAATCGTGTCTGAGTATTGGTTTTTAACACGATTATATTGCTGCATCAAACCGGACTTTTTTTTCGCTCCCAACGCTCATTTTCTCCCATTGTCAGATATCTGGATAGCATAGCAGAATAGGGTGTTCATGTCAATGTGGAATTGGGGTTGAAGATCCCGCAATCCATGATATAATCTGATCTTGTGATTCCGCGATCTCAAGTCTTTAGATTTGTGATAGCATTATTAGTTGCTATCTGCGTTAGCTTCGTGCTCTTACGCCAAATTGAAATTGGACGGATACCAGAGACAATCAGAAGGATGCCTCCTTCAACGCTATTGATTGGATTCGTTCTCTACTGCATTTTTATTTTGGCAAAGACGATCCGGTTTCGCCAGTTGCTCGCCATTGACCGGTCAATTCTTAAGCTCTTACCCATATTCGCACTTCACACGTTTTGGGGAAATATCTTACCCTTCCGAAGTGGGGACTTGTCGTACATCTTCCTGATGAAATCACGAGAGCAGGTCATGGAAACAAAAAGTCTGGCTTCGCTAATGTTAGCTAGCATAATTGACTTGACATTGCTAATTGGATTAATGATCATGACAAGTCTTCTGCTAAAATCAGATTTGGCGGGATTTTCATATTTTGGGCTTCTTGTCGTGCCAATTTTATTTGGCCTCGGACTGCTTAGCGTGATCGGATCAGCACTTTTTGCTCGGAAGGCATTAACTCGTTTAATCGAAACTGTTCAGAATTGGTTTCAAGGTTCCAATTTCCGCCCAATTCAATGGATAGTTGAAAAGATTCTGGCAGTCATGCAGGAACTACTTTCAACTGGCTTGGATCGACATTTTTTGCTGACTTGGGTGTACTCGATTGTCAACGTGGTTATCCGCTTTGGATTTCAGATCTACTTAATTGTTGAAATGGGAGTGAAGGTTCCAGTAATAAACCTGATCTTTGCTCTGGTGTTCACAAATATTTTTAATCTGTTACCAATCCAGAGTATTGGGAATTTTGGTACAATCGAAGCCCCGTTTTCCTGGGCGCTGATTCACTTTGGAACCACAAAAGAAGTTGCGTTTGTTACTGCATTCAGCTTGCATATTATTATACTCATTTACTGTTTGCCAGTTGGACTTTACGGTCTAATTTCGCGGAGAAGGACAACATCTTAAATCCATAAGTTTCTTCCAGAATTGTTGATACAGATCTAAATCTCAAAGGTGGGATTAATGACTCAAACTGGATTCATTGCATCACTTATGATCGCTTTAGTTTTATTGAATACACAGAGTTCATCCGCGTTGCTTCGAGCGGGGGCAAGCAGCCGAATTATTACACCTCAAAGTTCCGCTTATCTTGCCGGATTGCGGAACAATCGCTTGAGTCAGGGCGTTCATGACGATCTTTTTGCACGATGCCTGATTCTTGATGATGGCCAAACACGGGTTGGATTTGTATCTACCGACTTGATTGGCCTAACGTCTTCTGCTATTGCTGAGATTCGAAATCGGGCCACGTTGATCGGATCCTCGGCTGAAAATGTGATTATTACCTCAACACATCAGCATTCTGGTCCCGACACAATTGGGCTCTGGGGAGAGAGCGAATCCCACTCTGGCGTGGATCCAGACTACACGGATTTTCTCTATAACCAGATTGCTTCCGCTATTAAAGACGCAAGCGAGAATCTCGAACTTGCTGAAATCTCGTTTGGAGCATCTCAAATAGAAGAATCAGATCGGGTATCACGAAATGTACGAGAACCGGATTTAATCGATCGCGAACTTGGAGTAATCAAGGTCGACCGCACCAACGGAGAAACGATAGCTACAATGGTAAACTTTACTGCACACCCTGAAATTATGTGGTCTGACAGCCTGTTGCTGACAGCAGAATATCCAGGTGTCGTTTACCGTGAATGTGATGAAAAAATCGGTGGAATAACACTTTTTATTAATGGTGCCCTAGGAGGAATGATCACAACCAACAATCAGTTTAACACTTTTGAGGAAGTTGAACGAATTGGTGGGATCGTCGCCCAAAAAGCGGTTGAAGCAGCTGAGTCGGCCGAAAAGCAGGTTAATCCCAAAATCCAACACTCATTTAAAACACTTGAAATCCCCCTCGAAAACCAACAATTTCAAGCACTTATGAACTTGGGTATCTTGCCGAAAGAAATGCCTGTAAACGGCAATATCCATACCGAAGTTCATCTAATTGAGATCGGGAATGCCCAGATTGCAACCTTTCCCGGTGAGGTCTTACCCAAACTCGGTTTTCGCATTAAGAACAGCATGACAACGGATTACAACTTCATTTTGGGGCTGGCTAATGATGAACTTGGTTATATCTTGGCTACTGAGGATTATTCGAAGGAACTTTACGAGTACGAGAAATCCATGTCGATTGGGTCACAGATCGGTTCTATAACAACAAATGCCCTATTAGATCTTCTTGGCAAGTAGCTGTTTTAGCCTTCCAATTCGATTTTGAGATATAATTTCGATGAATGACCCTCGAGGTAGGATGCGGAATTATGGTATATTGTTCATAGTGTAAAGACGAGTATCGTTCTGGTATCCTCAAACCCATACGGACTTAATGTCAATCTAGTTGATCAACCTCTAACCAAGCGATAAAGCCTGTATTAGTTGACTGGCAACTTGTAGCCCACATTCCCAGCGAAATAGACGGATACATGATTCAAGGAATTCCCGAAAATGAGAAAATCAAAGTAAAATCTCATCAACTTATCGCTTTCGACAATGTATTGGGTGATTTATCTGCTAACGGAAACTGGGGAGAGTTTTGGCGCCAAACAGTGGTTTTGCATGGGCCAGCATAGTTATTAGAAAGTATCTTGCTTCATTTAAAATTCTGAAAAACGAGGATTTTTAAGCTGAAAACGAGTGAAACTTTAGCGTTTTTTTTGACATGCATCTTGATTCCCAACCTTCTATTTGCTGATGCTTATCAGGCTCAGGTCGGTGACGAGATTATGATCTTTGTTCTCGGTCAGCCTGAATTTAAGCAAACAGTAAAAGTCCGACCAGACGGGATGATTAGCTATTTTGGCAAAGACATCAAAGTAAAAGGGGAAACAACAGATGAAATTCGTTATCGGGTCTATGATCACCTTACCCAACAGGGCTTGCTGAAGAATCCAATTATTATGCTGACTGTCACTTCGACACAAGATATTTTTGTTGGTGGAGCAGTGCGATTACCTGGGCGCTATCCATTGAATTCTCAGCAAGAAATTGGTCTTCAGCGAGCGATTGCATTGGCAGGTGGTATGCTTGAGACTGGGGATTTTCATAAGGTGCAGGTCATTCGACGGGATCAAACAATAGAAACATTGGACCTCTCGCCTGGTACTGATTACCATTATGTGGCGGTTCAAAGCGGAGACTTGGTCTTCGTGCCAACGTTGGCTCAAGTTGAAGTACAGGGACAGGTACAGACTCCTAGCAAAATATTAATCCGGCAACGGATTAGAATTGATCACGCCCTGACCCGTGCTGGAGGCCCGATTTATGATGAAGCGGATCTTTCAAAGCTCGTGATTGGGAAATCGAATGGACACCAAATCGAGATTGAGGTTTCTGAGCAATTTTGGAAGGATCTCAACAAAGATGAAAATGAGAGTTATTATTTGCAAAATGGTGACGTATTGTATGTTCCGAACGCTTATAAAGTCGATCGGATTTATGTGCTTGGGTACGTCCATCAACCTGGCGCACATAAAATACGCGCACCCATAACAATCCAGCAAGCAGTTGCATTGGCTGGTGGGTCAACTGAAAAAGCCAATCGAACAGAAGTGACAATTCGCAGACCAAACGGCCAAGTTGAACAGGTTGCGCTTGGTGACGATAATGATTCAAAAATTCTAATTCATCCCGGAGATTCAGTTGAAATCCCCAAGAAATTTGATGTGAACTGGTCTCTGATTTTCAGCTTCATTTCGGTCTCCTCTGTTGCAATCAGCATTTTGAGTAGAAGATGACAACTTCCCCAAAACAAAAATCTTGACGCTTTCATTCAACCTATTGTAGAATTGGTCACCAACGTACTACAGTTCAAAGTGTAGTCTGGATCCAATGGCCAGCTTAGACTTAATCAAGAACCTCGATAACCCAGCGCCAGTTGATATAATTGAATCTGCACTGGGTTATGTCGGACGCGGATATGCGCATCTCGACCGAGCAAAACTGGCCAAAGGGGAGAAACAGAAACTCAGTGAATACCGAGATGTTATTGATAGTTGGAATCGGGCTATTATAATCGGTCTCCACACTGTGCCTTCAATTATGAAGTCCGTTGATCCGGGCATCCATTACCTGCTTAGCGTGAAATTGATGGAATCGTCGGGTGACCTTCGTCAGGCAATTACAGACCTTAGTTATACCATCAAGGCTGATTCGACACATACGAAATCATACATTAAGCGAGCTGAAATCTATGAAGAGCTCTCAGTCTATAGAAAAGCGATAGATGATTTAACAACTGCTATCGAGATTTCCCCAGAAACTGGTACATCCTATGAAGCAAGATCAAGAAACTATCTACAGCTACGACAATATAGGGCCGCTTCTGCAGATTTGGCGGTTGCCATTGAGAAACGTCCGGAAAAAGCATCTAACTACTACAATCGAGCAAATACGTATCGTCTACAGAACAAACTTGATCTTGCACGTTTGGACTATCTAAAAGTAGTAGAGCTTTCACCACAATCTTCGTTGAGCAAGCTTGCCGAAGTCTGGATCAACGAAATTCCTGACACATTGGTACCAAAGGAAAAAAAGTCGAGTAAATGGAATTGGTTTCAGAAAAGCCAACAAGAATAATGGAGAAAATTCTACTGTCATTTCGAAAGCTATTCTTATTGTCAACAGTATGCCTAATCAATTTTTTTACAGTGGCTGTTAATAGCCAAAACATCCATGAAAATGCAGGAACGCGTGCTATGCCATTTCTGAAAATCGGGGTCGGTGCGAAAGGAATTAGCATGGGTGAGTCACAAGTTGCACTGGCACACGATATGTATGCAGTCTATTGGAATCCCGCGGGGCTTTCCAGTGTGAAGCGCACCCAGTTTGCTGCTATGCACAATAACTGGTTTGAAGGGATCAGCCACCAATTTATCGGGGTTGCGCAGCCAGTTGGCAGAGGCGTCATCAGCACAAGCATTATTTACCTCTCATACGGAACAATTACGGGTCGGGACGCAAATGGCAAAGAAACAGAGGAGTTTCGACCTCGGGATCTGGCAATGCTGTTGTCCTATAGCCAAGAATTCGGAAATACTGCACTTGGCCTTAACCTTAAATGGGTGAGTGAGAAAATTATTGAGGATATAGGTGCACAGGCCATTGCCTCGGATATAGGTGTTTTACATACCATCCCAGGTAAGAATCTCGCCATTGGTCTCAACATCCAGAATCTTGGTACAAAAGCCAAGTTTGTTGAGGATTCGGAAGAAGCGTTCAGTTTGCCCGTGAACATTAAATTTGGATTAGCTTATCATGTGCCTGGAGATAAATTGGCAATCACTGCCGATATAAACCGACCATCAGACAACGATTTAACATTCGGTTTGGGGGTCTCCCTTACCGTTCTCCAGCGACTTCATCTACGAACAGGGTACAAATACGAACTCGGTGGCAATGATCTCGGCGCAGCATCTGGTATTACCACTGGCTTCGGTATTACTATCGGTGATTTTGGACTTGATTACGCCTTAGGTTCCTTGGGCAAGTTTGGCGCAGTTCATCGATTTTCGCTACTGTCTAACTTCTGAGTTTAGACAGTAATTATTCCCTACTCAATACCTCGATCTCAGATAGAATTTTATCGATATGTTGATCTACATCGCTTCCCTGGTTGAATTCTTCCAATTCTGTTTCATCAACACCTTGAATCAAATCCTCTTCTCCAGACACTGCACTAACTGTTTCCGCAGCAACACCATTTGTTTCCGTGCTATCATCAGCAATTATATTTTGGACATCCGATAGAAATTTTCCGATATACCAATCTATCCCTTCACCCTCTGGTTGCTGCTCTAAACCATCCACCTGCTGCTTTGTGATTTCAGCTTCTACTGGATCAGCAGTATTATCATCCTCCGCTTCAATTATTTCCCGATCCTGTGAAGTTACATCACTAGCAGAATCCACTTCGCTTGCAGTATCCAATGCCTCATCTTCAGACACTAAATCACTACCGGAATCTTCGGCAACATCCGGTTCAGCGTTGTCCTTATCCTGCTCTTCCCCAGTTGTTGTTTTCTGCTTTGGTGAAACATCATCTTGATTGGAATCTGCAACATCCTTTATCTCTTCTATCTCTTCGGAAACTTTGGTTTCAGGATCAAAACCGGAAGAAATCTCATCAGTACCTAGTTTAGTTTCTTCTACCTTTGCCTTGGTCGTGTTATTAAAATCTTCGAGCTGTAGTGATTCTAATTCCGATGCCGGGCTGAGTTCCTGATTCAGATCGCCATCAGCTTGACCTACATCCTCGGATTCGACCGGTAGGATGGCCAATTCATCTTGATCTTGAATTGTCGGTATTTGTTCAATACTCTGTATATTTGGATCTTCTGTATCCTGTTGTTGTTCCACTTCTGCTGTGTCGGGGATGGATTCTGGTTGCTCTTCCTGCTGATAGAAAGAACCTGATTCCTTCTGCTTTACAATGATATTATGTAACTGCGCAATTTCTGCACGCCGATCAACTTCGATTTCGTCCTCTATCTCATCGTCTTCGACCCCATTACGAGTTGATCTTCTCCGAAAAAAGATAAAGAGAAAAAGTACCATTGCTCCAACGCCAATAACACCTGATATGGCTGCGACTGTAAGCCAGACTGGAAATTGATACATCCTAAGTTCAACCGTTCGGATTGGCGGATTAACAATATATTCTAGACTTGGATCAATAATAAATTTGTGCTTCCCCTCTTCTTTGGGTACGTATTTCGCTTGATATAGAGATTGATCAGCAGTTTGATCAAAAATTATTTTTTCCTCTACCTCCCGCGAGATCACTTTACCACCAATTTGACTAGATGAATACGTACCTCCCACTAATCGAATCTGAAGGCCTATTTGGCGGCCGGGTTCATAGGTAGGAGGCAGTGGACCAAATTCAAGCCGGCCTATGGACGTATCTGGCTGTTTCCTCTTGAAGGCCAACAACTCGACCTGATTATCATTATCAACAGAAACCTGCCAACGTCCGAGAGCAGGTTGGGGAATCCAATAAGATGTGCAATGGCTGGTTTCAAAATAGGGAAAGATATAATTTCCTTGCGAGTCTTTGATTTCAATATCAGATTTGCGTTTTTGGGATGATGTAAACTGAAGCTCTAAACTCTCTATTTCGGGATCATGAAGAAAGATATGCAGCTTTGATGGAATTTGCTTCTGCTCATACAATTGATATTCATCCATATCATTCATGACATACAAAAACGCAGTAAGCAGATTATTATGAGGTCGTTTCTGACCATTGGAAACGGAGATTGATTTGTCCTGGAGATTCATTAGAAAATAGCTTTTACGATTAAAACTGTTTTTTAAGAACCGGTTCCACTGCTTCTTGGTAAATCCTGCTTTACTATCAGTCATTAAAATCAGTACCTGAGATTCGATCGATGGCATACTTTGGAGTGCCTTTTCTGCCCGAAATAAAGCTTGCCCGATAGTACTACCTTTTTTCTCCACCTCATTGATGGGTACGGCTAACTTACGTTCCAAGTTAGCCTTCTGCTCTATGTCGCCGTCGATTCGCGTCGGCTCAATGACCAATATCACGGAATCGGTAAATCCGATCACGCAGACCCATTGATCGATTTGAAGGCGATTGATCAAAACTTTGGCTGACGTCCATCTCCATTTATGTGTGTCTGTCATATCCATACTTCTGGAGTTATCAATCAGGAGAACAATACTTTGAAATTCTGAGTTACCAAAGCATAGAGTGCCAAAAGAGGAAACTAGGAGAAATATGCAAAAGAATGGGAGGAGAAATCGGATAGCAATTGAAATACGATGGGGACATGAATGGACACGCTTCATTTCATGATCTTCAGTTTTTCATTATTAATTAGTATGAATTTATCAGCGACTTACTATCTTTTCGAGAACTTTCTTAGCGATCGATAAGGTTGTTTCAACAGGCACTTGTTTGCCGGACTCCATTACCAACACAGCAATGTCGTGAGTGCTAAAAAGGAAATTATGATCGGCTTGCCACACCAATCCATTAAAGATTTTTGTCGGATCCGCGAATGGCTGGTAAATCGGTTCACGTTTTCCATTTATCATCACACTTCTACTGGAAAGACGCGTTCTGCCCTCTTCCACAGCAGTTCTAGCGTCCTCCTCGGATTCAAACAGCCAATAGTTAATAGCAAGATTCTGCCCCGGTTTGCCGTGCAACCACCACCGATCACGCCATCCAATCAGGCAAGCGGGGTCTTTCGGCGACGTGGGTGAGTAAATCTCCTGTGCAGAAGAAAAATAAGGCCGATAATCCTGTAGATCGCTTTCTGTTAATCGAATTGATTCTAATGTAATAGGCATATATAACGACAATATTCTTTAGTTATTATACTTGATATTATTTTAGCATAGGCCAAACAGTACAACAATTAAAACAACGTATGATTTGATTGGAGGATTCAACGATTTTGTGTTACGATTATGCCGAATCCATATAATCATAAGATCAGCGACAGCGAACCTATAATTCGCTTTGGGGGCTTACCTAACCGTAAGTAGTATCCCATTTTCATCGAAGCAAGACTCACAAGGTGAATTCGAGAGGATGTGGTCATTAGAAAACGCTAGCTACGCAGGCGGAAGTTATTTTCTTTAAATAAATTGAGAATTCAAGGACACTGAAGAGGTCACTAGCTGGTAGAATATAGAGAAAAAGAATCCTCGAACAAAAGAACCACTTAGCCAGTCTGAAAACTGCAGAAGTTCCACTGATTCAATCTAATTTTTTGGGGAATAGCAGGATTAATGTCTAGTCAAGTTGATAGGGTTTCGTCCAATATTACCGAAATATGCTTTTATCTTCCCATGCATTCTTCAAGATTAACGATTAAACGAACGACCAGCATAATCCTCATCTATAATCAATTTTAACAAAAGGGTGGTGAAAATAACTGTGCAGTTCCGTGCTGATTCCTCTGAATTACTTAAGGCTATTCAAGGCCTGCAATCAAAGGCGGGTGCACACAATCGATTGAACCAGTTGTCACATGTCGATTTCCGTACACTGGAAAACAATAGGGTTGAAATATCAGCTAGAAACATTCTAGCTGATATGAAAATTCTTGCAGACGCTGAAATTGTCTCTTCCGGATCGTCCAAAATCCCCATCCTCTGGTTTAGTGACATTATCCGTCAATCAGACTCCGAGAGCATTGGAATTGAATCTACGGCAAATAACCAGATCCAAGTCACTTGTGGCAACCAAGTTCACACTTTCAGCGCCATTGATCAGCAATCTTCTGCTTTCATCTTACCAACAAATTGGTTAAATAAGAGGAATTGGAAAAGAACCTCACCCGCGTTCACGATTTCGTTCATTGTCCACGCTATTTTTGTTATTTATATTGCACTGACAATAACAACAAAGTTACCGACCGAATCCATTTCTATTGAGATGGTAAACGTACCACTTCCAACTATTCGCAAGATTAAAAAACCAATTGTGAACCGTGTCCAACGACGGGTTACGCTTAAACCATCATTGCGCAAGACGCCACAACCCCAAGTGCAGATTACCGCTCCAACTCAAGTTGCGGAAACAGCTAAATTATCCACGGCACCAATACACCGAAATTTTTCTCGCAACCCAGAACTGCCTAACAGGATTCCAGATCCAATGTCAACTACGGCAAAACTGCCGGCAAACCCGAGGGAGTATGTACTGAAGCGGTCAAGTGGATCTCCAACTAAAGTTAAAAGTGGGTCAGGAATAGAAACTGGACGGTTTCGCGCCCAAAGCCAAGGGCGAAAAGACTCAAAAGGGATTTCATCCATTATTGAGACAACAGGAGCAACCGATTCTGCTGATCTGTCGTCATCAAAATTTCAGGATCTGATTAGAGTACCAGACAACCAACTTGGTGCTATCATCGTTGGTCAAGGGAAGGACGTTCAGGGTCATATTCGACTAATCCGCCTCAAGCATTCTCTGTCTGATTGGTGGCAGGATCCAACCGCGATTCCAAGTTTTATGACCTGGCTAGGTGATCATACCCTGTTGAAAGCGGATATGAAGTTCGAAGGAGGGGCCTTACCGTTAACGGACAGAAAAATATTGGATGCGCCCATTATTTTCATGACGGGGCATGACAAGGATATCACAGTTGGGCGTAACATGGTAAAGGGTGGCCCCTTAACAGATGGATTCAGTTCGGAAGAACGAGCCGCTTTACGCGAGTATCTGGTTGAACGCGGCGGAATGCTTTACTTTGATGATTGCGGTTTTAACGGTCTTTTTGCCAGACAGGTCGAGTTCGAACTCAGTCAGATTCTACCCGAATATCCGCTCAAGCACATACAATACAACCACGAAATTTATAAAGTATACTATGAGCTTTCAGTGCCACCTAACGGTGGGGATGTCTACTGGGGAAGTGAAAATAAACCGAGGGCCTCAAAATTCAGGTTTCATAAAGGAATTACAATTGGACGTCGGTTGGCTGTGGTTTATAATCGGAAAGACTATATGTGTGCCATGGAAACGGCAGAGATCAGCAGTCGAACAATGTTACGTATGCGTCGGTCGGCAGATGTGCACCGGTTCATGACAAACCTGCTCTTTTATACCATGAAGTATGGTGGTAACGTGGATCGGTCGCAATATAAAAATTGAGCTAGATTGGCAGGATACAGTCAGAAGAATCGTTTTTGGGTGAATTGACGTATGGCGACACTTGATGCCCAACCAAGTTGCCCGATTCGTATGGTCTCAACAGACCCCGCAGTTGGTCTGCTGGTTTTTCTTCAGGTGTAAGCCACTGATCGAAATCCTCGACATCAAGAATCACCGGCATTCGATGGTGAACCTCCGACATGAATGCGTTGGCGCTTGTGGTAATGATAGTACAAGATCGAATTGGATTGCCTCCGGGTGGCGTCCAGTTTTCCCACAACCCAGCAAAGGCAAAAGGTGTGCGTGATGCCGTTTGAATATACATCGGTGTTTTGCTGCCGTCTTCGTTCTTCTTCCACTCGTAAAAGCCATCGGTGAGTATTAAACAACGCCGGTGTCGATAAGGAATTCGGAAAGAAGGTTTTTCCGCGAGAGTTTCAGATCGGGCATTAATCATTTTGGAACCAATTTTGTGATCCTTGGCCCAATGCGGGATCAATCCCCAATGAAAGCACTCAACTTCAGAACCACCTGTGTTGGCGACAACAGGAACTGGCTGCGACGGCGCGATATTATACCGAGGGGCATAATAATAACCGGAAAATTTGAATTGGGGGAAAGTCTCGGTTAAAGTTGCCTGATCAGCAACGAATGTAAAACGGCCACACATTCTGATAACAATCCTCAAGAGAATTAACTGATTATTGTTGAAGGTAAAACTATTTATGCTAGAAATATTATCATAATGCAGGTAGCATTCTCAACCAACCTGGGCGAAAAATGTCTGATATTTCAGAAAATTATGCGTTAAATCAGCCGCTGATGGATATGGAGTTTATCGACATTTCATCTCCATATCAGGCAAGATCATAGATGTTGGGAGGAAAGAATGTTTAAGATTACTGAACAAGCGATTACTGCAGACGACGTCATTCAATCTGTCGAAGCCGACGATGCCGGAGCGATTGTTACCTTTCTTGGAACAGTCCGGAACAATACGGGAGGTCGTCAGACTGCTTACCTTGAATATGAAGCCTATATCCCTATGGCAGAAAAGAAAATGGCTGATATTGCCGATGAGATCCGAGAGGAATGGGGAATCGGACAGGTTGCCATTTTGCACCGTGTCGGTCGTCTGGAAATAGGTGAAGTCAGTGTAGCCGTGGCGGTTGCATCCCCACATCGTAAAGATGGATTTGAAGCTTGTAAGTACGCTATGGATCGGCTAAAACAGATCGTCCCAATCTGGAAACGTGAAGTCTGGCTGGATGGTGAAGAAGAATGGGTAAAACCTGATCCAATTTACTTTGAGAGTGAAGAACATGGTCGAGATTAAACCAATTAAGAACCCTATTGATGTGACTATAAAGGTCCCTGGTTCAAAGAGTTATACGAACCGTACTTTGTTGATTGCGTCGCTGGCAAATGGCAAATCACACTTGTCTGGTGCATTGTTTAGCGACGATACGGATTGCATGGTCGATTCGCTTCGAAAGTTAGGCGTATCAATTTTAGCAGATCCAGAAAACTGTACTTTTGAGGTGGTAGGCAACGGTGGTAATATTCCGGTCAGTCAGGCGGATCTATACATCGGCAACGCTGGAACTGCCGCACGTCCGCTTGTCAGTTACGTTGCTTTGGGAAATGGTAGATTTCGTATTGACGGAGACCCACCAATGCGTGAGAGCCGTCCAATCGGAGATTTACTGGATGCTCTTAGACAACTTGGGGTTGAAGTTCGATCAGAGTTGAATAATGACCGCTTCCCCCTAATTGTTGATGCCAAAAAACTCAGAGGGGGAAAAACCCGTCTCAGCGCCAACAAAAGTAGCCAGTTTCTAACTTCGTTGTTGATGATTGCTCCAGTTACCCAACTTGGCATAGAAATCGAGCTTGAAGGCAATCTGATTTCAAAACCGTATATCGACATTACCATTTCGGTCATGCGCGCGTTTGGAGCAGACGTTATCAACGAAGACTATCATTCATTTAAGGTCTATGGCAGTCAGACCTATAAACCACGGAACTATCAGATCGAACCGGACGCATCGAATGCATCCTATTTTTTTGCCTTGGCGGCAGTCACTGGTGGAAGGGTTCGCCTGGAGAATTTAAGCCTTAATTCCGTGCAGGGGGACATACACTTTGTTAAAATTCTCCAACAGATGGGGTGCCAAGTCATTTCAAAAAACAGGGCAATTGAAGTTGTTGGAACAGAAAGACTGACAGGTGTTGATGTAGACATGAGCGAAATCTCGGATACATCACTTACGTTGGCAGCAATCGCCCCGTTTGCTGAGGGAAAAACAACCATCCGAAACATTGAACATATCCGCTGGCAGGAAACCGACCGCATCCACGCAGTGGTAACCGAGTTGCGAAAACTCGGTGTCAGCGTCACCGAATACGATGACGCGATTGAAATTGAGCCAGTATCAGAGATCCAACCAGCCGAAATTGACACTTATCATGATCACCGAATGGCGATGAGTTTCTCATTAATCGGCATTAAAAAACCCGGAATCAAAATTAAGAATCCAGGTTGTGTTAATAAGACTTTTCCCACTTTCTTTGACGTACTAGCAGGATTGGATCAACAGGCTACATACGAGATTTGAGATATCCCCAAGAGGTCGTCAGTTTATCCAACGGGTCCACCGGCATGTTGTTGGACTTGATTTCGGAATTCTGCTTGACTTCCTTCTCTTCCAAAATTCGGTCGTAGATCCGAACTTCGTCAATCGCCCCAATTAGAAACCTTCCGTTGTGTTCGCTGCCCACTCTGCGTTCCTTCATGTTTTCAGGGGCTTTTCCCGCAGCGCCTTCTTGAATCAATTCGCCATCTACGTAGAGCTTTAGACTTTTTGCACCACCATCTTTGGGATCCGAAGTGTAAATGATATGATACCATTTTTCTGCTTCAGCATTCATGCGGATCTTAACGCCGTCATTTTTATGAACCTGTATCTGGTTACCTTCAAATTTGAAGTGGACTTTACCCGGCTCCCACATCCAAGTGGAGACAATTCCTTGAATGCCGCCAAACGAGTTTTCCATCGCCCAACATTCGATAGAAACCTGTTCCCAATCTCCAAGTGCTGGAATTTCAACGTAGCAATCGGCATCACCCACATATTCAAAGGCTTGACCAAAATCCCCTTTCGGTGGTCCGTCGATGGACTTTAACTTTCCTTCAATCTTGCCGTCATTACCTTCTCCAGACAAATCTGTTACCTTGTTCTTTGTCACAGTATCCTTATCGAAAGAGTAATAAAGGACTAATCCATCGGTGACGAACTCTTGTCCATTTGCAACCTGAGAAATTGAGACTGTCAAAAATGCAATGGTTACAATTGCTATTAACAATAAATGGTTTCTAAACATAATTATCATCCTAGATCTGAATTATAGTATACAACTTAAGGTTATTATACTTTAAACATGGGCTTGGTTACAGCATAAAAACTCCCACAGATTCGAAATTTCACAATCTTTCTGCTAAGATTAAAGACAACAGATAAATATCATCAGGTTATTGTGTCAACTTGATTCCTTTGATTGGATTATGTATGATGATTAGACTTAATTTGGAAAGCCTACCAAGAATTTAGAAAAGAAAACCCAATGATTGAATACCTGCAAAAATTCCAAAAAAATCATACAATCACAAACGGGCTTCCGAGTAATGATGTCCGATCAATCGTTGTTGATAGCCTAAATAGTATCTGGGCTGGTACTTCAAAGGGACTGTCTCAATTCGACGGTGTAAAGTGGACGCTAGTTGCCGAGATAGCTGACATCTCGATTTTGTATGTAGATAGCAATCAGGATCTATGGACTGTTGCCGGTCACCGTCTATTTGACAAAAACTACCAAATCGCCCTTGAGATACCAGAGAGTATTCGGACAATAGCAGAAGATAATCGAAGACAAGTGTGGATATCCGGATCAAATAAAATCTATTACCGCATGCTAGATGGTACCTGGCATCATTTTGATAAGGAACTTACCGAATATAACATCCAAGGCATGGCCATTGATAATGATAGGCGAATTTGGCTGGCAACCGATAATGGTCTAATATGCTGCTGCGATGGAGAAGCAGTATTATTTAGCCAGCAGAATTCCGGTTTACCTAGTAACAATCTTCAGTGTATCGAAATCGACCGACATGGTCATCTCTGGATTGGATCGGATGCGGGAGTCATTGTTTTTGATCGTCAAACAGAATGGTATCTCATTAACGGAAGCAAAAGCGGCTTGCCATACGAAGATGTCATCAAAATTAGGCTTGGTCCGTACGGTCAACGCTGGATCGGCACCACTCTGGGTGCCATATTGTGGGATAATGGGAAGTGGGAATACTTTCATTCGAAACGATGGCTGCCTGATGACTATGTCAACGCGATCTCTATTCAAGATGATAGTACGGCTTTTATAGCAACCTCCGAAGGGATTAGCCAAATTGAAAAAAGAAAGTATACGCTAGAACGAAAAGCTGAAGCTTTAGAGAAGATAGTCCTCGCCCGCCATGATCGACGAGGTTATATTACTTCTTGTAATCTCAAGATACCGGGGGATCTAAGTAGCTATATGTATCAAGCTTCAGATAATGATGGGCTTTGGACATCGCTCTATGTTGCAGCCCAGAGTTTTCGTTATGCAGCTACAGGCCAGCCCTCGGCTAAAGAACTCGCCCGCAGGTCGATGGAGGCCATAATCCAACTTGAATCGATTACTCCCATTGACGGGTTTCCAGCACGCGCGATAATTCAAAAAGGAGAACCAGTCGATAAATCACATGGCGAATGGCACGACACAGAAGATGGATTGTATGAATGGAAAGGAGATACCAGTTCAGACGAACTTGATGGTCATCTATTCGCTTACTCAATCTACTATGATTTGGTGGCTGACGAGACGGAGAAGAAAAATATCGCCGAAGTTGTCCACCGAATTATGACGTATATTGTTGACAATGATTTTCTGTTAATTGATTTGGACGGACAACATACTACTTGGGGAGTATGGTCTCCAAGAATGCTTAATGGTGAATGGAAACTGCAACGTAATCTTAATTCGCTAGAAATTTTATCGATGCTCAAAACCGCACATCATATTACAGACGACCAAAAGTTTCATCAAGCCTACCTCCACTTAATTCACCAACACCACTACGCACTCAACTCAATTGATCAAAAGTTAACTGCACCGGATCCAACTAACCACTCTGATGATGAACTGGCGTTGGTTGTCTATTACCCACTCCTAAAGTATGAAAAAGATCCAGATTTGCGGTCGATTTACCTGCTTGGTTTTCAGCAGAGTTGGCAGATTATAAGTGCGGAACGCAATCCACTTTGGAATTTGGCTTACGGGGCATTAACGGGCAACCATTACCATCACCAACAATCAATTGATAGCTTGCAACGCATCCCAATGGATCTGATATGCTGGACAGTCATTAATAGCCACCGAGCCGACATTGAAATTGCAACCGAAGAACCAGGTGTCAAAGAGATCCAATCAGTTATTCCGCTCCCTGCCGATGAACGACGCATGATGAAATGGAATGGCAATCCTTACTCTCTGGATTACGCTGGTGGAGGTAGAGCAGAAGAAGACCCAACGATTTTCCTCCTACCTTATTGGATGGGACGTTATCACGGGCTGATCTAAGTTAATCATGCAAGACTATAATTGTGTAATCAGGCGAATCCACGTTTTGAATTCCCTTTATATCAAATTTAAGATACCAAGATCAGCGGCAGGTTGGCCAATCTACGGTATCACATTTTTCAAAATATGGTATGTTTCCAAAATGTACGTACTGGAACCCATCCATAAGTTTTATCGGATGTGCCCAAATTCCTCCTTAATCTCCTAGAAGTCGACCGACCGAGGACAACCACGTCCACGTCATTGGTTGAACCTTCAGTTTCAGTTATTCGGGACAAAGTAGAAACCCTCAAAAGAATAGGAAGTTGAGGGTTGTTACTTTACGGCAGTTGATGTTTTTGCTAGAATCAGTAAGCATCTGAAAGGAAACCCGATAATGCGAACCGATTAACCTTTCCATAATTTGTGGGCAGGTTGCCAAAACACAACCACAGCAAAGGGATTGAGAATGACGGAAATAGACCGAAATGATATTGATAACCTTTTAGCAGGCTCCAAACACAATGATCTTTAGAAGGAACACGATGACGAGAGGCCTGAACCCAAAGCCTCACGACACTGGCATCGAAGAAAATACGGCCTCGTCCCTCGTGTTGTTTTTCGCTGCGCCACTGATGGGAGCGGCTGCCGGTGGCATGGGCTGGGGCATACGAGGACAGTATGGACACGAGTGGGGGGTGATGGTGCCAGGCGTCCTGGTGGCCTTCACTCTCGTCTTTCTTTTCTGCAGGCGATCGACTTCACTCCACGCCGCAAGAGCTGTAGCTTTGACTGCCATTGCCTTCTCGTTCGGTGGCACGATGACCTACGGACAGACCGTTGGGCTAACTCACGACACTCCCTTGGTAGGAAACTACGATGCGTACCGCTGGGCATGATCGGGCTTTTCATCAAGGGTGGGCTTTGGGTCGGTTTTGGCGGGGCGTTTCTCGGTATTGGCCTGGGAGGTAAGAAATACCGGTGGAGAGAAATGCTTGGACTTTACGCTGCGTTAATAGTGTTCGCATTCGTCGGGATCCAACTACTCAACCGCCCTTACGTTCCGGAGGTCGGTTCGCCGGATCGGGTCCTCCCATGGATCTACTTCTCGGACCACTGGAAATGGGAGCCGGATAACCTCGAGATGAAACCGCGTCGTGAGTGCTAGGGTGGTCTCCTTGTTGCTTTTACGTGTCTAGTCGCTTACATAGGGTTTATCAAGAAAGACAAGTTGGCTCGCAACATGGCCTTTTTCGGTGTGCTGGCGGGTGGTCTCGGTTTCACCCTCGGACAAAGCCTTCGGGCCAAGCATTCCTGGACTCCGGGCTGGCTCACCGAATTCGATCTGTCACTACACAAGTCACTGCCCGGCATCTTTCCCGAGAAATTCTTCAGCCTTATGGGTTGGAACTGGTGGAACATGATGGAGACGACCTTCGGTCTCGTCTTGGGCTTTGTGCTCGGGCTCGGACTCTGGCTTAACCGTAAGCTGGTCGCCCGAGGAGATACGGGCGACGAGGCGGAGATCCCTCTGACAGCTGAATGGACTCTTATCGTAGTACACACCTTCCTGCTCTACCTCTGGGGCGTCAAGAGGTACGAGGGAATTGATCCCATCGCGGACTTTCCACTCGCCATGGGGCTGGTTCCTATGGTCTTACATGTTATCGCTTCCCCTCCTGACCCTCCCGATTGCCGGGATCACGCTTAAAACGACTGACAATGTACACTTCTACACGGACCGGTTCCTTTTGATCATCCTCCCTTTGGGAATAATGACCCTCGCCGCGTTTTGCTTCGAGAAAGGCGGACGGACCTTCGCGCGCCAAGGGTTAATTCTTAGCGCCCTCGTTTACTATTCACTCAACTTCGTCTTTTTCGGCTTCCCGTGGGCGACATTACCCATGAGAGGACAACACACCAACAACTGGATATTTCTGCGTTGTACGGAGCTGTTGATCTTTGGTGCGCTCGCACTTGGCCGACGAGATTCCCCACTCGAGATCGAGGAAAGAACAGCTGCCATGCTAGCTCAAGACTCTTGATAGGACATTGTACCTCTGGAAGCCTCCATCAAAAAACTGCATTCTGCAGCGTAAATCTCAGCCACATGGTGTGTGGGCTGCGGAGAAACAAGGAGTGTAGGTCATAGCCCATACCTAGTGACCTGTTCAAGTCCCACTTGGCAAGCGGCGTGACCCACGCGACGACGGCAGCAGTCCCGAAATTCTTGGACGCACCGCCCAAGAATTTCAATATCTAGTGCGGGCCCATGAAAAACTAGATTTTACAGGACATATTGCGTATTACGCAATGCAATGGGGTTGTTCACCATCAATGTATAATTAGAATCCAACAAATCCTCCACAAACCGGTATACATTGCCCAGTCACATAAGCAGAAAGGTCTGTTACCAAAAACTCAACCACTTTTGCGCAATCTTCAGGCGTTCCCAACCGTCGCAACGGAATCTGCGGTTCCAGGCTCTGCCGACTCTCTGCGCTATTTCTACCGCCCGCAATGGCGCGTGAGGAGAGAATCCAACCTGGGGCCATACAGTTGACATTGATTCTATATGGCCCCAATTCTGCAGCCAAGATACGCGTGTATTGTACAATCCCAGCCTTTGCCACTTTGTAGGGCATACCGCCTCCAGTACCACCACCCCACAATCCCGCTTGAGAGCTTATATTCACAATGCGACCGTAGCCGGCCTCTTTCATTGGTTGGCTAACTGCCTGACAGCAAAAAATCGTACTGTTGAGATTGATATCCATGATGTACTGGTAATACACCTCCTCCGAATCCGATGCCATTGTGGACTGGGGTTTTCCTAAGGCACCACCGGCGTTATTCACCAAAATATCAATTCGCCCGAATTTATCCATGATCTCACTGGTCATTTCAAAAACTGCATGACGTTGGGTAACATCCACCTGAATACCAAGTGAACGTCGCCCTAAATTCTCAATCTCTTCCATCACGGTTTTGGCAGTTAGTTCCTCACTATATTCCTCAGCTGCGTTTAAATCAATATCGTTAATGACAACATCGGCGCCAAGTCGAGCCAGATGTAGAGCATAAGCACGTCCAAGACCACGCGCAGCACCTGTGACAAGCGCAACTCGTCCATCTAATTTACCCATCGAACACCTCCTACACGATTCGTTCTCATCTAAGTAAAAAAATAGCAAAACAGATAGTAATTAACAAGAATAAGACAAATAATTTCTAATTTCATTCTCAATACCCTATTCGTCATTTAATCAATACTCCTTTTGATTTAAGTTTTTAACTCAAAATACAAGGGTACGATTAAGTAAAAATGTATTTTTTAGCATATCATATAACCCTCGTTGACAGCTACAAGACATTAGTTTATACCGTTGTTTCGCGATGATCACCTTTAAACTCAGTCGTAAATTGATAACTAAATGAAGGAGAATCAAAATGAAAAAGTTTTTAATCCTTATCATCGTTTGTAGTTTGGCACTGCCAATATTAGGTAGAACCGAATTACCCTTAGACAAACTAGCTTTATATGTGTCTTTTGATAACGTCTCAGGCGACACCGTGAAAGATGAGTCCAAAAATGGAAATAACGGCAAAATAGTTAAAGCCAGTGCTGCCAAAGGGAAAGGTAAGTATGGGGATGCGATGGAATTCAATGGCAAGGACAGCCATGTTCTGATCAAAAATTCAGACTCCCTGTCCATATCAGGTGAAGTCACAATTTCTGTTTGGGTGAATTGGAAGGATGCCGGTTGCTGTTCTGGCAAACGGGAAACAAGGCGGGCCATGGGAAAATTATGGACTTTTCGTTAACCGAGGCGGTAAGTATTTCTACTTTACGACTTCACTCGGTGGTGAAGGGGAGCATAAGGTCCGAAACTCCGGTAATAACACCACCCAGTCGGGAAAATGGACCCATTGCGTTTGCACTTATGATGGAAAAACTGCTAAGATTTATGTTGACGGTGAGCTTAAAAGGAAGACGCGCAAGGACTGAAGCTGGTTGGTGGCAAGCAGGATTTGCGGATTGGTCATCGTCTCGGAAGCGGGCACTGGTATAATGGGCTTATTGATGAAGTGACCATTTTTTCGGTCGCCTTAACAGCAGCCCAAGCCAAAGAAGCAGCCAAGAAGATGGCAGGGACGACTTCTGTGCAGTCGCAGGGTAAACTGGCAACTGCATGGGGAAGCCTAAAGGCTCTGTAACAGCAGGAGGTACTGTCCTTACGAAACGAATTTATGCTATCATGCTTTGCCACATTTTTGATATTTAATCATTTCTGGGAGGAACAAGATGTATCGGTTGATAGTCGTTTTTTTGCTGTTAGTCTGTTTTGTATTTCCGGTTGTGTTAAAAGCGGAATTGCCATTTGATGAGTTGGCTTTGTATATGTCATTTTCGCAGTTAGATGGTGATAAAGTCATTGATGAGTCTGGTAACAAGAATCATGGTAAGATCGAGAAGGCCAAGGTGGCTAAAGGGAAATATGGAGATGCTATGAAATTTAAAGGGGTCGACAACCACGTTCTGATTAAGAGTTCAAAAACCCTGTCTATCCCCGATGAAGTCACAATTTCTGTTTGGGTGAATTGGAACGATGCCCCTGGTGATGGCTGGCTTGCCGTTCTGGCAAACGGGAAACAAGGTGGGCCGTGGGAAAATTATGGGCTCTTTGTCAACCGAGGCAGTCGCTATTTCTACTTCACGACTTCACTCGGTGGTGAAGGGGAGCATAAGGTCCGAAACTCTGGTAATAACACCACCGAACCGGAGAAATGGACCCATTGCGTTTGTACTTATGATGGGAAAACTGCCAAGATTTATGTTGATGGTGAACTTAAAAAAGAAGATGCGCAAGGACTTAAGTTAGTTGGTGGCAACGTGGATTTACGGCTGGGGCATCGAGAAGGTAGCGGGCATTGGTATAATGGACTCATTGATGAAGTAGCCATTTTTTCAGTGGCTTTGAACGAGAAGCAAGTGAAGGAAGCAAGCGAAGAACTTGCAGTTCTGATGGCGGTTCAGCCTGAAGGGAAGTTGGCGACGGTGTGGGGGCGAGTTAAGTTCGGCAATCGATGAGGCGCTATAACATCTCTTAAATTGTGAGGTTATGGCATCTGAAGGACGACTGATAATGTCACTATTTGGTTTATGGATATCACAATCGTATTTCAGCGAACCATTCCAAAGATCCCAATTTTAGTATGTTTCGTTTTATCTTTTGGCTGTTCTGGGGAAACTGAGAATCAACCTCACCCCCAAGGAATGGTTCTAATACCAGCTGGTAAATTTCAGATGGGTAACATGGCAGGAGATGTGGATGAGCGACCAATTCATACTGTCCATTTGGATGCTTTTTACATTGATGTTCACGAGGTGACCAACACTCAGTATCGCCAATTTGTCGAATCCACTGGGCATTCCCCGCCTAATGGAACTGGATATACAGCCAAGTACGGAGTCCTTGATTACAATTATCAGCCTTGGTCGGATTCTGAGTTTAATCAACCAGAACAGCCAGTAACAAATGTGACATGGTTTGATGCTGTTGCTTATTGCCACTGGAAAGGTAAACGTCTTCCAACCGAAGCCGAATGGGAAAAAGCCGCTCTGGGTAATTTAGTAGGCACAAAGTATCCGTGGGGTGATAATGAGCCTGACAATCGGTCTGCCAATTTTTCCGATATCAACACTGCTTTTGAATGGCGAAGTCCGAGTGTCAACGATGGTTTTGTCTTCACTTCTCCCGTTAAGTCATTTGTTCCTAATAGTTATGGTTTGTTTGATATGGCAGGTAATGTTTGGGAATGGTGCGCAGATTGGTATAGAGCATCCTACTACGCGGAAAGTGATGATAAAAACCCGAGAGGACCTGAAATGGGTGAGAGACGCGTTTTACGAGGTGGTGCCTGGTACCGATCGTCTCATTCCCTTCGTACCGCCGAGCGAGTCAGCGATTATCCGAATAGCAGTCTAAACGTTGTTGGATTTCGATGTGCGATGGATGTTCGATAAAAAGTTCTTGATCTAAGACCACCGAACATATTTTGGTTCGATTGTCTGGATAGTTACTTTTTATTCGATGAGAGGATTCTAGTGACTGACAATAGGGACTTGGTCCATACCCTTACCAACGATAACGATTTAGGGCTGATCGTGCTTCAACAGTACCGATTGCCTCCAATGCTTGGGCGGTAAAATCGCGGATCCGCTTGCTTTCACCATTCAGCATTGGTATCAATGCCCAAACAGCTGATTTAGCAGGTTCCCCGATGCCTCCTAAAGCCATAGCCGCCATTCCACGAACCTTTTCATTTTGATCGTTTAATGCTTGAATCAAGTCTGGTACCGCCGGTGCAGCAACGGCTCCAATATTTCCCAGGGCTATGGCGGATAAACCGCGGATCTGGATATCATCGCTTTTCAGTTTCTGGATCAGGCGTGGAACAGCGGGCTCGGCTGACGTACCAATCCTTCCTAAAGCAATAGTCGCGACTCTGCAAACTCTACTGTCATCATCGTTCAACCTTTGTATTAGCGCTAATACAATTTCTTCGGCTGGATGCCCAATTCTTCCAAGAGCGTCGGCCGCACTTCCACGCACTTGAGCATATTGATTTTGTAATAATTCCAATAAACTCGGAACTGCTTGTTTCGAAGGATGTCCTATCAATCCCAAGGCTTCAGCCGCGTTGACACGTATCTCGGTTACCCGGTCATCCAATGCCCGTATCAAAGTGGGAACCGCTTTTTTAGCTGCCTGGCCGATACCGCCCAACCCAATAGCTGAAAAACTTCGTACGCGTTGGTCCGCGTCATCCAGAGTGGCCGCCAAGCAGGTAACAACCGCATCTGTAGGTTCTTTGATTAACCCTAGCGCCATGACAATATTGATCCGAACCCACTTGTCCTCATCATTGACAGCATTTATCAATGCGGGCACAGACTGCTTAGCTGGTTGACCTATTCCACCGAGGGCGTCCGCAGCGTTTGCTCGAACGAGAGCTTGATTATCATCTAAGGCGTAGATAAGCGCCAGCAAAATCTGTTCCAGTGGTTGCCCAATCTTTCCTAAAGCGTCTGCCGTATTAGCTCTAACCTGTACATCACCATCATGTAAGGCTTGGATTAAAGTGGGAACTGCTTGTTTGGCAGATTCTCCAATGCCGCTCAAGACATTTGCAATATTGGCTCGAACTTGGGGATTATCATCTCTCAAGGCTCGGATTAAAGGGGAAACGACCTCTAGCCTTTCGGTTGGGACCGGACGGCACACCAATTTCGGCCAGTGCATCAGCTGCGTCACGGCGAACCCTCCAATCAACATCACTCAGTGATTTAACCAAAGCCAGAACAGCAGTTCTATCCGACACACCAATTTGACCCAGCGCATAGGCAACAGTCGCTCGAACCTAGGCATCGTCATCACTCAAGGCTAGGATTAGGGAGGAGAATGCCTGATTCGCAATCTGGCCCATCTACGCCAGAGCAACGGCAGCATCAATACGAGTCTCGGTGTCTCCATCACGCAACTGACTGAGGAGTCGCGACAATTCTTGATCAGGTAATTCGTTTTCAGCAGATTCAGCCTCAAGGGTAAAAAAAGATAGCAAACAGACTGACACCAGTACAGCGATAACTCGGTTTTTCATCAACCATCTCCGGAATTATCATCAACAGCAGTTAATCGAGTCTCTAAGAATCTGATTCACTATATCATAAGTTAAGAGAATCCTGTACTCATAACTTTCCCTTAATAGCACTCGTACTATATCCATCCTTCCCAGAGCCGAACGCACTTCAATCCTACCAGAAGTGTGATTCATTTTTGTTCTGGTTTACGAATAGGGTGACAACCCGACTTTTGAATTTGTTGGTGAGACCGCTTCCTATCCCCTGATTAGTGTGTACAACTGGGGCTACGACACTCACTTTACTGGATACTACCACGCTGAGAATTGTATAATTCCCTCTGCTCGTTTCGGATTCGACTCTGTCAGCTAAAACGATTTTGAGAAACTGCCTCTTTACGAGCTTTTAACAGTCTTGAAAAGGGACTTCGGTTGAACTAACCAACCTCAGGTAATACCGATCCTTAGCCGTAGTTGCCACAGGGCGATGGCACAATTTGGTGCCAAGATTTTGGAAATCTGACGACTTCTCACTGAAAATCTTCAAGGACATTGATGATCCCAATGAGTGGGTTATGAATCAAGAGAGTGACGGTGTCAGACTCAGAAATGGACATAACTGACAAGGTTCCGTGTCAGTGCTTACATAAAACTGAGGAGCTGGATGGTCGCGGTGCGCCTCTAGCGCTTCGCAGGGTATTTATAATTATCCGCAACATTACCCTTACATCTGTTCACAGAAATTAGTGGGAACCAATAACAGCCCCGCGTCAGCATTGAAATTCATAGACTGCCATCACCAGAGATCAGTGCGAGTTATATCTACCTCCGTCAGGATGGGAGAGGAACATCATGGTTTGACGATTTAGAAGTTGAAGTTTTTTAGTAGGCCAATTCTCACCAGAGAAGTGATCGCCCGGTATCCGAATGAAAAAGCTGGACTTTTTGAGTGTTAAAATTCAGTTTAACGTGACCTCCTTCACTGAAATTGTGCTTGGGGTTTGCAAGTGCATGAACCTCAATGTCTCCAATATGAACACCAATCAAGTCATCACGACCAAGAGGCTCAACAGAAACAACCTCGCCTGATACACCTTGATCCGATACTATAATGTCTTCAGGTCGTATACCGACAGTGACAGGGTTAGCACCAATCGCCTCTGTCCCCTTTTCAGGCGGTAAGGTCAAGTAAACACCTCCACCTTGAGCCTGAAATTGTCCGTCTGCCTGACTAATCTCCACCTGCCAAAAATTCATTGGAGGGTTACCAATAAAGCCCGCAGTGTAGATTGTTTTTGGCTGATTATAAAGCTTGTCGGGCGTGGCATAGTCCTGAATCCTACCATCTTTCATCACCGCAATTCGGTCCGCCATCGTCATGGCTTCCACTTGATCATGGCTGACGTAGAGTGCCGTAATCCCCAGTTCAACCTGCAACCGCTTAATCTCCCGACGCATCGAGAGGCGCAGGCGAGCATCCAGATTAGACAGAGGCTCATCAAACAGTAAAAGCGCGGGTTCCTTGACCAAGGCACGCCCCAGAGCTACTCGCTGTTGCTGTCCACCTGACAATTGAAATGGCCTCCGGTGAAGCAGATCCCCAATTCCCATCTTATCCGCTACCTGCTGGACACTTTGGTTGATCTCAATTTTTGGTGCCTTCTTCAGCTTAAGCGAATAACCAATGTTCTGTGCTACCGTCATATGTGGATAAAGCGCGTAACTCTGGAATACCATCCCTATATTACGATCCTTAGGTGGCAGATAGTTTACCACTCGATCGTCGAAACGAATAGTTCCCCAAGTAGGTTGATAGATCCCAGCAACCATCAGAAGGGTCGTTGTTTTACCACAACCTGATGGTCCCAGAAGGGCAACGAATTCACCATCTTTTATTTCAAGGTTGATTGCGTCTACACCGATGACATCGTCCCATCGCTTAGTCAAATTTTCGAGTTGGACCTTCATCGCTTTTTTTACAGCGTTTAAACTCCGCCTTTGACACCGCCGGAGTAGATATTCAGTAGTAATTTCTGGGAGAAGATGAAGAACATGAGGACTGGTACCAATTGAAACAGACCTACCGCTGCCACTATGTTCCAGTTGGTCAACGCTGTGTCTCCTTGTAGTTGATTTAAATAAACCGGTAAATTCGCCATCTGAGTACCAATCGTGAAAGTCGCTGGTACAAGGTAGGCCGACCATCCCGTTAGAAAGGTGAAAATAGCCAGCGCGGCCAACCCTGGCTTGATCTGTGGCAGAATAATTTCCCACCAAATGCGGAGTCGTGAAGCCCCATCAATCAAAGCCGATTGCTCTGTATCCCATGAGACGTTGTCGAAAAACCCTTTCATTAGCCAGATTCCCAGAGGGAGATCCAAACTAATCATCACCAGCGCAATACCACCAGCAGTATTGTAACCTAAGACCGAACCAATTCCCGGAATATTGGTGATAAATCTTAGGACAAAGAAAATTGAGATTAGCAAAGTGACACTAGGAAAAGCGTGCAGGACGATAGTCATCGACAGGAACCCTCTCCGACCGATGAAATTCATTCGGGACAACGCATAACCTGCCAGTGATGAAATCGATCCAACCCCAATCACCATGCTGATAGCGATGATAAAAGAATTCAATGTCATTTGCCAAATGTGGGGATTTGTTACAAAACCCCAGTTCTGCAACGTCCAGCCTCCGATATTGCCAGCAACATTTTTGGGTAGCAATCCCTCAGTTCGGTGCGAGAATGTGGCGATGACCAACCAAGCATAACCAACTAGAATTGGTATGGTAATGATAACAAGAAGCAAATAGACTATCATATTGCCAAAAATGCGTTTAGGGCCATACACTCGACCTGTTTTGTTCCACGTTTTTTCAAACATCACTTTTAGACCACATCGATTCTGGGTTCTCGAACGAGTCGATTAAATCGAAAAACACGTAAATAGACAACCGACAGGATAATGCCGATGATCACCAGAATGAATCCCCAAGCCGCGCCATAGCCCCACTGGTTGTTGCCGAAGTAGGTTCTTAAAGCTCGATGGTAAGCTGCCAACGCCCAGACCTCCGTTTTATACAAGCCGGGACCGCCATTAGTTAGTAGTAAGATAAATTCAAAAGAGGTTAATAAGGAAAGGGTCTGATAAGTTGTCACGAACAATAGCGGCCACTTCATTTGCGGAAGCGTAATATCGCCAATGATCTGCAATGTTGACGCTCCATCGACTCTGGCCGCCATGATCAGGTCTTTAGGAACCGATTCAATAGCAGAGGTAAAGATAATCATACCGAACGAGGCTCCAATATAGCCGTTCACCAAGATAACGAATAGCCACGGTCTGGTCCAGAGCCAGTTTTGAGCTTCGACCCCGAACGGGCTTAGAAGTTGATTGATAATACCGTACGGCTCACTGGCAGCTAATCGTTTCCACATCATAATGTAGATTACCGAAGGCGTGATCCGTGGTAGCAGCCAAATAGCGCGAAAGAAAAAACCCGCCTGACGGTTGATGTGGGTAGTTAGTAGTGCCAAGAGCAGGGCCAGCCCAATGTTAAAAAAGCTTAACGTTATCACCATGTAGAAAAAGGTATTTCCCAAAATCTTCAAGAAGAATCGATCTTTGAACAACCTGACATAATTTGCTAAACCAATAAACTCGGGATTACCGAAGTTCTGACTAGATAGATTGGTTAAACTGATCCAAATCAGGATCACTACGGGAATGAAGAAAAACACAGTCACCAAGAATGCCGCCGGCCCCATAAAGATCCACACACTCAGTGACCGCCATATTTTCCTCCGGTGGGGCATGGTATTGGGATTGTCAATCGTCATAAATTTGCTAAAACTAGATTGGTTTTTATCAATTTACCTATACCAGAAGAAATAGAGAGAAAGGAAAAGAGCTGTCGCTTCTTCTCGTATCTTTTGACTGCTTTTCGTCCTTTGGAAGCCCATCTTTCTCAATATATTAGAGGCCTCAATACGAACTCAGGCAAAACGCGACAAAAAAATTCCGATCTAAATAACTATAGTATTTGTGCGTATGATTATAATATAATCATTAACTTCAACGAATAATGATCTGATTTCCGAGATCGTTTTTGATTTGACCTTCAATGACCTCTAAAGCCTGTGCTGGTTTTAGATCCCCAGACTCTACCGCTTGAATTCCCAGGAAAAACGCGTCCGACCAACTGCCCCAGTGTGTACTATTTGGTAGAAAAGTGGTGAAATTGAGGAGATACATTACTTCGCTAAGAAATCTGGCCTTGACATAAGGCGGAAAATTCTTCTGAGATTTCAAAATTCCCAAATGGGCACTGCTGACAGCGTGATTGGTATTAGACTCTCTGGTTGTGGCTTTAGCAATTACTCGTAAGGCCAAGTCTGGATGCGTCGACTGGGTACTGATCATATATACCAGCGGATGTGTCAGCGTAATCGGCTTTCCGGTCGATCCTGCCGGAATTGGTGCGAACCCAACATTTTTGAATAAAAACGCTTCAACTCCAAAATCCTGGAGATAGTTAGTGGCCCAATCAGCCCAGTTCCACGAACCAGCGAACCAAAAGAGCACTCTATTAGCCGTACTGATAGTGGTATTCCATTCGTTGGCATCCATACCGATCAGGTTGGGTGAGAGCACCCGTATTTCGTGGGCGGCAGAATACAATAGTTGATAGACTTTCAAAACAGCCTGTCGGTCAAAGACAAGAATTCCATCTTGGTTGATGATTTCGCCGCCGTGGGCTAAATAATAATATAAGAAGTCAGGCCCATTCTGAGAACGATGCCACCAACCATTCCCAGGGACTACTATTTTTTGATTTACTGCCTGCTTGGCCACTTGAAGCATGTCTAGCCAAGTAAATTCACCTTTGGTAATTTGAGTCGGCAGATTTTCAATTTTTTCATCGCTCCAGCCAAGTTTCCGCAGGATCGGTTTACTATAGTATAAGAGGCGCACTTCGGCATCTTGCGGGATACCCCATCTTTCGCTATTCCATTCTGTCGCCTGCCATAACGATGGAATAACGTCACTAAATTCGGGATGGTTTGGTATTTTGTCTGTAATGGGCAGGATCAAGTTGGCAGAGGCCCAATCCCCAATATGTTCATGCCCGGAAAGGATAATATCTGAGGCTTGATTGGCATCCGATGCCAGCTCAAACTCCGTCTTGTATGCACCCCAGTCTTTGTCATCCTGAATCAGTTGAATTCGAACACTGCGTTTATCCTCTGCCGCTTGTAATTCTGCGTTCACCACTTCTGCCGCAGCAATTAGGTTATTTCCGCGCCAGTCTTCAGTAGGTGGTTTTGCTTTGCAACGCACAATCAAGGTGATGACCTGATTGCCTTTTGTACTCTGCCTGTTTTTATCGGTCGATTTCTGCTGGCAACCAATTAGGATTATTGTCACCGAAATTCCAAATATAAGTGGATAAAACTGGGATCTTAACATGTTCACTCCTCGAATATGGTTATAGAAGGTCAGACGATGAAGGGCAATTCAAAATTCAGACGGTTGGCGCGAAACACCACAGGTTTCCTGAGTAATCGTGAGCAAAAAGTAAATTTCCGCAAACCACAGGTGCAGTCTTGATTGGCGTACCAAGCCGATACACCCAGACCAGATGGCCTTGGTTATTGACGGTTCGAATTGAGGTGTCGTCATGGCCAAAATAGGCATAATTTCCAGCAACGATTGGTGTAGAACTTCCGGCCATAGTTTGACGCTGGGAGCGTTCAAATCTGGATGCGTCTTGCGCACAGGCAACCTCCCATCGGATCTCGCTCGTGACCAAGTCAATGGCAGTAAAGTGCGTACCATTGACCAACACCAGATCATCCCATACAACCGGAATTGGGTTCTGGAACCCGGCATTGGCCACAGGTGTGTCCCAGATTTCTTCTCCAGTTTCGGTATCCAGTGCCTTCACGCTCGATGCCGTGCGATATATAAATTTTCCATCAACAACAATTCCGGCCGAGGTTGATCGGGCAGATTCCTCACCTTCCCACACCACTTCTCCTAAAGGCAACCGAATAGCCGAACGCCCGTAACGGCGCGCGATGTAAAGGATGTCGTCGAAAATGGTGGCGAAGGCTGCATAATAACCAATATCAATGTCGAATTGCCTGATTTCCTCACCAGTCTGGTAATTAAGCAGGAACTGTGGTGACTGCCAATCGCTTACCAATAGGCCGAATTTTGTCGGAATCGGTGGTGTTTGGTTAATGGCTAGCGGACGACCGTCGGCATAAGCCGGCTTTAGTGGTTGTGCCCACAACAATTCTCCTGTTTTGGCCATATAGGCAGCAGCCCATCCTTGGCCTGTCACTGTATAAACGCAATCCTCATGAACCGTCACTGCCCCGCGGATATCTCCTCGTGGCGATGGACTCCTCCAAATTTCCTGCCCCGTTTTGGCCTCAAAGCAGCAGATTCCATGAAAGATCTCACCCGCGTTTGGGTTGGTTACAGCCACATACACATGGCCGTGAGCGACGACAGGTGAAGCATGTAGGACATGAACAGAACCAGTGTGCTGTATCCAAAGTGGATAAAGTGGAGGTTCCGGTCCTTCTGCTAATACGCGGGGAGGGTCTCCAGCTAAGATCCAAGGAAAGTCGCCACCAATCACAGGATCAGCTAAACACGTATCAATGACTTCAACTAAATGTTTCTGTTGCCAACACTGGTTGAGTTGGTCGGTGGCATCTAGTTCAAACGTCCACTGACCAGGAATTTGTGGATTAAACTGTTCCTTCCATGTCCAATCGCCGTCAAGCTTTAGATCTGTCGATTGGATAACACCATTTGGATCTGCCAGACGACACCTCACCGTTTTTACCTTCTTGGCCGAATCATAAGCCAACAGACGAATCGGTTGTTGGCCGAGGGTGGTTGCAACAGCCGGAGAAATGACCTCCAGTCGTTGGTATTGTCCAGCAACTCGGAGGTCGCTTCGAACACCGTTTGAGGTAATGTGCACCCATCGGTAAGCGTTAGAATACGATCCCCAATCCGATCCTCGGGCTGGAGCAGTAATTAAGACTGGGACTGACCCTCGACTGCCGACCTGGACGCAATGCCAGTGGGCAGCCAATTGACAAATCACCTTAAAGCCCTCAGCTTTTCGTTGATCGAACCAATCAGCCTTTAGTGGGTAATGTGTGGCAACAATAACGGGTGTTTCCGGTACGACCATTTTTAAATCCGCTTCCAACCACTTATCTTGCCGTGTCTGACCTCTCTCACCGAGATACCGATGTTCGGTCACAAATTGAACGAAATGAACCCCACCATAATCCCACGAATAGTAGGGCGGGCCAATCCGCAGTTCGTAGTTGAGCGTACTACGGGGTGTGAGACAGTTGCCATCATGCCCCCCAAAACTGTTATAAATCGGCAGTTGAGAAGCACCTTGAATTTGATCGTACATATCCCACTGGTAGTGTGTGCCACTCATGGTCAGGTCACCAACCGTCATTAGAAACGCAAGGTCTTTGGCTTCTTCTGTCATCTGGGCGAAATCTTTCGCTATGCTGATCATGGCTTCTGGCCGGGTGAACTGGCTATCACTGGCTACCAGAAACGAAAATTGACTATCTTGGATATCGGTATGAAAAACAAAGTCGACTTGGTATTCTACCGTTTCTTCATCGTGCGGGATGCGTAGGAAAAAGGGCGTTGTTAATCGGTAACCGCTTGGACAGACGACCACAACAAAACGGCAGTGTGGATCATCATCCATGTCAAAGATAAAGGAAAAGGTGCCATCTTCTTCTGTCAGATAGATGTACTCTCCATCAGTGACGCGTACATCGCTTAAGCCATTTGCTCTTCCCTGATCGGCAACCCAAGCACGACCAGATACATGAACCTTTCTCGGTATGGGTGCAGTCAGGCCTGGTTCTTCTCTCTCTGGCACGATTACTTGTGCCTCTGCCAATTCCGCGTCTGTAAAACCGCGTATCAAATCCTGAGTTTCGGTCTTGGTTTGACGTTCGACCGGTAACAGATGGATTAAGCGTGTCTTTTGATCTTGCAAATTTGAGAATCTCCCGACTACGCGTTACCTTTCATTTTGTTTTTAAAGTAAGCGTAGATCTCATCTCGATGTCCATCATCATGGTGAACTGCGTTCCTAGCCGGAATTATGGCAGAAGTTGGGTCTAGGTAGGCATGAGTTGGATGATCAAACATTGCCCATTTGAACAATGCCTCCCGAAAGGCAGCAACCTCGTCCTGCCAATGTGGATCGAAGAAGAGGTTGTTCAATTCGTACGGATCCATCTCCAGATCAAAAAATTGGGATTGGTTCTCCTGGTGATGAAGTAGAAGTTTCCGTGTCTTTGACCGAGCCATGTATCCGCTGCCACGACCAGCTTCGGCGAAAACGAATTCCCGCTGATCTGCTGAATCCATTAAATCCAGCCCCATCATAGTTTCGGGGACTTGGCAGCTAGTTTGTTTCAATAGCGTCGGTGCCGCGTCGATGGTGTTGACCAAGGCGTCAGAAACAGTACCTGCCTGGGTTTGATCTGGATACTTGATAATCAATGGCACCTTGATCAGTGGATCATACATGTAATTACCTTTCAGCAACAGGTGATGATAACCCATATATTCACCGTGATCGCTGTTATAAAGGATAAGTGTATTATCGTATAAGTCCTTTTGCTTGAGACAGTCTATTAAGCGTCCAAGGTGATGGTCGATCTGAGAAATAGTCGCATAATAATAAGCCATGGCACCACGAATCTTTTCCTCTGTCATTTCAGCGTAAGGGAAAAATCCAGCGTGAAAATCCAGATCATGCTGTAGGGGTGAATCGGTGTATCCGGGCAGTAGTGACAGTCGGTTTAGGTCGTACATCCGACTCCACGGTGTTGGTGGATCGAACGGATGGTGCGGTTTGATAAAACTCACCATCAGCAAGTGCGAACGATCATGGTTCCAATCGGAGAGGCTTTCGACAGCACAATCTCCAATCCAGGTGGTAGAGTGGTACTTTTCCTCCAGGTTCGATTCTATGGCGCCGACAGTATCCCAGTATTCTGCTGACGTCTGTTGTCGATACTCCTGTACCTGATCTATCAGATCAATCTGGTCGAACTGACCTTCTTCCTTCAACCATCGGTGATAGTCGTCATCGTACCGCCCTGACCCAGCCTGCTCAGCCAGCAACATCTCTTCAAATCCAACGTCCAGATAGGTCGGTGTGAAGTGCATCTTGCCGACAGCTTTAGTTTGATAACCTGCATCACACAGAACACGCGGAAAGGTCGGGATAACGGGGGACAAGGTTGAGCGATTGCTCCGCCCCATGTGCTGATGGACATAAAGCCCGGACAGAAATGAATATCTCGATGGTGTGCACACCGGATATGGGCAGAACGACTGCTGATACCTGATGCCGTCCGCTGACAGCGCATCGAGGTGTGGTGTTTGGATCTCTGAGTTCCCATATGCTCCGATACAGTCGATTCGGTGCTGGTCAGACTGAATAATTAGAATGTTTGGACGGTTGTTCATAGCAAGTATTCCTTGATTCAGGTCGTCTTTGAAAAAGATTGCATACGTGCCATCTTGAGGGCACGCAATTACTGAAAAATCTCCAGGGGCGCGGAAATTTATTTGTTCTGCTGTCGATTAAGCACCACAATAACGAGGGGAATCAAGCCGATCCGTCCACGCCAATCGGTCAGCCAGTTTGGCCAGCATATCGTTTCGGATGCTGGTGTAGCTGCTATCTGTCCATAGGTTACGGCGTTCATGTGGATCCTGTTCCAGATCGAGCAAAACCCCCTGCCCTGTTCCTCCGTAGAGACAGACCTTGAATCGTGATTCAATAAACATCCGGTAGCGACATATATGTCCTGCAGAGAAGTCTTCGTCATACTCGACTAAGGCGCCGACACTCGACTCTGTATTTCCTTCAATCCAGCTTCGCAATGATCTCCCCGGCAGGGTTGGTGTAGTTCCTTTCCCCTCGGCACGCAACTTAAAAGGAATTTGATCAATTTTGACATAATCAAGCACCGTCGGCACAAAATCGAGCAGGCTGGCAATTTGATCAGATCTTCCTCTCGCTCTTGCTTTTGGATCTTTCCAGATATACGGCACACGCACCACCTGTTCGTAGGGCCACTTCCCTTTCAGTAGCAGGTGATGAGAACCAAGATACTCACCGTGATCAGACAGAAACACTACAACAGTGTTGTCGGCGTGTCCGGTTTGATCAAGGTACTGGAGCAGACGGCCGACATTGTCGTCGATGTGAGTGACCATACCGTAAGTCTGGGCGATGGATTCTCGTAAAGCGGTTTCGTCCCACGAACTGTGCCCGGTGTTGGCATCCCGTTGAAGGTAACCACAGAGATCTTCACCTTCGTTCCAGGTTTCCGGCAAGGTGACCTCGTTGGGATCATACATTTCGCTGTAGGGTCGACAGGCAGCAAAGGGATGGTGAGGATCTGGGAAAGAGGTGACAAGAAAGAAATTATCCTCATCCGGCACCGAATCGAGAAAGTCCATCGACCTGTCTGCGATCCAATGATTATAGTGCAGTTCCGGATCAATTGGCATTCGCCAAGCTTGACTTTTCGGTACACTATGGTATGCCTCTGCCCGGCTCAGTTTTGCTCTGGTACCTGGAGACCGTGCTTCCACGTCATTGATATAATCACCGTTGACATAGTTGACATGTCCACCAACATAGTCCACCGTTTGATAGCCATAATATGGTAGGGGTAATCCTTCGATCACACCTTCATTCCACAGGTCGCGACTCTCCCACGAAAGGGGATGACCTTCCTCGCCAAAGTCAGAGGTGCTGAATGGTTGCAAATGGATCTTGCCAACACAATGGGTACGATACCCATTGTCCGCCAACACCTGTGGCAACGTGGGCATCTGATCCGTCAATTTACACCCGTTGGTGACCAAACCGTGTTGCCGGGGAGTCAGTCCGGTATGGAGCGTAGCTCTGGAGGGGGAACAGACCGGATTGCTACAGTAGGCGCGGTCAAAACTTGTACCTCCAGCGCATAACTTGTCTATATTGGGTGTGCGGACATCTGAATTACCATGGCATCCAAGGCTGAAACTGTTCATCTGATCAACGATAAAAACAAGAAAATTTGGGCTTGATTGTTGGTTCATCATTGCAATGCTCTTTTGCTGTTGTGCGTGCGGTCTTGCAGGTTGGCCAACTTAGATTCCCTTCATGAATTCGGTGAACTTGGCTATATGATGGTTCAAAACGGCCTCGGAATCTTCAGGATTTATCACCTCCAGCGAGAAGAACCCTGTAAACCTATCAGCAGCTAAAAGGCTGAAGATCTGCTGATTGTCAACGTCGGTCAGTGTCTCACTACTGGGATTAGATCTAAAGTGTAGGTGCGATACCTGTCCGCATAAGTACGGATACGCTTCCTCCACCGATTGCCCCCGACCCAAATGATGGCCAGCATCCCACAGAATATTTAAACTATCTGCACTGGCTGTATCTAAGATCTGCTTAGCCCAGTGGGCCCGCATGTTGGTATGTGTTTCCACCAAAACCTGAACGCCGTGTTGTTTAGCCCAATCATCGACGGAAGCATAAGATTCCGCAGCTAGATTCAACACTTCGTTCCGGGCAACTTCATCTTCTTCAGGAACCGGATCACTAAAAGTTCTCAGGTACGGAACATCCATCTTGGCTGCCAGTCCAATATACTTTTGAAGTGAGTCGCGCTGCGAAAGGTGGTCAGAACGATTACCTGAGTTAAACTGAACACCAGTCGCAATACAGGAGGCGACGATACCGTTATCCGTTAACAGCTGCTTGGCCTGCTGAAGTTCCTCGTCGGTAGCATTTAGCTCTATACCGTGTTGATGGTCCCATTCCACCCGAAACTCTATTCCCTGGTAACCGTATTTTTTGGCCGTTTCAATCAATTCAGAAAGTGTTTGCTTCGGGCAAACCGAAGACATAAAACCTGGTTTCATATGCTTCTCCTTTTAGGGTGTTAGTCTTGTGTCAAATTAATTAACCCTTCAAACGGTTGCCATCCAAGCTCCTTGATCACGGGCGTAGATTAGCAGATCTTTTATTACTTTGACTTCGCCTGGGTTGACCATCAGCATCCACGGATGGATGACTAACTGTGCCATTCTTCCATTTTCTTTGGCCCAATCGATATTTGCCATCCACTTGGTTTTGGCATTGGTTGGACTGAATGTTTCCTCGTGTACCTGAGCCCAATACGGACGCCGGTCGGTGTAATCTGAAGCACCACGACTCTGGTCGCCCGGCACAATCACTTTGAGATTTGTGCCATCGATGGAACGCCATTTGGGGAGGACTGAATTTTTAGCTTGAAACCTTGATTCCACGTACTCGATCCCCACCTCTACGATCGCACGCAATGTGTTCTCGTCTGCCATGCCGTGATGAGGAATTCCAACACCGCGCACGTCAATCCCACCAGCATTTTTAATAGCCTCCCGCATACGTCGCATTTCATGGTGTTGTTCAGTTAATGGCCGTTCGGCTAAGGCAGGTTCGTGATACATACTGTGTCCGTAGACCTCATGTCCAGCCTCGATAACTTCGGCGATGAGATTGGGATAAAACTCAGCCGTAATGCCCAGTACGCAAAACGATAACTTGACACTAATTTCATCCAGCAAATCCAGAAGGTTGATCACTGATACCTTTGTCATGCGAAAGTCACCGATATATCTTTGAGCTTCGACATGCTCGACATCCACCCGAACCTTGAATGCAAAAGTATGTCCGTACCAATCCATTAACTTTTTCCCTCCTGATCCAAGGTTAACATCTCGTTGTTTTGGTAGGCTTGCTTGTAAGCGGAAATCATCGCAAGTGTCCGCAACCCTTCCTGTTGCCATTTGGTGGAATCTCCTCCGTTCCGACAGAGATCTATCCAGGCACCTAACTCCTTGGCGTGGGGATCCCATTTGGGAATTTTCTGCCGCTCAATTCTATCTGGTCTGTAGATGGCGACGCACTCCCCATCAGTGTTCGGATCAGGTTCTATCGTTAAAGCCCCTTCATCACCAACTACATGCATTTTTCGAGCAGCGGGAAAAGGTTGGTGTATGGAAAAAATGAGATCAATTGACGCCAAGGCGCCGTTTTGGCATTTGATAATACATTTACCGTTATCGATGTAAGGAATTCCATGATGGTCGAGATTGACACCAATACCCATTATCGTTTGCGGTTCGCTTTTCATCAGCATCCGCATTAGATCAAAAGCGTAGAAACCAACCTCCAGTTCTGGCCCTGCGGCCATGCTAGGATCACTCTTCCAACCTCCTAGCGAGAGATGGTGCGCGATGGAAAAGTGACCAGAAACCGGACATCCAATTTTATCATCGTCGATTGCTTGACGAGCAGTAGCAGATGCAGCTTGGAAACGATGAGGTAAACTTCCAACCATCACTAGATTATTCGTATTTGCCGCCTTGAACATGGTCTCGGCTTCTTCACTGGAACGAGCAAACGGTTTAGGCAGGAACACATGCATCCCGCTAGCGACTGCTTGTAAGGCGTAGTGCTGATGCAGATAGTCTTCGGCACAAATACAAACCGCGTCCGGTTTGCTACTTGCAACCATTATGATCTACTGTTTCGTAGATCTGCGTTTTGAATGTTTCAGCGTAACTTTCGAGCGTTTTCGGATACTTAGCCAGCCACGGCAGGTTGAGCGAATGTTTAATATATTTTGGGTCTCGCCCCAGATAGGCCAAACTGGCCAACTCAATGCCCGGCATGTCCCAAAGCGTCTGGCCATAATGCAGGCTGTAACTGGATACGGCGCCGACGATGCCAACCCGAAATTTAGGCTTCATACTTCCTTTCTTTCTTTTACTAAAGTTGAAAATTTATTATGACTTGTGATATATCTGAAGATTATCCTCGCGAAGGTTCTGACATAGCGTTACGAGCTTGGCGGGAGAGTTCGGCCAGATGTCCGTCGTTAGCCAGTTTCTGTTCCAGATGCCGCATCCGTTTTGGTCCAGCTGTGCGAATCATCACCTCACCATATCCTCGCTCGACCCAGAACCGGGCGCCACCACTAATGTAGTTGCGAAAATCTTCCAGACGGTCTTCCGGGTAACGCTGACAACAGTTCATGGTAAACATACGTCGACGGGTACCACCACCAAAAGTAGCATGCTTGATATTGTGATTGAAGCAAACCACGTCGCCTGGCTGCGTTTCAAAATCAGTGGCTGGCACCTGTTGCCCACTGATTCCCCACAACTCCTGACTCTTACGAGTTTTTTGGGAGAGCGAATCGGCATAGCTATCGCCGAGGAGGTGACTGCCTGGGACTACGCGGAGACAACCTGTATCGCGAGTCAGCGGATCAAGGTAGAAGGCGATCTTGATGTGCAATATCTCCTTGTGCCATCCGTCGGAATGCCAACCGGTATCACCAACGTAGTAATTGCCGTCGCTACCCATGTAATTGAAGTTATCGCCAAGTAGTGTTTTGGCGATAACAAGAATACGTGGATCATCCAGCAACGCGCTTAATCGCTCGCTTTGGCCAATAAACTGTGCTATACAGGATCTGGCTTTACCATCATGTGGCTGACCATTGTGTCCACCACCGTTTTCTGCCCATAGGGCTTCAAAGGCTGATTCAATCTCCTCAATACAATCTGTCATTAACCCGGGGAAACTGAGATAACCAAATGTATGAAAAAAACTTACTTGCTGATCTGTCAGATGGAATGTGCTCATGCGATGTTTCCTTTGTTCAGTACAAATGTTCTTGAATCTGGAAAACGTATTTTGGCTACCGACATTATACATTTTGTATCGCATAAATCAACGAGAAAATTTATCCCCAATTTTTCATGTTGATGCTATAATCGGAGGAGTCGGAGAATCAGGCAAAGGAGAAAACAAGACATGGAGTCCGCCACATTCAAAGTTGGTGAATTGACCGCTATAGTCGGAGATAATGCGGCAGACGCCGACCACCGTGTTGGCTACAATGGAATCTGGCACCTGACACACGAATCCAGTCAACGAAACCTGTTTGTTCCAACCTACGCTGGTTGGAATCTGGAACATATTTTCGACGGCCATACCAACGGTTCACCCGAAATCTTCTTTGAACCGCGTCACGCGCCGATGACGTTTCGCCGTCTATCGGATAGTGAAGCCGAACTGTATCAGCCACCTACACCTACGTTTTTCCTTGAAAGTTGGACCCTCTTCAAATTCGTTGAACCGTATTACATAGATATCAATTTCCGTTTTTTGGCGCACCAGCATGTGTTTGAAGGTGGTTATATTGGGTTGTTCTGGGCTAGTTATATTAATGCACCGCTTGATAAAAGCATCTATTTTCAGAACGACAACTCACACTGGGCGCAACTCTGTACCCAACGGCACAACGACGAAAGCACAGTCTGCCATGTTGGTGATGACATGCAACTGACCTTCAACCACGATTATGGTGATGCGCTATTTCGTAACTTCTCGCCTATGCTCTACCAACTTCCCTTGTTTTATGGGCTGTTCGATGAGCATATCTGGATTGTGATGTTTGATCGTAACGAAGGTATCCGAATTACCCATTCACCATCTGGTGGAGGAACAAATAGCCAGTATCAAACTACTAACCCGGCTTGGGATTTCCAGTTCATTATTCCTGATTATCAGGTCAATACTAAATACGGTTTTAATGCTCGGATGGTGTATCGACCAAGTTGTTCACGAGAGATTATCTTAAATGAGTACCACCGCTGGATTAACGGGTAGTTGTGATTCCTAAATCAATATAAGTTGCGCAGCAGGAAATAATTGGTAAAAAGATTTAAATAAGCATACACAGACAGCGGTGCGGACAACCCCTATTTACTTCAAACCAATATGATTCCGTTGTCCCTAGTCGGAACGGACTTTTTCCCGTTCAATGCATCGTTTGGTGGATACTATATTGAACATTTTGACCTAACCATAACCTCTAAGATGAGCTGTCAGGCCAAGGACTCCAATTGGTAGTTGATTGATTTGAATTAGACCAAACCATCTGGGTTAAGCAGACTATTCATTTTCAACCTGGTCAGCCACATCCATCCGATATTGCCAATTGCTTTCAGGTTGTCTAAACCAGAATACCAACTGTCAAAGAGAGCACATTTTGGCTCAAAACCACGCTAGTTGTCTTTCTGCAGCGTAGAACGAAAATGATCATTCTTGCTCATCTTATCATTTGGCTTACAGCTGCAATCACAAGGGAATGACTTTTATCTTCTGCCCATAACAAACTGAACACTGCGGGGGCAGGTTCAAGTCGATGTAACAGCCGATTCAATGTTCAATGCTTCGTGGGAAAAGATCAAGTCCAATTAAGTTACAATCGTGTTCCAATTTGGACGTGTCAACGCGGCCTCAAAAATTTGGCTGAATTCTAGAGAAAAGGACTCTAAATACTCTTTCAATGCAATTCATACTCCTTGAAACTCTAACCGGCGCGGGTTAATTTCCTGCAACTTGGATGTGATTATCAGTGATATCTGGTTAAGGACATGAAAAAATTACGGCAACAGTCAGTATCATGTGTTTTATTGTAGGTATAATTTTGGAAAATCGTAAATTGATTTTTGACGATATCCGCGCTTGTTTTTTATCTAGCAATTCTATTACAATATGTTTAATGTCTTAGAATGCTACAAATATTTGTGAATTGGGAGATAATTATGGACAGTAAATGGATCGAAATTTTTAATGGTAAAGATTTAAGTGGTTGGCGAATGCGTCACACCAATCAAGAGCATGCGTGGGTTGCTCATAATGGTATTCTTGAAAATACAAAGCATGCTGTTGATATTATTACTGAGGATGAATTTGGTGACTTCGACCTACACATTGAGTATCTGTTTCCTGAAGGGAGTAACAGTGGTATCTACCTGCGTGGTCGTTACGAATTACAAGTTTTAGATAGTTTGGGGAAAACCTATGATTATCCTGCAGAGAACGGCGCTCTTTACAACCAGAAACGTCCTGACGTAGAAGCCACAAACCCGGCGGGTGAATGGCAAATTATGGATATTACACTCAAGGAAATGGTACTGACAGTAACACTAAACGGCAAAAAAATTCATGATAATGTTACTATTAATGGTCCAACTGGTGGGCAACTGGGTGATGATAACCCGGCCAAAGGCCCATTGATGCTACAGGGCGATCATGGTCCGGTTTCATTCCGTAATATTCGCGTTCGTGAGTATTAGCGTAAGAAAATCGACAAAGGTGTCAGGTATCAGTTCTGACGGTTCGTCGATTTTTTGGTCAGTTGGGAGATAGTAACACGGAGGTTGAGGCTAAAAAAAATTACTTCAAAGCGCCAAATCCTCCTCCGCCTGGTGTTCTAATTTCGATAACGTCTTCGTTATCTCCAGTGAAGCTTACTTTTCCGTCAAGCTCGATATCTTGATTGTTCCGTTTTAGTGTATTGCGACCAGTCTCTCCTGATTCTCCACCATCGAGCCCATATGGGGCAAACTTTCTCCGTTCAGATAGAATTGTGACTTGCGCAGGCAAAAGCAGACGGAAGGATCTAACGATACCGTCACCGCCACGAAATCTTCCCGCTCCACCACTGTTGGATCGAATTCTATATTTTTCAACTTGCAAAGGATAAGATGTTTCAATTGATTCAATTGGTGTATTGAGTGTATTGGTCATATGAGTTTGGATGGCCGAAATACCGTCCCGATTTGGATTAGCCCCCATTCCACCACCAATTGTCTCGTAGTAGGTGTAATTCTGATTGCCGATAGTTAGGTTATTCATTGTTCCAGAACTTGCCGCTGGAATGCGATCCGGGCATGCCTTGGCTAATGCACCAAGGAGGACATCTACAATCCGTTGGGATGTTTCGACATTACCTCCCGCCACCGCTGCGGGAAATTGAGCGTTTACGATAGAACCTGCTGGGGCAATGATTTCAATTGGATCAAGACACCCTGAATTTGATGGTATGTCACCACAGGCAAGACACTGGAAAACGTAAAACACGGCGGAAACTGTAATAGCATATGTTGCATTCATACTTCCTTTGACCTGATCAGCGCTCCCAGTGAAGTCGATAATAGCCTCTGTACCATCAATGGTTATCTTTACACAAAGTTCAATAGGATGGTTATCGATACCATCGTCATCGAGAAAATCCGAAAAGGTGTACGAACCATCTGGGAGATGACAGAGAATTTGTCGCATTACTCGAGCCGAATACTCTTGGAGTTGATTCATATAATCGCTGACTTCAGTAATACCATATTTTTCTGAAGTTTCAATGAGTCGTTGTTTCCCGATCCGGTTGGTCGATATTTGTGATTCCAAATCACCACGCCGTTCCTCTGGTGTACGTACATTAGAAAGCAGCAGACCGAACACATCACCCCGAATCTCGTCATTTTCGACAATCTTGATTGGTGGAATGCGAATACCTTCTTGAATTATATGGGTTGAAAGTGGCATTGACCCTGGTGTTATTCCGCCAACGTCAGCATGATGAGCACGATTGGCAACAAAAAAAATTGGAGTCTCTTCCTCAATGAAAACTGGTGCAACCAGTGTAATGTCGGGTAGATGTGTGCCACCACGGAATGGATCGTTTAGAATAACCATGTCACCTTTCGACATCCCAAGGTCCTCAATTACTGACAAAACTGAGAGGGGCATTGATCCAAGATGCACTGGAATATGGGCGGCCTGTGCAATCATTTTTCCGTGCCGATTGAATATAGCACAAGAAAAATCCCGTCTTTCCTTGATATTTGTTGACAGGGCTGATCGGCAAAGCGCGACTCCCATTTCTTCAGCAATCGAGTTCAGGATATTCCTGTAAAGTTCCAGCTTAATCGGATCGAATTTCATCTCCTTTGCCCCTTCAGTCATGCCATAATCCATCCTACGCCTCCCAGAAGCCCTCTCCGTGTGCAGCAATCGTGCAGCTAACAGTAATTTCACATCCTTCAAAGCGGTTAACACAACTAGGCATTGAAAGTTCAACGATAATCGAGGTTAGTTCCACAGGCTGATAAGGTCTCACCGCCATTAAATCTTGGAGCGCGTTTAAGAACTGGACAGTTCCAATGTCCACAGCTTGCGGAATTAATGCCGGATACATCGACATATGTGCCATTAAAATAAAGATTACGCCATGATTCCGAGCTAACAGTATGGAAGAACAGGGCATATCAGGAGGGATTTTCAGCTGATTTAGTAACCTATCACCTGAATACCTTCACGATAGGTCTGTGAGGACTTTTGAAGTGCTTCTAGTTCGCTTTCCTCGAGCTCAATTTCAAGAATATCTTCAACCCCGTTTGCGCCTAATTTAACTGGAACACCGATGTATAAGTCATTGATGCCATATTGACCAGTAAGGTACGCTGAACAGGGGATTAATCGTTTTTTGTCTAGAATAATTGCCTCAGCCATCTGGGCTAGTGATGCACCAGCAGCGTAATAACCACTAACTTTAAGCAGATTAACAATCTCACCGCCACCATTACGTGTCCGGTCCGATATCTCTTCGATTCTTTCCTCTGAAATGAGTTGCGTAATTGGAATGCCGCCGACGGTTGTATAACGAGGTAACGGCACCATGGTGTCACCATGACCACCCATTACCATTGCAGTGATGTCTTCAACGGAGACACCAAGTTCCATGGAGATGAAAGTGCGAAATCTTGCAGAGTCAAGAACACCAGCTTGTCCAACGACTCGATTCTGAGGAAATCCAGAAACTTTCCAAGCGTGATATGTCATAATATCAAGTGGGTTAGTCAGCATCACTAGTGTAGTATTGGGAGAGTGTCTGGCAACATTCTCGGTAACATTCCCAACAATTTTTGCATTGGTATTTAAAAGATCTTCACGTGTCATACCCGGTTTCCGAGGAGATCCAGAAGTAATAATCACCACATCTGATTCAGCTGTCTCTTCATAATCAAGCGCTCCGGATATATTGGCATCAAACATTTCAACTGGTCCTGTTTGCGCCATGTCAAGTGCTTTGCCTTGAGGAATACCATCAATGATATCGACCATCACGACATCACCAAGTTGTTTTTGGGCTATGAGAAATGCTGCCGTCGCACCAACGTTACCAGCTCCAATAACACTAATTTTTTTTCTGCTCATTTCATGTTTTCCTTAAAAGTTTTCGATAATTGCTGATGCGAATTCGGAAGTGTGGAGTTTGGTTGCATCTTCCATTAGTCTTTCCAAGTCGTAAGTAACTCTCTTTTGGGAAATTGATTTCGAGATTCCTCTGATAACTAGATCTGCGGCTTTCTGCCAGCCGATGTACTCAAGCATCATGACCGCGGACAGTATAAGTGAACTCGGATTGGCCACATTCTGATCCGCATATTTGGGTGCTGTTCCATGAGTTGCTTCAAACAACGCTGCTTCATCTCCAATGTTCGCACCCGGAGCCATGCCAATCCCGCCAACTTGAGCGGCACACGCATCTGATAGGTAGTCCCCATTCAAATTGGGAGTTACAATTACGTCGTATTCACGAGTTCTCGTCAGAATTTGTTGCAGCATGCTATCAGCAATTCTATCTTTGATGACGATTTTACCTTCAGGATTTTCTCCATTATATTGGTCCCATAAATCAGATTCGGCTATCACCTGTTCCGCGAATTCTTCTTGGGCGAGTTGGTATCCCCAATCCCTAAAAGCGCCTTCCGTGTACTTCATTATGTTTCCTTTATGAACGATTGTTACACTCTCGCAGCTGTGATCAATTGCATGCTGAATTGCCATACGGACAATCCGTTTGGTGCCAGTGATGCTGATCGGTTTAACTCCTATACCTGAGTCTTCACGGATCTCGATTCCCATTTCCTTTAGAAAGTTAATTACTCTTTTTGCCTCATCAGTACCTTGTTGCCACTCGATTCCAGCATAAACATCTTCTGTGTTCTCCCGAAAGATGACAACATCCATATCGCCCGGTTTGCGCACTGGAGTTACAACGCCTTCAAAGTGACGTACTGGTCGAATGCAGGCGTAAAGGTCAAGTTGTTGTCGAAGTGAAACATTTAAGCTTCGAAATCCACCACCAACTGGTGTTGTAAGGGGGCCTTTAAGCGCGACACGGAAAAATGGGATAGCTTTTAGGGTGTCTTGTGGCAGCCATTCACCGTATTTCTCATGTCCACTCTCACCAGCGTAAATATCAAGCCAGACAATCTTTTTATGATTATCATATGCTTTTTCAACAGCCCTATCTATAACATGGCGTGTCGCTTTCATGATGTCACGCCCAATCCCATCACCTTCAATCACAGGAATAATAGGTTGATCTGGAACAGCCAGTCTTCCATTTTCCTTGCTGATAATTTCTCCGTCTTTCGGGATTTCTAGCTTCTCAAATGCGTCCATTTCAACTCCTTTCAAACAACGTGATCTTAATTCTTGTCTCAAACTGAAGGGCTAAATGCATCATTCTGAAGGGCTAAATGCATCATTCTGAAGGGCTAAATGCATCATTTTCTGCTAGACGCTTGTGAACATTCACTACCTGATCTGGAACTGTGGAGTTATTATCAGCCTTGGGTATAATGTTGGGATGGGGCGCAACAACCGGGCGTATAATCTTTTGCTGGAGTTGTTCTCTGGCATCCATTATCCAGCCAAAGCCTCTGAAAATGTAGGTTAATAGAGTTCGGTCCGGATCATCAATGCCTAACCCCTCCTGAACACACCAAGCCCCGAAATCGGTGTTTGGCGTTAGTCGAAGCGGTGGCAGGCCTTCTTGATCAGGTTTTTTTATTCCTTCAATAAAAGCGATTTGATAAATGCGCTGGACTATCTTTAGCCTCTCAAGTTGCCTGCCTGAGAGTCGGAGATCTTTTTGATCTATTGCTTCAAAAAACGGTGATAGATAGATTGCCGCACGAGGATCCTGTTGAATTTGATTCCCACGACCAGCCGCTGATATTTCTGGGTGCCCGAAAGTCGGGAGTCCTCCTGTCATTACTTTTTCCTTGATGATTCGAACCTGATCTGTTACTGGTATTTTTTCCAGCTCTTTGATGAATGCTGTCATGTCATGTATGGCTCCAAAATGACGTTTACCGTCAAGAATCATCTGGGCAGCACTAAAGAAATCCGAGACGGTGACTGCGTGTAAAGTCGACATGTAACGAGCAACCATATTCGAAGCAGCGGATCCATGATGCGTCTGAATTATTCCCATTCGCTCCAAAATTTTGGTTTCGACATCGTTTGCTTTTCGTCCTAGCAATAGGCTATAACAGGTTTCAAAAGCAGTTTTGCCTTCTCCCTTATGCTGTTCAATGAAGTTGCATGTCTCATCTGCCAGATCCTGCTTGGTTAGACTTGGTGAATCCTTGAGTAGATACCGCATATAGGTCGACATCGCACCCACTGCCACATTCATCATGTGTACATGAATTTTCCGGATTAAAAAATATCCATTGTGTCGTCGGTCATCAAAACCACGAGGTTGTCTCCATTTCTCTGAATATGCTGCTTTGTGAAGCGTTGTAATATGTTGGATGGCAATCTCCGGTCCAACTTGAGAAAAAACTTTCATAAATTCAGCAACGTGGAGGCTTATTGGTTTTATGCCGGAGATACCGTTTTGTTTGGCATGTATAATTTGATAAAATTTTTTATCTATTAAGGATTGGAACAATGATTCTTCATCGATCAAACTGGTTCTTTGAGGTAGGCGACCAAAGAGGCCAACAAAAATGAGATGGGAGGGCGTTATATTTCCAGCGACGATTTCACTTTCTCCCACCAATCCACGGATGGAGAAACTCCGGATTTTTAATTCGATATTTGTTCCGTTACAATCAACTTTAGCTGTGTGTGACACGGGATTGGCGAAGACCATTGTTGATTGTGGCATCGAGACTAACCCACTTAAGGAATTAGCAATCTCCATCTCACCTAACTCGGTACTTCGGCCTATTGCTTCTGCTACAGGAGCGTAGTCTGAAGCGGCGGGTAGTTCCGACAACATTTTCCGGATTAGCGCTATTTGAGAAGTCTGTGTTTGGCTGGTTGCCATTGAATTCTCCTTAATAGTAAACAGCGGACTAGCTCAACTTGGGTTGCTATCAAAAAACATAAGTTCGATATTTGGTGAATGTTCGTAGTATATGTTTTCTTGAATGGAAATGAAATTCAAGATAGAATTTCGGGCATAATTACCCATATGATATATAAAAGTCAGGCTTGAACATCAATATAGATAGAGCTTGAGGAACTGGATTTTGCGGTGGCTCTTAAAAATCACTGAATAGTACTAGCATCCATCAATGAGCTGTCAAAGCAACATAGATATCATAGCAAAAAATTGGAGGGACTGTCAAGGAAATCCTTGTGCTTCATTAAAATCCTTGACACAAAGATCAATCTAATGTATTATCTCGGCCGAGTGATATTTAGTTACAGTACGGCTATGTTCTGTCCGCCTGCGCCCCTCGTTAATATCTGCCAAGACTTTGGGAAATTGAATTGCGGTTACAGTACAATACCGAAGGCTTTTGCTTAAGATTGTACTCCTTATACGTTCAACCTACCGTGATTCTCTACCTAGCTATAATTCTCTGTAGGACGATGTGTCATTCTCTCACAATGAATGCGAGTTTATTTTAAAATCCCGAAAATGAAATATATCAGAACAGGCAAAAGGTAGCTTCTAGGTAGCAATATTATGGAGGTTCCACGATGACAAAATTGGTTGGCTTGCCCCAAAAGGTTGGCTTGCCCCAAAAGCAGGGACTCTACAATCCAACTTACGAACATGACGCATGTGGTATTGGCTTTGTCGCTAATATCAACGGAGAAAGATCTCATCACATTGTACGTCAGGCACTCGGTGCCTTGGACTGCTTAGATCACCGAGGGGCTCGTGGTTGCGAAGATAACACGGGTGACGGGGCAGGTATTCTCATGCAAATTCCGCACGAGTTTCTTGAACATGCTTGCGAAGGGATCGGTGTAGACTTGCCTGATCGCGGCCAATATGGTGTGGGCATGATCTTCTTTACCCAGACTGAAGATCGGGAATTACGCCGCAACTGCCAGAAAAAGTTTGAGGAAATTGTCACCGAAGAAGGTCAAAGTTTTCTTGGTTGGCGCAGAGTACCAACCGACAATTTTTACTTGGGACCGACTTCTCGTTCAGCCGAACCATCTGTCTGGCAAGCTTTTATTGGTCGTGGTTCTGAAATACAAGATGATTTAGCTTTCGATCGCAAGTTGTACCTCATTCGAAAACGGGCCTCCAATATCATTCGGTATGGGGGTCAAGATCCAAACTTCTATATCCCTAGCTTATCCTGTCGAACCATTGTTTACAAGGGCATGCTCACCACCATGCAGGTCAGGGAATTCTATCCGGATCTACAGGATTCCCGTATGGCAACAGCGATCGCTCTTATTCACTCCCGATTTTCCACTAACACTTTTCCCTCTTGGGAGCGGTCTCACCCATATCGATATCTAATCCATAACGGTGAAATTAACACGGTACGTGGCAACCAGAATTGGATGAAAACTCGGCAAGCTATGTTAGCATCCGAATTGTTTGGAGAGGATTTGTCGAAAGTTTTCCCGATTTTGGATGAGGATGGTAGCGACTCTGCCATCTTTGACAATTGCCTAGAGTTCCTTTCTTTGGCTGGGCGATCAATGCCACATGCTGCTATGATGATGATTCCCGAACCTTGGGAGAATCATGAGAGTATGAGCGACGAGAAACGTGCTTTTTATGAATACCACAGTTGCTTAATGGAACCGTGGGATGGTCCTGCTTCAATTGCTTTCACCGACGGGATAGTGGTTGGTGCCTGCCTCGACCGAAACGGTCTTCGACCCTCACGCTACTATGTCACCAAAGATGACGTGATTGTTCTGGCTTCGGAAGCTGGCGTAATGGATGTCGCACCCGAAATGGTAGCTTACAAAGGTCGGCTACAACCGGGGCGGATTCTGCTAATCGATACTCAGGAAGGTCGAATTGTCAGTGATGAGGAGGTCAAGAATCAGATCGCTGCTGAACATCCTTACCGCCAATGGTTGGATAAGTATATGGTTTCCCTGTCAGATTTACCGGAAGTACAACCGAAAGAACCGGAAAAAGATCATGACGCCATCTTACAACGTCAACAAGCTTTCGGCTACACTTTCGAAGATCAACGAGTTTTTCTAGGACCGATGTCAAAGATCGGCAGAGATCCAGTTGGCTCAATGGGAAACGATGCTCCTTTAGCGGTTTTGTCCCATAAACCGCAGCTGCTCTATAATTATTTTAAGCAGCTTTTCGCACAGGTAACTAATCCACCTTTAGATCCGCTTAAAGAGGAAATCATCACCTCTGCTGAAACAACCATTGGGCCGGAACGAAATCTCCTCAATCCACAACCCGAAAGTTGTCGGCAGGTTAAGTTGCAAACACCAGTCCTATCGGACGAAGAACTAGAACAGCTCCGTCAAATCGATCAACCTGGTTTTAGCTCTACAACGTTGCCGATTCTATTCGCCCGATCCGATGGCGAAGATGGACTTGAAAAAGCACTGGATAAACTATTTACAGCAGCCGATCAAGCCATTGAAGACGACTACAATATTCTGATCTTATCGGATCGAGGACTCGATAAGGACCACGTACCAATTCCAGCATTACTTGCCGTTTCAGGTCTACACCATCATTTAATCAGAGAGGGATCTCGAACGAAAGTTGGAATTGCGCTTGAGTCCGGTGAATCGCGTGAAGTCCATCATTTTTGTTTGTTGATTGGCTATGGTGTGCAAGCCATCAATCCCTATATGGCTTTTGAAAGTTTGGCTGACATGATTCAAGAAGGCCAACTGACAGATATTGCCTACCATGATGCGGTGAAAGGGTATATCAAATCCGCTACGAAAGGTGTCATCAAAGTGATGGCCAAGATGGGAATTTCAACGATTAAGTCCTATCGAGGCGCTCAGATTTTTGAGGCCATCGGCATTAAGCAAGAAGTCGTTAATAAATACTTCACTTGGACGGATACCCGTGTGGAGGGCATTGGCTTGGACGTGATCGCTCGTGAAGTATTCATGAGGCATCGTCGGGCCTATCCCGATATTCCAGTTGATAATCAAACGTTGGATGTTGGTGGTCAGTATCAATGGCGTCAAGATGGTGAATACCATTTGTTCAACCCCAAGACGATCCACAAGTTGCAATTGGCCACTCGTACCAATAACTACGATGTCTATAAAGAGTACGCCGAGCTAATTAATGAGCACTCCGAGCAAATTGGCACTTTACGCGGGTTGCTAGAATTGAAATTGGACGACGATCCGATCCCGATTGAAGAAGTAGAGCCTGTCGAAGAAATATTTAAGCGATTTAAAACTGGGGCTATGTCCTATGGATCTATAAGCAAGGAAGCGCATGAGGCGCTGGCGATTGCCATGAACCGCATCGGTGGGAAAAGCAACACTGGTGAAGGTGGAGAAGATCCAATTCGATACACTCTTGAGCCAAATGGTGACTCGAAAAACAGTGCCATTAAGCAGGTTGCTTCCGGTCGGTTTGGTGTAACCAGTAACTATTTGGTTCATGCTAAGGAACTACAGATCAAAATGGCGCAGGGAGCAAAACCTGGTGAGGGAGGGGAGTTACCAGGTCGTAAGGTCTACCCATGGATTGCCAAGGTTCGACACTCCACTCCGGGTGTTGAACTCATCTCACCACCACCACACCATGATATCTACTCTATTGAAGATTTGGCTCAGTTGATTCATGATCTGAAAAACTCGAATCATCACGCGCGGATCAATGTCAAGCTTGTTTCCGAAGTCGGCGTTGGAACCATTGCTGCCGGTGTGGCCAAAGGACACGCTGACGTGGTTTTAATTAGTGGCCTTGATGGTGGTACGGGGGCTTCACCTCAGACCAGTATCAAGCATGCAGGATTACCTTGGGAGTTGGGTGTAGCTGAAACCCACCAGACCTTGGTACTGAATAACCTGCGCTCTCGCATCGTGGTGGAGACTGACGGTCAGTTAAAAACAGGCCGCGATGTTGTTATGGCAACATTATTGGGTGCTGAAGAGTTTGGATTTGCTACAACTCCTTTAGTTTCGCTCGGTTGTATTATGATGCGAGTCTGTCATCTCGATACCTGTCCTGTTGGTGTTGCTACGCAGAATCCGGAACTACGCAAAAATTTTATGGGTGATCCGGAATACGTAGTCAATTTCCTTCGCTTCATTGCAGAGGACATGCGTGAAATTATGGCCAGTCTTGGTATGCGAACTGTCAGTGAGATGATTGGGCGTACCGATCTGCTTGAGCCAAAGAAAGCTGTTGAACACTGGAAAGCTAAAGGATTGGATCTAACGCCAATTCTCCACCAACCTGATGTTGGTCCAGAAATCGGTCGATATTGCCAAATTGATCAAGATCACGGTCTAGAAAATTCGGTAGATAATCAAGTTCTACTTGATCTTTGCGAACCGGCTTTGCAAAAGGGAGAGAAGGTTACAGGAACTTTGCCGATCAAAAATACAGATCGAGTAGTTGGCACAATTCTGGGAAGCGATGTAACTCGGAAATTTGGACCTGAAGGCTTGCCGGAGGATACCATCGACATTCATTTTCAAGGATCTGCTGGACAGTCTTTTGCTGCCTTCACTCCTCCTGGCATCACCTTCCGTCTTGAAGGTGATGCGAACGACTACTTTGGAAAAGGTCTTTCCGGCAGTAAGCTGATCGCATACCCACCTGAAGGATCATCATTTAAGCCTGAAGAGAACATTATCGCTGGTAATGTGGCTTTTTACGGTGCGACTAGCGGAGAAGCATACATTCGTGGGTTGGTCGGCGAGCGATTCTGTGTCCGGAATAGTGGTGTTCACGCAGTCGTCGAAGGAGTTGGAGATCATGGATGTGAATATATGACTGGAGGTAAGGTCGTCATCCTTGGTGAAACCGGTCGTAATTTTGCTGGAGGTATGTCGGGGGGGACTGCCTATATCCTTGATCGCGATGGCGACTTCCATATTCGTTGCAACCAGGATCAGTGCGGCCTTGAAGGACTAAAAGATACTGAAGAAATTGAAGATGTCAGAGGGATGATACACCGACACGCTGAGTACACACGCAGTAGCCTAGCTTGGGAGATTTTAGCCGATTGGGACAAAATCGTGTCTCAATTTGTCAAGGTGGTGCCGGATGACTATAAACGTATCCTTGACGCCTACCAAGAAGTTCAAAAAGAAGGTCTACAGGGCGATGATGCATGGTTAGCTGCATTTCGGCGTGGTATTGAGGTTTCAGCGAATGTCTAAATGATGTCTTCTGTGTGAATTTAAAATACACACAGAATTTAAAAAAGTTTTAAGGCGAAGGAGATAGGATGGGAAAACCGACCGGATTCATGGAGTATGACCAGGAGCTTCCGGATGACCGTTCACCGTTAGATCGTATTGAAGATTGGGATGAATTCCATCTGCACTTTGATGAAGGAAGGTTGCAGATACAAGGTTCTCGCTGCATGGATTGTGGTGTTCCGTTTTGCCATACCGGTATGCGATTGCCAGAAACCACCCCATTTGCATCAGGCTGTCCGATTAACAACCTGATCCCGGAATGGAATGATCTGATCTACCGAGGATTGTGGAAAGAGGCACTGGATCGTCTGCACAAGACCAACAACTTCCCAGAATTCACTGGACGGGTCTGTCCAGCACCGTGTGAAGGGGCTTGTGTTTTAGGCATCACCGAGCCAGCCGTGACAATCAAGAACATCGAAGTCTCCATCGCAGATAAAGGTTGGGAAGAAGGTTGGATCGTGGCCTCCCCCCCCGAACGCCGGACGGGAAAAACGGTTGCTGCTGTCGGTTCTGGTCCAGCGGGCCTCTCTTGTGCCGCTCAACTGAATAAAGCAGGGCATCTGGTGACAGTTTACGAAAGGGCCGACCGGATTGGTGGATTATTAATGTACGGAATCCCTAACATGAAGTTAGATAAAGAGTATGTCCAGCGTCGGGTAGACTTAATGACGGAAGAAGGCGTTACTTTCGTCACCAATACTGAAATTGGCACAGATATTCAAGCCACAGAGTTAGTCCAATCATTTGATGCCGTTGTCCTTTGTGGTGGGGCCACTAAACCAAGGGACTTACCGATTGAAGGCCGTGATCTAAATGGCATTCATTTTGCCGTCAAATTCCTGCACCAGAATACCAAGAGTTTGCTCGATTCCAAGCATGCGGATGGTAGCTACATCTCAGCCAAAGACAAGCACGTAATCGTAATTGGTGGTGGGGATACGGGAACCGACTGTGTTGGCACCTCTATGCGACACGGTTGCAAAACGATGACCCAGTTCGAAATTGTTGCTCGCCCACCGGATGAGCGAGCACCTAATAACCCGTGGCCCGAGTTCCCCCGAATCTACAAACTGGATTATGGTCAGGAAGAAGCGGCAGCCAAATTTGGTTATGCTGACCCTCGTGAATATCTGACCAGCACAACCAAATTTGTCGGTGATGAAAACGGCAACGTTAAGGAACTACACACAAGCCAATACGAATGGGTGGCAGGTGATGATGGAAGACAATTTCCTAAATCGGTCGAAGGTACCGAAACGGTCCGGCCTGCCGATCTGGTGTTGATAGCCATGGGTTTCCTCGGCCCAGAAGATACCATGCTGGAGCAACTCGGTGTCGAGCGTGACCCACGTTCAAACGTCCAAGCGAAAGAAGGTAAATATACGACCAATGTGCCGGGGGTTTTTGCGGCGGGAGATATACGTCGAGGCCAGAGTTTGGTCGTTTGGGCCTTCAAAGAAGGTCGGGAAGCGGCACGTGAGGTCGATCGTTATTTGATGGGTACGACCGATCTGCCCTGATTAAACTGCTGCGGCTACGAGGTAGTCTAATTCTTTCCGTTAAATTTATACTTTGGTTCAATCTTTTTGTATTCTCTCAATAGTTTTTGTTGTTTTTTATTCAGCTTTGTGGGCACATAGATTTCAACAGTAACAGAAAGATTACCTTGTTCGTCTTTGTTCTTCTTGATTCCTAAATTATTAATTTGGAACGTTTTGTTTGGCTGGGTACCACTTGGAATCTCAAGTTTAGCATGACCGGTCAAAGTCGGTACTTCTATTTTTCCGCCCAGTGCTGCCGTAGCAAACCCAATTGGAATATGACACTTTAAGTCATATCCATCCCGTTCAAGGACAGGATGTTTTTCAACCACGACTTTGACAAAAAGATTCCCGAAATTTCCACGATTTTCACCGGCATGTCCTTGGTTTGTTAAACGAAGTAAACTACCATTATCAGTCATTGATGGAATCTTAACTCTCAGTGTCCGTTCTTTTTTAACCACACCGATACCGTGACAATTTTCACACGGCTGATGAATGATAGTTCCCTTTCCGTCACAGCGATTGCAAATCTGGTCGAGTTTTACTTTGCTAAGCGATGGTGACTGTGAGACTTGGCCTTTTCCTATGCATCTTGGACAGATAGACTGAATTGACTCCTCGCTGGTTCCAATTCCTTCACAGGTTTTGCAGGTTTCATTGCGTTTAAGCCGGATATTTTCTTCTGTACCCGAGATGGACTGAGCAAACGAAATAGCTATTTCAGTATTGACATCGTTTCCTGGTTTGCCTCTTGTTTTAATGTCAACATTGTCCGTAGGAGAGGTCTTTTGCTGACGGTGTTTATGCGAATTGGTGTATTCGTTCGTTTTTGAATTTGATTTGCTGGGTTTCAGAATGTCATTAAAAATGTTGTTCAAATCGGCTGAACTATGTTCGGCAGTTTTCCGGCTTGAAGTGGAATAATTTAACCCCGAGCTTACCCTTTCTGCTTGATCGTATATTCTACGCTGATCTGGGTTGCTTAAAATAGTATATGCTTCTGACAAAGCCTTGAATTTTTCTTCCGCTTGCTGATCACCAAGATTTTTATCTGGATGGTACTGAATGGCTACCTTTCGGTATGCATTTTTGATTTCATCGTACGTTGCATCGAAATCCACTCCCAGTGTGCGATAATGATCCTTCCTCTTCTTCAACTTCTGTTTTTCTCCTTCATATATCTCAAAAGTTTCGATGAAATCTAAATTCCATATGTTTCCGTGAAATATTGAAGGTTGTAGAATTAGTTCGGCTATCCAGTAAAAACTTATAGCTGGCATAGCTGAGTAAAGTTGCCGAAATTCCGGTAAAAATATAGTATCTTGTTTGAGCTTTCTTCCCTTTATTAGCAAGTTGTCTAACTTTTATAACGTATTCTTGGTTTTTTTCAGCCTGTTCAATTTCACGGTTAGTCGAATTGATTGAATTATAGTAGGAAGCTGATGCCAGTCCCGTTACAACTCCAGTGGTTAGTGTTGTCCATTTCATCCAATTGAATTGTGATCCCGTTTCCTCTTTAGTTTCATGTACGGCTGGAATTACCGATGGTTTCGACTTAATTTCCTTGTTTTCATCTTTCTGTATCTCTTCCATAGGCCGTATTGCTCCAACTGCAGATTCTAAAATAATTTCAACCCAATCACCAACTTCGATGACGAAGTCGGTGGAATTTTCGTTTAATACCGCTTTGGATACTCCATCGAAAGTCTCAGTTACGAAAATTTTTGCGATTTGGACCCGTTCAGCATTATCGCCTCTTCGAAGAACCTGATAAACCATTCCTTTCCGAACTCCATGGTTATATCCCAGATCAAAGTAAATTTTCTTTTTATCTATTTTGATGACATAGTTGCATGGGGTGGATCTTTCTTCTCCGTATGTGGAGGTAAGATAGAATACCATAATTAGTGCAACATGAATTATGCAAGAAAACAGACCAATTCTTCCTGCCATCTCTTATTCGCCATACATGTTCTGTGCCAAACTTCGAGTCAATTTTTCTAAAACTTTTGGCAATTCGGATTCAAGATCGGATTTTTCTATCTCTATTGATTCATCAATAGTATGGATAGAATCCAGAGATTTCTCAAGACTTCCAAGAAAGTAATAGCCTTTAGCAATAACGAGATGTAAGTTTCTTTTAGTAATCAATGGGTTATGTTCAAAAATATAATCTGGTTGTTGGTTGAGCGCCTCTTGAGCATTTTCAATGGCAGATTTGTAGTTCTCAACTGCAAGGTACGCACCAGAAAGCCCTACATATGCATCGGTAGCATCCGATTTCAGTATTAATGCCTTTTCAAACTCATTGATTGCACTTTGTGCTTTTTGTTTACCGAAGAAACTCCAACCAATTCCAATCTGAGCCTCCGAATTTTGGTTGTCTGCTAATATTGCTTGGTTAAACAGATTAAGAGCTTCATCAAATTCACCTGCTTCGTATTTAGCCCATCCCGAACTGACTAACTTGTTGACATCAATCACATCATCGAAGTCCGGACCACATCCAATCAAAAATAGCAATAAGGCAAGAACTGATAAGAGATGAACAATTTGCATTTTATCTTCTGAATCCTACATCCCCGCATCAAGATGTTAAATATATTATAACAGATTCTTTCATTTGAGAAGAGTCATCTTTCGCGTGAATTGAAATTTTCCTGCATCAAGATGATAGTAGTAAACGCCACTTGCCATCTGCTCACCCGTGGTTGATCGGCCATCCCAATATATTACGTGAGTTCCAAGGGATTTTAAACCAACTGCAATCTGTCGAACCAGCATACCTGATACATCATAAATCAAAATCTTAACATCTGATGGTTCTGGAAGTTGATAATGAATCCAAGTCTCTGGGTTGAACGGGTTAGGAAAGTTCTGGCTCAGACTTGATACCTTCGGAACTGCAACTACTGCTAAATCAGCACGAATTTGCTTATTTTGGATATCCTGAAGCATTATAACGTGTTGGGCGGTATCAATCATCATGTTTCCATGGCTTTTCGATGCGCTAATTTCAATAATATCACCGATTTCAACCACATTTTCTGAATCCAGGTTGATGAAAGAAGCCTGATAATAATTGTTGATAATCATAGGTTTAAGTGCATAGTTTTTTGATAAATTCTTGACAGTCAATTGCGTCATGCCGCTTTCATAGGGCAGAAGGCCGTGCACAATCAAGATTGGTGTATCACTAAAATTCGGTTCTGTTATGGTGGTTGGCGAAGCAGGAATTTGTTGGCCTTTCTCTAACTGATCCCAAGCTTCTCCAGTAATATCGATTGCTCCTTCTTCCGAGCAGATAAACGCAACCGCCTTGCCAGGTTCTATGGGTATATCATGTACAATGACTAGTTCATCGTTTGTATTAGATCGAGCAATTGTCCTGAAGGTACCATTTTCCGAGGCTACAATACTTTTGACAATTTTTCCGATTCCATTAACTTTGAGAAAACCGCTCAGATACTTAAAACGATTATCATCAAGAGGAAGACCAATTAAATTTAATCCTTTGTACAGTTTGATCCGACTTCCCCCACGTTTTCCAAGAGCTCTACCGACAAGTTTCAGGCTCACAGGTTTTCGCATAACGCTGATAATTCCTGTAGTCTCTGAAATAAGCTGATTGGCCAGTTTTCCATAGCTTCGATCTCCAAGAAAACTTCTCCAGACCAGTGCGTTGTGATCGTAGGCAATCAAGAAATTAACGTTTTTGAATCCGCCGAGGATATTGTATAAATCACCGATAGTTTTAACCATTGCCGGCTGACCGTTCACTTGGCTGATTTGTATTGGAACGTGGATTAAACCAATATTCTTTGGAATGTTTAATTCAAACTCGATAACATTTCGTAATACAACCTTTTGGGCAAGCTCACCTGTTTTGTTTCCCTGTGGATCTTGTGCGGAGATCTTTATAGTTTTTACTCCATCATCATGTTCATTTTCATCATGAACGCGAAAGGTTGCAGAATATGTCCTTTCCAGTGACCGGTTCTCAGAAAGCTTTATGGGACTTCCCGCAGTCGAATCCAATTCAGAAATATCGGCGATTACTAAAAGCCCTGATCGATTTCCTTCCACCTGTATCATTAATAATTGGCCATTCCGAAGTTGATTACGATTGATTGTTGAGGTTTTTATAATCGGCGTTGTCTCAATAACAATCCCATCTGTTAGCGTTTTTTTACTTTTGCCGATCTTAACAATTACATCATAGTTTCCTTTCAGATGCTTATCAGCGACTGGTGTAAACTGTGCCAGATACTTCCCTTTTGTATCGGTAGATTCAACCATGATTTGGTCGGCAACTAAGTTGGCAATGGAAAATGCCGCCCTTTGATCCGGCCTTCCTTGTGCTATAATAGTTGCTTTTTGATGAAATGTTACTGGACTTCCCGCGACAAAAATGCCGTCAATAGCTCCTTTTATCTCAAGCTCATGTGCGACAGATCTCAGGTCTTTTGCTGTTACGGTGACGCTTGATGTGCCAATAACTAAATCTGTGTAAAAGAAGTTAGCAGAATCTTCCCCTTCTGGGATTATGATTTCATTAATTGGAATAGTATTGTTGATGTCTACGCTGAAAGTTGCGTTCTCACTCGTTGACTTCAATTCAATGACGATCGAATCTACAGCGCTAGTCTTATCGCCATTGATATCCAGTAAGTCGATGTAGATTTCGGCTGTGTTGCCTTTATAGAGCGATTTTTCGCTTTTAATTGATAGCGATTGTGGCAAACTAATAAATTTGGCAAAAATAGTATGATTTGACCGCACTTTATTGAAAGTGTACTCGGTGATTGTGCCGACAGAGCCTCCATCGACCTCAACATCTGCGAGATAATATCCATCATTCGGTTTTATGGTGAATAATTGGTCCATTTTACGATTTACAGGCACTTCTCCACTTGGTAGAATCAGGCCTCCTACGTCTGATTCTACCCGAATTTTGTATTGGTCCGGTGCGTTAACACCAACTTCATAGGCGCCTATTGTTGGTGGATCCTGTCTCAGGTCACCTAGTAAGTCGGTTGGTGGGGCGAAAGTAAAACTGGCTGAACCAATACATTTACTTAATGTTACAAGTCGATAATCACTCAATTCCTGATCAACAAAAATTGGATTTGTGTTGATATTGCCAGTTCCTTTATAACCCCCTTTAATATTTGAGTAAGAGATGGGAAGAGGATTTCCTTCAAAATGAATTTCATCGGGTGTATTATTCCAAATCAGTGTGTTGATAATTTGTGGGTAGGACGTAGCTTTAACATGAACCGCACCGCCTATGGCTGTTGCAGTATTCGCGGTGATCGTGCAGTTGACAATAGAAGGCATTGAATAAATAAGCCCTGCGATTGCTCCTCCATACCTAGCAGAATTCTGCGTAAAAACTGAGTTGGTGATCGTTGGTGAAGAGGATTGACAATAGATGGCTCCACCGTTACCTTCAGCAGTGTTACTAGTAAAGATGCTATTTGTAATAACAGGTGAAGAGAAATCACAACGAATTCCACCACCATTCATGCTGGTATTGTTGGCCAAGAATTTACAGTCTGAGATTTTTGGTGATGACCGAATACAATAGATTCCACCACCATAATCATTATCGAGGATCTCACAATTAGAAATAACCGGATTCGCATCACGACAGTAAATCCCGCCGCCGTAACCATCATTAGTACCTGTAGCAGTATTATTCGTGATTCTACAATTTCTAATGGTAGGGGAGGCACCAATGCACGATATTGCGCCACCGCTGCCACGTCCATTGGTGATTGTGAGACCAGCGATAATTGATTCAGTGGTTTCGCTATTATGAAATATGAAACCTTGTCCTAGCCCTTCACAGTTGATCACACAACGATTGGCACCATTTTCTGACCTAACTGTAATTGGTTTACCTTGAAAGTTTATATTCTGATTTCGAGATCCTATATAGATTCCGTCAGCAATTATAATTGTGTCACCGGCTTTGGAAAAATCAACAGCATCCTGAATTGTCGGTTGATCTCCAGGAACATAAATAACTGGAACGTTGGAGGTAAACGTTTGGTTAATTCCATGGACAAGTCCAGCATTATTTTGGGCATTTAAACGGAAATGATAAGTTTGATTTGGTTCTAGATCGGTGATTACTTCACTCACGCTCAAATTCGCAAATTCACCAGTTAATTGTTTAACATTTGTTGACAGTCCATAACCGTTTGTTTTGCCGTATTCGAAATAGTATTCAGTGACAGCACCGTTTGAATTAATTTTCCCCTTTAATTGTGTGGTTTGTTTGTCAACTTGACTTGAACTCCATAGCACAAGAGGTAGGTTCGTCCATTCATATGCACCGATATCAACTTTCAAAATTCGCTCAGTACCGATAAGATCTGTCCGAGGCGCATCTCTGTTATCACCAGCGTCAATGCAGGGAGAACCTGCATCGAGTCGGAAATCCCAGCTTTGCGGCGCAATAAATTGTGGGTTCTCACTGACTAAGCCAATGCCAATTACGCCTTCTTCGACACATGAATAAGATGGCGTACTTGTTGCCACAATTGGGAGCCCATTAAGATTGTCCCAGATGATGCTGTTTTTAACTGTGCCTTTGCAATGGTAAAGCCCGCTCCCTTGTTGGTAGTTAGGTAAACCTGTTCTCGATCGAAGTTCATTGTAAACGATTGTATTATTAATAATATAACCGTCACAATAAGCCAGTCCTCCACCGAAAGTGTCCCAGGAAGCTGATACAGCATTATTAGCGATAATATTGTTTTCAATGATGCCGTCACAATAAGCCAGTCCTCCGCCATTAGCACCTGCAGAGGGCGCGTATGCAAAATTATTTGTAATGATATTATTACGAATAATACCATTGCAATCGGAGATTGCTCCCCCATTAGCCGTCACACGTGAACCAGAAAGGGCCTCTACCGAGTTTCCTCGGATTGTGTTGTATTGAATAATACCATTGCTACCATAGATTCCTCCACCATTAGCATTAGCCAACAAACTGATTGATGAATTTGCAATGATTAAACAATGTTCAATTATCGCGCTAGAACCGTTTCCATTAATTCCTCCACCATTTATCGAGTTACCGTTCGTAATTGTGAATCCCGATAGTACACATGTTTCGTCTTCAATCCCAGTTAAGGTAATGACAGAACCCTTGCCATTTCCATCAATAATTGTTGCCCTTATTATTTCTTTATCGGTTGGGTTAATTGATCGGAGAATAATATTTTTACCGCTAAGCGTGATTGTCTCTTTATAAATCCCGGTCGATACGATCACTTCGTCTCCGTCTGAAGCCGCATAGATGGCATTTTGTATAGTAGGTTGATCTTTTGGGACAGAAATAGTGATTGCTTGTGTAACTGAAGCAAAGAGTAACAGAACAAAAACTAGGGAACTTCTTTGTCGGATCAATTCTTCGGTGGTCCTAGATGCTTTAATTTATTATATAGTCTTATATAAAGAACATTAGGTAAAACTAGAGAACATTTAGGTAAAAGCTGGATCTAGAATTATATCAGAAGTTCAATGTACCATCAAGCGACAACTAGAAAGGCTTTTTAATATAGATGATCAAAAAAAGCCAAATGTGCGTTATTTCCGAATTTTGCTAAGAGAGATCTAAAGATCATATCAGCTGTGAAAACTGATCAAAATGGGACTTTTGATAAATGTAAAGTATTTAGTATTTTAAGTTACTTTATCAAATAAGAAATTACGACCATACTTTCGCTCATTCAGGATTATAGATAAAGTTGATTTTTGCAGTATATAATGTCAAAATAATTCGTAGAAATATGCTAAAGTACTCCGAAAATTTTCTGTCCCTGATTACGGATTGGTGTAGAAAACACCACGTTAACTGAGTTTTCGTTTAGAACCAGATTTAAAGAATGTTGAAATACTTAAAATTGAAAAACTCGATATATTGGTAATTGGAGGTGGATTTATCGGTTGTGGCTTAATTCGAGACCTGGCTATGAATGGTGGTGTAAAGGTTGGACTGATTGATCAAGGAGACTTTGCTAGCGGCACAAGTAGCACACCGTCTAAATTGATTCATGGCGGTTTTCGCTATCTGTTAAATCATGATCTTGCGCTTGTCAGTGAAGCATACAGTGAGCGTGAAGTTCCACTTCGAATTGTGCCGGGACTTGTTAAACCACTTCCTGTGGTTATACTCAATTATATAAGGTGATCCATAATCCGTTTTTTGGTTGATATAGCAGATTATTACTATAATCACTTACTATCATAACTTATGCTGGCATTCGACAGCTTGCCACCTAAAGTAATCGTGGTTTTGTCTCAAGAGAGCATAAAATCATCGAATCCGAAAGTGGAGTTGTACTCGTGTATGGCCGTAAACTGATAACCTACCGGAATGAAATGGTAATTTATCTTGAAGATTTCCTTTGTCGTCGAGTGCAGGTTAGAATGATCAATGATCAGGAGGTTTCTGCAAGTGGAGAGGATCGCTGAGATGATCGATCAACTATGTTGTTGGGGCGTCGAACATGTTAAGGCTGAAGTTGATCAATACCTGCGGTGAATCAAGTGGCAGAATGCTGAGATCTGAGGAAAAGTATTAATACTGTAACACACCCATGCAAAAAAATCTGATCGAAATTTATTCTACACTTGATCAATGGAATGCTCAGTTGATTCAAACACAATTGAGTCGAGAGGGGATTCAAGCCTTAACAAAGCAACGACAGAATGACATTGGCGATCGTGAAATTGCTTTATTCGTCGGTTTCGAAGACGAAGCCAATGCGCGAGAAATTGTTAGTCACATCGATTTGGTCATTGCAGATAGTTACTTGGAAAACGAAGTGGACTCTGACCAAGAGACAGCGATAGAAGAATCAGAAATACCACAAGTCGCACCGACAGACATCTCGTCCATAACAATTGCTGATCGAGAAGGAATCGGTAAAATTATCCTCCATGTTGGTCGCGGTTGCGAACTTCAAGTTGGATTAGAACCTTATTACACAGTTGATGAAGACCAGTGGGAAGAATTTACGGACTTTAGCGCACAGCGTCAGGAGTTTTCGATCCTGCTGAGACATGAGTATCCAGAACTCTTCAAATGGCTTAAGAGCCATAAAATGATGCTGGAGTTCATTCGGCTTGTTGAATCTACATACCGTGATGTTCCGTCTCCACACTCCCAACAGGGACAGGATGATGGACAACATGCCGATTTGAGCAAATCCGCTCTGATGGGTTTCATATGTTCGCTTGTTGCACTTTTAGTAATTAAGGCCAACCTTCACTTACTGCTATGTTTAATTGTTCTGACATTGTCAGTTTCCATATCAATAATATCAGCATTTCGAATCCTTAAAAACCCTGATAAATCAAGAGGACTTTTGGTATCGATTGTGGCTTTGCTGATCGCCGGAATGGGCCTGTTATTTCTTGTGCAGAGACAAACAAATAGCAGTTTAGAAAACGGAACTTCACAACTGAGCGAAAAGTCCAAGCAGAATTTGGAGAAATAGATCCCAAACGGTATTTTATTGAAGGCAACATTTTTATAATTACCTTGACAATTTAGTCAGTCAATCAGTATAATCCTCGACAAATTTTTTGCGGGAATAGCTCAGTGGTAGAGCATCAGCTTCCCAAGCTGAGGGCCGCGGGTTCGAGTCCCGTTTCCCGCTTCCCTATTTCACGTATTAGAATCAATAGTAGTTCCCAAATATAACGTCACTACACTTAGAAGAGATATTACCATACAATGATGCAAAAAGAACGTACTGATACGATAGATGTCGAAAGCGATTCTTTTATAGAATTTGTACTGAATATCAGTGCGTTTGCCAAGCGTCACTCTAAAAATATTACTATTATCGCTACCATTATAATTTTAGGAATTGTCTTGCTCACATTGCGTCAACAGCGGATGCAAAGTAAAAAAGCAGATGCATCAGTTAAACTTACAAAAGCCTTTGAAAAGTTTAGCGAAGCCGAAAATGATTGGCTTGATTCTGATAATGCAAATACCGATCAGCTTCAGATAGTAGAAGCTGAATTTCAAAAAATTTTCCAAACATACAAAGGAACGGCGGCTGATCAAGCACGTTATAACTTCGCCAAAATTAAATACTATCGTGGCGAGTATGATATGGCAAAATCAAAGTTTGAAGAGATTTCCAATGATAAATCTGAGATTAGTCTTTTAGTTCTTTATGCTAGGGTGGCAATTGGTAATTGCTATGAACAGCAAGAGCAATATGTCGAAGCTATTAAGGTCTATGAAACTTTTATAAACTCAGCAGATCCTAATATTGATATGCCACTTCGTGACCATGTTATTGAACTTGCCAAGTTAAGCCAAGCACGGTGTCATAAAAAACTGGAACAATATAAAGAAGCCAGCAAAATTTATAAAAGTTTAATCGCGAAATTCGAAAAAAACTTGGATAAGGCTATTAAAGATAAAAGCATGGAACTTATGGAGAGTACCAAATCCCTTTTGAATGATCTGCCTATTTCAGATAGACCGTCTGTGACTAATCTCGGCGCAGATATCGCCTACGATACTTTTGTGAACTATCTGAAAGCATTCCACGAGTATAAAATTGCCAAAGACATAAAAGGCGGTTTGACCACGGCAGTTCGCAAGAAATTCCGGAAATTTGAGACAGAGTCAAATACATTTGTTGAAGATCTAAAACAAGCACAGAAGAATAAAGTAGAAGGACGCATATCAACCGCGCTATTTTATTATGATCAAGCCGTCGGACTAAGTTTTGCACCAAGTCGTGCTATCTATGAAAAAGCGCTTTTCGAGTCGAATAAGTTTCAGTACTCTCAAAATTGAGCATTACTGCGATCTAGAGCATAATATTAATAAATCTTAATATATTATATGGCCTATTCAGAAAAAGTTCTTGAATATGATAAACTGAAGCTATTATTGGCAACGCATACGCTCTCTGAATTAGGCAGATGCAAGGTTGAACAACTTAAACCCATTCATCACATCGATGCTATCCGTCATCATCAGCAACTTTGTACAGAATCGAAAAGTTTTTATCAGACTCAAGGAGGATTTCCGCTTAGAGGAATTCAAGATATTTCGCCTGCGCTCAAGCGGGCGAGAAAACATGGTGCTATTCTCCAACCTGATCAGCTAAATAATATCTCAAACGTGATTGGCATCAGTCATAAGATTAAACATAAAGCATCGAAGTCAAACCGACAGGATTTCCCTAATTTGTTTAAAATCTTTGATGCCCTTCACAACTTTCCACACCTTGTTGAAGCAATTAAAAATGCTATTGGCTCTGAAGGCGAAATTTTGGACTCTGCGAGCCCTGAACTCAGATCAATTCGCAGGGAACTTGTCAAAACTCATAAGGCTCTTCAATCAAAACTTAATTCAATCCTACAGTCTCCAAAGCATCACAAGTCAATCCAAGAAAGTATAATTACCTCACGAAATGGCCGTTACGTTATCCCTATTAAGCAAGATGCGAAGGGAAATTTTCAGGGTGTCGTTCATGGTCAATCAGCCAGTGGAGCGACGCTTTTTATGGAGCCATTCGAGGCAGTCGAAATCAACAACCGAATTGCGAAGCTGATCGATGTGGAGCGTGAGGAGATCCATCATGTCCTCTATGACTTGACTGCCCAAATTTATGAGATAGTACCAGAACTCGAGAACACGATGGAATGCTTAGGTGAACTTGAATTTTTGGGGGCAAAAGCGCAACTAAGTCTGGAATTAAAGGCAACAGAACCCAAATTAAATAAATACGGGTTTACTAAACTGGTTGCCGCACGCCATCCATTACTTGAGCTTAGTTTGCGCTCTTCAAGGAAAGAATCTTCCCTTGAAGAAATCATTCCCACTGATATATATCTTGGCGGCGATTTTAATACTATGGTAATCACTGGGCCAAATACTGGAGGAAAAACAGTTGCCCTTAAGGCGTTTGGTCTGTTAACACTTATGGCACAATCCGGTTTACATATTCCAGCTAGAAGTGGAAGTGAAGTTGCTGTTTTCGATCATATTTTTGCTGATATCGGTGATGAACAGAGTATCGAACAAAATCTGAGTACCTTTTCCTCACACATGACCAAAATCATCGATGTGCTGAAAAACATGACTGAAAATTCACTTGTGTTACTTGATGAGGTTGGTGCAGGTACTGATCCTGCCGAAGGAGTGGCCCTCGGTATGGCAATTATTGATTGGCTGACGGAATATGGGGTAAAAACGATTGCCACAACCCATCATAGTGTATTGAAAGCACATGCTCATAATCAGGACGGCATGATAAACGCGTCAATGGCATTCGATTGGAGTTCGTTGCGTCCTAGTTACCATCTTCAAATTGGGCTACCCGGAGGTAGTAATGCGATTAATATTGCTGAACGGTTGGGCATGCCTGACGCAATTCTTGAATCCGCAAAGTCTTATATAGGCGAACAGAAAGTTACTGTTGAAGACCTCCTTATTGACATGCAAGAAGCAAGACACAAACTGGAGACAGAGCGTGATACCCTCCAGCGTCGGGTGGAATCAACTGAAGAAAAACGTCGGAAATACGAAATGGAAATCGACTCACTTAGGCTTGAACGGGAGACCTTAAAGCAGGAAGCTAAAAATGAAGCTGCTAGTATCTTGAAAGACGCGCGTCGGACAGTCGAGGAGACAATTGCTCAAATTCGGCGTGAACAGGCCTCTAAGGAAAGTGTTAAAGCCGCGTTTCATCGTCTTGATGAAACTAAACAAGGGCTAAAGCAAACCAAGAAAGCCAACATATCTCAAACCCAATCCCCTTATATTGATAAGCTTCAGGTTGGAGATAAGGTTCTTATACAGAGCCTAAATCGGTTCGGCGAAATTATTTCACTAGAAAAAGGTAATGGAAATTTGATCCGAGTCCAAGTTGGTAGCATGAAGATGCGCGTTCCGGAGGATGACATAGGAATTCCATTAGATCTCAATAACACCACTGAAGTCTCTACATCTGTTCTAGACATCCAACATAACAAAACCGAGAACGTCCAATTTGAAATTAATCTCATCGGTAAAAAAGTGGACGATGCACTTAATGAAATTGATAAATATTTGGATGATGTTCTTCTTAGTGGTTTATCGTCTGTACGCATCATTCATGGCAAAGGCACGGGTGCCTTGCGTGACGCGATTCAGAATTTTTTGAACGGTCATCCGTCCGTTTTGGATTTTGATCTTGCCCCTCGGTCCAAAGGTGGACGGGGGGCAACCGTTGTCAAATTACGAGAATAAATGCCAATGGCTACTCGATCTTTCAACCACATTCCTTCAGAAACAATTGATGAAGTCCGACAAAGAAATGACATTGCCGAAGTGATTATGGAATGTGGCGTCCCTTTGAAGTTGGTGGGGAAAAATTACAAAGCATGCTGTCCTTTCCATGATGAGAAGACGCCCTCGTTTACTGTGTCATCTGAGAAACAGATGTTTTACTGCTTTGGATGCCAAATGGGAGGGAATACTATAACGTTCCTTCAGAAGTATGAAAATAAGCCATTCATTGAATCGATTGAATGGCTGGCCAATCGAGTCGGAGTTCCGTTGCCAACGCAGGATCTACAAGCAAAAGAACGGGCAAAGAAACGTCTTAATCTGGAAGAACTTAATCGGTTGGCAACTAAATATTTCCATCGTAATCTGCTCGATTCCCAAATAGGAGAGAAAGCCTCAATTTATCTGAAAAACCGACAGGTTTCAAGCAGCACAATGCGAACCTTCCAGATTGGATATGCCACCCGAGGCTCGAGAGATTTCCTTGAAGATGCAATACGACAAGGTTCCTCCAAGCAACAACTTCTGGATGTCGGATTGATCAAAAATGGCGAAAAGAGAACAACCGACCGTTTTCGGGACCGCGTAATTTTTCCAATCATTGATGAGCGAGGTGTTCCAGTTGCTTTTGGTGGTAGAGTGCTTTCACCGGATGCCGTTCCAAAGTATCTCAACACTTCGTCAACCATACTTTATGATAAGAGTAAAACCCTCTACAATCTGCACAGCGCAAGACCCACTATGCAGAAAACTCGTCAGGCAATTCTAGTGGAAGGATATTTTGATGTTATCCGCTTAAGCCAAGAAGGAATCGGGAATGTGATTGCTTCACTTGGAACATCTTTCAGCGAATCACACGCAAGTCTCCTCAAACGATTTGTGGACGAGGTTGTTATTGTTTTTGATGGTGATAGTGCTGGTATCCGAGCGGCAGTACGCGGTTTGAACCACTTGGTAAAAGAGGGTTTGAAGGTTAGAGTAATGATGCTGTCTGGAGGTCAAGATCCCGATGCGTTCGTATTAGATCATGGAATTGATGCGTTTAACAAGCGTCTTGCTTCGGCAATGAACTTGGTTGAATTCCAAATCCAGCGGGTTGTGGAGACGGGCGGGCTTCGGCAGATTGACGTCAAGACTCAAGTCTTGAAAGATATTGCTAACACCTTGTCCCATATTAAAAGTCGAGTTGAGTTAGATCAATACATCAACTATACTGCACAGGAACTTGATTTAGATCGGGCTGTCATATGGCAGGAACTGCGTGCGCTTGGTGTTCAGCCGCCGAAAGTGAGCAAATCGTCCGGAATAAAGGCTAAACCAAATAAAACCTTACTTAGTCCACGTCACTCGATTGAACAGCAGTTGATAGAAGTCCTATTTCAAAATCCGGGTTTTATACCAACTGCCAAAGAAAATTTTAGCTATGATGACTTCAAGCATCCTGTGTTTTCAAAGATTGCCAAAATGTTGTGGGAAGTAAGTGAAGCCGATGATAATATTTCGATGCAGAATTTTATTGATGAGTGCAATAATCAGGAGATTCAAAACATAGTTGCGAGTTTTGCACTAAAAGAAAATAATCTCCCAAACCAAGAAATAAGGCTGGAAGGATGTTTAAAGAAACTTAATCAATTTGTGCTCTTGGATCTCGAACACAATATCCGCACAACTGCCCTTGCAGAAGGTCATGATGATGTTGAAACACTTATGGAGCTCGTTGAGCTTTCAAAAAGGAGGAAGCAATTCAATCTTTGAGTTTACAGTCATTATTTTCTACGACATGGCAAGCAAATCTGAAACAGAATAAAATATAGAAATGGAAAATTCTGCTGATTTTTCAAACACGGGGGACAATTATTTAGAGATCGCTGATGGTGGAACTCCATCAGCAGCGAACCTTAGTCAAACATTGTTGGGTGATTTTAGTCAACTTCGCCTTTCTGACGCTTATATAGATGAAGGAGATTTCGCAGCGATGGAAATAGCTAATATAAGTCAGTATTTAGAATCTGAGAATCAAAATCAAAATCAAAATCAAGATGATGAAACCTTTCTTGATTTGCGTGCCGGTGAACTTGATAAAACAGATGACCCTATTAAAGTGTACCTGAAGGAGATGGGTAAGATTCCGTTATTATCGAAACAACGCGAAATTGATCTATCTAAAAAAATTCAGGAAGGATTTGATATTGTTCGCGATTCTATTTTTTCAAGTGCCTATGGAGTAGTAAAAATTAAGAGAATTTTCTATATCGTTGTTTCAGGTAGGAAGAGGCCATCAGACCTTTTAGATTTTCCTGTCGAGATTTCCTCCATAGATGAAAAGGATAATCGATATCTTGAACTCACCAAGCGACTGATCGATGAGTTGAAGAAAATTGAGGCTCAGGTTTGTGAAAAAGAGATACAGTTGACGAAAAATAATCTTGATCGTAAGTCTAGAAAACGGATTGAAGATGGCTTAAGATTGAATCATGAAGAAATCTCGGGAAAACTAAAACTTGTTAAGATCAACCAAGACGAAATTCTCGCAATCTGTGATGAGTTTAGAGAATTGGTCAGAAGAGTAAAAGATCTTTCGGGCAAGATAACTGCTATTGAAGATATTGTCGGCATGTCATCTGAACAGATTCAACAAGTAGTCGAAAATAATTTTCGGAATGGAAGTCCTAAGATTGAAGAGGATTTGGTTGAATACAATCGAGGTATTGTTAGGGCAAAACGCCAGATTAAACATATCGAGTCAGAGGTGGGACTATCTCACAAAGAGTTGTTTCAGGTAGTTGATAAAATAAATAGAGGTAAAAACCTGTCGCAGGAAGCAAAGATGGAAATTGTTGAATCTAATCTGCGATTAGTGGTTAGCATCGCTAAAAAATATAGAAATCGCGCTTCCGGTTTGGTGTTCCTCGATTTGATTCAGGAGGGTAATATTGGACTTATGAAAGCGGTTGATAAGTTTGATTATCGACGAGGCTATAAATTCAGTACCTATGCGACTTGGTGGATACGGCAGGGTATTACGCGTGCGATTGCTGATCAAGGACGTACTATCCGTGTTCCGGTACATATGATTGAAACAATCAACAAACTACTTCGTACCTCTCGCCATCTTGTACAGGAGAATGGCCAAGACCCCGACCCTCTATCGATTGCCAAGCAAATGGAGATGAGCGTTGAAAAAGTGCGGCAGATACTGGAAGTCGCACAGGAACCGATTTCGCTCGAAACGCCGATTGGAGATGAAGACGATACTCAGCTCGGTGATTTTATCGAGGATAAAAAGATCAATTCTCCTATTAATGCAACGGCTTTGGTAATGCTTAAGGAGAAAGTGAACGAGGTCCTCGATACGTTAACGGCAAGAGAGAGGCGTGTGATTATACTCCGATTTGGTATTGAAGACGGTTGTCCGTGTACGCTGGAAGAAGTTGGAATGGAATTTAGCGTGACTCGTGAGCGAGTCCGTCAGATTGAGGCAAAAGCCTTGCGGAAACTTCGACATCCAACTCGCAGTTATTGGTTAAGGGGCTTGCTTGATCAATAACAAAATCTGTTCCAAATAGCATTGACAAATGAGGGCGCTGCAATTATAATCCTTAGCTTGTAGCCTAATTGGGGTCCATAGCTCAGTGGTTAGAGCAATCGGCTCATAACCGATCGGTCCTAGGTTCAAGTCCTAGTGGGCCCATCAATTATGGGGCGTTAGCTCAGGGGTAGAGCGCTACCTTCACACGGTAGAAGTCACTGGTTCAAATCCAGTACGTCCCACCATCTCCGATGTTAGATCAAAATATTATCAGATTTTTATGGTTCATTTGCAAGTAGCTTTTATCTCAGAAATACTCTTGACTTAGTATTTTTAGTAATGTTATCATCACTCCAAGCTGAATTCAGGTGATGGAGTTTTAACGGGTTGCTGGTGGGAAATTCGATTTCTACAATCCATCAAGAAACAGAGCAAAATCCGGTTGTTGATGGCAAAGCAAAGCATTCATCAGAAAATGTAGAGTTGAAGCAAAAAAGTGTAGTGGGTGTTATCATCCACTCTTTTTTTGTGATCCCATTTATGATTGCCTGTTTCTGTGTGGTGGTGTTTGCCGTCTTTTCCCTCCTGACTTGGGAAAATGACGATGTATACAATCACCTTAACAAAATCAAGATAGGCAATCAAACAGTCCGTTGGCAATCTGCGTTTGAACTATCCAAATTATTATCCAAACCCAATCCAGCCATTAATGAAGATCGCTTCGTTGCGGAGATGATCAGTGTCTTCAACAGCCCAATCACGAAAGCTGATGACAAGCGTGTCCGAAATTACCTTGCCAGAGCAATGGGGCATACGGAAAACCCTAAATTCGCTATCCCCCTACGAAAAGCTCTTGAAAGAGAAGATAATCTGGATAACCTGATTTCTGTTATATATGCACTTGGATCGCTAAGAGATTCAGGTGCGGTTAGCAGCATTCACCAGTATATCGATCACCCACAACCTGAAGTGAGATTAGCTGCTGTCATTACGCTTGGCAATATCGGTCAGTCGAGTTCCATCCAACACTTGCAAGGAGCTTTAAATGACACCGAGGAAAATGTCAGATGGGATGCTGCCATTGCTTTGGCTAAGATGGGTGATAGTTCGGGACAGCAAGTCATCCTTCGTTTGCTGGACAGAGAATATCTGGACAAATTTTCTGAAGTTGATCCATACGAACAAAATCAGATAATTCTCGTGGCAATTAGAGCATCAACACATATTAAAAATCCTGTTCTGAGTGAAGCGATCAAGAAATTAAGCAAAAACGATCCCAATATGAAAGTGCGTAATGCTGCAATGGAGGCATTAAAATGAGTGAAGAAAACGATATCTTCGACGATGCCGAACTGGAAGGATTATCACCATCCCGACAGAAAATGATCCTTCGTAAAAGAGCCAAACAAGGCGGTGGTGCATCTGTTCCAACGCTTCAACCGGAAGAAGAGTCAGTAGATCAAGAAGCCTCACCGCCCCCAGAAGACGATTTCGACGATGCCGAACTGGAAGGATTATCACCATCCCGACAGAAAATGATCCTTCGTAAAAGAGCCAAACAAGGTGGTGGTGCATCTGCTGCGACGCCTCAGAAAACTGTTGCTCCTAAGGCATCTGCCCAGAAACCAGCGGCCAAGGCAGCCCGAACAACAACTAAAGAGGCAGACAACCACCCGTTTGTTACCGGGACTGCAGTTCCCGAAGTCTTCGATACACCGAGAGGCATAATTACCGTTGATCCAATAGATAGACGTTCCTTTATACCTTGGCTAGGAATTGGTTGGGCTGCTTTCGCTGCGGCAACCGGCGTCTTTTTGACTATGATGGGACGCTTTTTATTTCCAAACGTTCTTTTTGAACCGCCTCAATCCTTTAAGGCCGGTTATCCAGACGATTATACGATCGGTGAGATTAATGAAAAGTGGAAAGAAAAATATGGGGTTTGGATTGGTCGAACTGATGAATACATCTATGCGCTGTCAACAACGTGCACACATTTGGGATGCACTCCCAATTGGCTAGGTGGTGAGAGCAAATTTAAATGTCCATGCCATGGTAGTGGTTTTCGTAAAACAGGAATTAACTTTGAAGGCCCAGCTCCAAGGCCCTTAGAACGGTACCGCATTGTTAGAGCTGATGATGGTCAAATCCTGATTGACAAAAACCAGAAATTTCAACAAGAAAAAGGTGAATGGGAAAAATCTGAGTCTTATCTAGTTGTGTAGTGTATCGAGAGGAAACTGTTTAATGAAAGATTCAAGAGGGGGTAAAGAAAGCCTCTTTCAAAAAGTGAGTAGCACACAAATTTGGCGATCGATCTTCCGCACAGGTGGAATACCAACGACCAGGCGGCAGAGAATGATGGGTGTGCTGAACAATGTTTTCTTGCATCTTCATCCAGTACGATTACCCAAGCATGCTGTCAAAATTAAATACACGTGGTGTATGGGAGGCCTTTCCTTTTTTGTGTTTCTTATCCTAACGATTACTGGCATTCTGCTGATGTTTTATTATCGACCAACTGTTGAACATGCATACATGGATATGATTGACCTTGGCGAACAGGTGCCGTTGGGTATTATGCGCGAGATCCATCGTTGGGGGGCCCACCTGATGGTCATTACGGTATGGTTACACATGTTTCGGGTATTTTTGACCGGATCATATAAACCACCCCGAGAGTTCAATTGGGCTGTGGGCGTTATACTTCTGACTTTAACTTTGTTATTGAGCTTTACTGGCTATCTTTTACCTTGGGATCAGTTAGCCATATGGGCTATTACAGTCGGAACAAACATGGGGAGGGCGTCTCCATTCGTCGGTTATGAAGGCCCAGGTGCTGCTCTAATGCAGATTGGCGATGTCAAACTGGTCCATCCGGGAGCCGATATGAGTTTTATCTTAAAAGCTGGACGCTTTGTTGGAGAAGCAACCCTTCTCAGGTTCTACGTCCTACATTGTATAGGCTTGCCCTTTATCATCATGATTTTTATGGCTGTCCATTTTTGGCGAGTTCGAAAGGATGGAGGTATTTCTGGCCCAACTTAAAGTGAAGCAGGAAAGAAAATTTAATTCGCATGGAAACAATAAAAAACCTGATCAATCAAATCTCTAAGCCGACAGTACTTTTTACTGTTATCATTGCTGTGTTTTTCTTCATTTTCCCACCCAATAATTGGTTCATGAAAATTAACCGAAAGTTGGGAATCTACAAAGTTTGGAGCAATAAGGGAGGGATTGCCCTTTTTGCAGTTTTACTTGCTTTCTTTCTCTTTGGCGGATTGACCGATCAGAATTTCCAACTGATTATTTTCAAACCGGACAATGTACCGATCGTAGGCTTGATTTTTGGAGTTACTTTCTTTTTGTGGCTGGGAATGAAGCAGGCACATGAGAACGACGAACGGATAGCCAATAACGAACCCGTAGCTGAATACAACGATCCCGAAGATAAGGTACTTGTTTGGCCGGATCTTATCTATATTGAGTTTATTGCACTCATTCTCTGCTCGGTTTTTCTAACTGTCTGGGGAATTGTTCTGAAAGCTCCACTTGAGGAGCCAGCGAATCTGGCAGATTCTCCCAATCCGTCGAAGGCTCCTTGGTACTTTCTAGGCTTGCAAGAAATGCTGGTCTATTACGATCCATGGCTAGCTGGAGTGGTTTTCCCAACACTTATAATTGTTGGGTTAATGGCTATACCTTACATTGACCTTAATCAAAAAGGATCAGGTTACTACAGTTATGCTGAACGTAAAGCGGAGATCTCTATTTTCCTGTTTGGATGGCTAGGCATGTGGGTTGTAATGATTATCATTGGTACCTTTTTACGCGGTCCTAACTGGAATTTTTTTGGTCCCTTTCAATATTGGGATCCGCACTTATTACCAGCCTTGACTAATGTTAATTTGTCGGAATATGTCTGGGTGAAATTTCTGGCGAAAGGGTTACCTAAAAATATTTTAAAGAGGGAGATTTTCGGGTTCCTTCTTATCGGCGGGTATTTCGCGCTACTTCCGCCAATTCTGACGCTAACTATTTTAAAGAAATATTTTGAAAAGCTTGGAACCGTGCGATACAGCGTTTTTCTCGTTTTGTTGCTTTCATTAGTTGCTCTCCCGGCAAAAATGTATTTGAGATGGTTGTTTAACCTGAAATACTTAATTGCTATCCCGGAATACTTCTTTAACATTTAATCACGTTTTTCTATGCACTCAACATCAAGATGCGGATGCAGAAGGTTTTTTTATTCATGATTATTAAAGGTTACCGTCAATAATGGCAGAGCAAGAAGAACGATACTATAGAATTTCTCTCCTCAATAAATGGTTTGCTATCTCCAGCATCATATTTGTTTCAGTTCTTCTTTGGATGTTTCACGATGATTATTCGCGTAAATGGAAAGAATATCAGCGAGAATTTCGCCAATTGGAAGTTGATAAAACCAAGGATGCATTCTTGGAAGCAGAAGCGAAACTGCTGAATCAGGCTGAGTACAAAGAGACAATGTATGCACTTGATGAAGCAGAACGTGCTCTAGATGATGAATACGAAAAGGTCGAAGAACTTAAAACAAAAATTGCTAAAGAAGAAGCGGATAACTTCAGATATGCTAGCGAATACCAAAGAAGAAAATCTTTGTATGATGAGGTCAAATATCTTTATGAAGAGGCCTCAGCTCATCATGGAAAGCATGATAGTTCCGGAAAGCTAAAGGCTCAAATGCAGGATAAAGAGCGGAAAATGAATGAGTTGGCACCGAAAATAGAAGGTTCCAATCAGAAGCTTGAGTCACTTCGTTCCGAACTGAAAGACTATGAAAAAGAGAAAAAACGTCTGGAAAAAGGAGCCACAGCCTTCATGTCGGAAGTGGATGTCTTAAAAAGCAAATTGAGAAAAGTGGATCCTCAACTCGTCAGTATAGGAAACAACACTGGTCTCCAAAACGAAATATATGAAGTTGATAGTCGAGGCAAATTTGGGGCAGGCGTGGCTCGTGCAATGAATGTGGTGGGTAACTATATCCGAGATCTTCCTGTTCTTGATCTCTCCAGTCCCTACTATAAAATTGATCAAATTGTCGTCCCTGACGTGATTGAGGACTTAAAGTTTTCCAAGGTTCCAAAAGTTGACAGATGCACTACCTGTCATCAGGGCATTCAGCGCAAAGATTACATGCATGAAGATGATAATGGAAATAGTTCACTTGATCCAGAAGAAGACCGTAACCAAGATGGCATTCTGCAAACAGTGAAACAACCATTCAGAGCACATCCAAGGTTGGACCTATTTCTCAGTAGCGATTCGCCACATCCAATTGAGCAGTTTGGTTGCACAAGTTGCCACGCAGGCCGCGGTCGTGGTACAAGCTTCTCTTCAGTTGTGCATAAACCTTCATCTCACTATCAAGAAGAGGAATGGGGAGAAATTCATAATTACCCAACCAAAAACACCCATCCAGATTGGTTTACCCTTCACCACTGGGAGAGACCGATGTTTCCAACCAAGTATGCTGAAGCAGGTTGTTTCAAATGCCATGCTGGTGAGTCAGAGATTGAAGGCGGGGAGAAACTGACTCTTGGCCTTGCATTAATTGAGAAAGCTGGTTGCTATGGCTGTCATAATATACAAAAATATGAGGAAAGAAAACCTGTTGGGCCGAGTTTAACCAAGATTGCCTCAAAGATCGAAGATGAAGATTGGACACGCAACTGGATTAAAAATCCCCAGGATTTCCGTCATAATACTTGGATGCCAAAATTTTATGGTCTTCTCAACAACAGACATACTGACGAACGAAACGATCAAGAAGTTCATGCTATTGCTCACTATCTCTACCAGAAAAGTTCAGAATTTGAGATGGCAGATATCCCAGTTAGAGGTGATGCCGGAAGGGGAGAAACACTTTTCAATTCGCTTGGTTGTATGGGATGTCACCAAATCTCGCCTGAGTCATCAATCGAATCAACCGATTTTTTACCGACCGATACAAATGCCCGGAAAAAAGCTAAAATCGAAACTCATCGGAATGCGATGCGTATTGAGCAAGGCCCGAACTTAATCGGCACTGGTGTCAAGACTTCTCCAAAGTGGGTATATAACTGGCTGAAAGATCCCAACCGATACAACCCGGATACACGAATGCCCAATTTGCGACTGACGGATCAGGAAGCAGTGGACCTTACTTCTTATCTTGTTACCCTGCGTCAGACTTTCAAGGAAACGAACGTAAGATCGCTGAATAAAGAGATATTGAAGACTATCGCAGCGGAGTTTCTGGAAGGTTCTAAATCAGAGGCTCAGGTGGAAAAAGAGATTAAAGAGATGAGTACGGATTGGATGCTGTCTTTCACTGGTCAGAAACTGATTTCTCACTATGGTTGTTACGGTTGTCATAACATTCCCGGATTTGAGAACCAGAAACCGGTTGGTGTAGACTTAACGTATCATGGCAGTAAGATGACCAAGAAACTTGACTTTGGTTCGGTACAAGAAGCCATCTATGATCAACATGATGGTCACATTGAACTTGACAGCTTGAAACATTTGAGTCATACCAATTACGGTTGGTTCAGCCAAAAGCTACTGAATCCACGGATTTGGGATACCAATGCCATTATTGATCGCAACACAGAGAAGATCGCCAATCTGGATGATGCCAAGGTAGTCAAACTCAAAAAGTTCACTGAAAAGACCCGAATGCCAAACTTCGGCTTAAGCGACTTAGAAGTTGAAGCGATTGTGACTGCCTTGCTAGGTTTCGTCAACCAAGAAGCCCTATCGTCCAAGATTATACCTCGGACGCCAGAGAATGTTTATGTTGAGCGAGGACAAAGCTTGGCTCGTGAATACAATTGTACTGGTTGTCATCTCCTTGAGGATAAGGGCGGATCAATTAGGCCCAGTATTACGAATTGGCTTGTACACTTTGAGGAACGTGACAAAAATGACGCTCAAACTGTAACCAACAGTTACAGTCCTCCTAACTTGATAGGCGAAGGTCAAAAGGTACAAACCAATTGGTTATACAGCTTTTTCCGTGCGCCTACGCCCATTCGGCCATGGCTGAAGGTTCGAATGCCGACCTTCAACTTTACCGAAGAGCAGGTTAATGCACTGGTCAGGTATTTCAGTTATCTTGATCAGCAAGACTTTCCATTTGTCGATGACCTAAACCCAGAATTCACTGAAGGCGGGTACGCCAACGCCAAAAATCTTCTAGAGCAAGAGTTTCAGTGCATCAAGTGTCATATCAAAGGGAATCAAATGCCTGGAGGCTCACCAGCAAACTGGGCTCCTAACTTAGCGATGGCGAAAAAACGATTGAAACCGAAGTGGATCGTCAAATGGTTGCTTGATCCGCAAAAGTTGCTTCCGGGAACCAAGATGCCGTCCTATTTCGATCCAGCAAGTTTAACGGCTGAAGAAGAAAACCAAATTCATGCTTTGCGGGATTATATTCTTGCCATCGAATAGTAAGAAATGCTAACTAACACGCTTGTTACAACCTCTCTTAGTTTTGGCTGTTTATACCCCCTTTTTTTTTGGATTAACCACAGAGAGATTGTTAAAACCGGATTTTATCGCTTCAATCTCGGCTTTTGTGGCGTAGTAGGTGGCCTTGGCGTGGTCAGCCTGTGGCGTATACACGCTGTTACGTTTCCGGTAAAAGGACTGGCAACCATCTGGTTTGCGGCATTACTTGCTGTCTCCGCTTACTTTTGGAATCGGGACCGGATAAAATGGTTTTCGATAGCTTCGACATCAGTCATAGGGGTTATTGCCCTTTTTCAGGTACAGAGCCAACTAATTTCGCACGGCTGGATGCTGCAGATTATCAGTATTCTTAGTGGTCTGGTACTATGTGCTTCAATCTTTGCTGGTGTGCTTGGCCATTGGTACTTGAATGTTGAAAATTTACCGATTAATTTATTGATGAAAGCTACGAGAATCTTCTGGGGATTAGTGACTCTGCGGTTAATTTGGAACCTTCTGTCGATTATGATTGGAAAGGTGACGTATCTGGAAGTTGAAATATCGCTGTTTCGCTTCATTCAGATGATTGATGGCCTGCTTCTCTCGACTGGATTATTTTTTGGAACAATTTTTCCATTTATTCTCCTATATTTTGTACATGAAACGGTAAAGTTAAAATCAACTCAATCCGCAACAGGGATTTTGTATGTTGTCTCCATTTCAGTGCTGATGGGGGATTTTGCATATAAGTATTATCTTATTCAATATGGCCTTGCACTATGAAACCGTCAATCGGTGTTGAGTGCCAAAACTGTTGTCATGACTCGCAAATTGAAGTTGATACAGAGGTTAGCAGTATTCAGTGTTCGAATTGCGAGGCAACGTGGCAGATTGATCAAGATAGTATCTTTAAGAAATGTCCCATATGCGGTTGTCCATATTTTTACGGACAAAAGGATTTCAATAAGGCCTTAGGGTTAGCCATCATGTTCGTTGGTATCTGTCTGGCACCCTTTACGTATTGCCTTAGCCTACCAGTTCTGTCGTTCTTTGATTGGCTACTATACCAGCGTGTACCGAGCATGGTTGTTTGCTATGACTGCCATAGTGAGTTCCGTGGTTTTGAGGTCCCTGCGGATATGGAAGGGTTTAAACATTTTCTGGCTGAAAAATTTGAGAAGGAAAACAAATAAATAATAATGAGAAAACGACTTGTCGTTGTTGTTTTTATGGTTGTGGCGGCTTTAATTTTCAATGGTTGTGGCGGAAATGATAAATCGGAAAAAAGACGGAGGCCCGTTCCTAAACGGCCATCCGCTTCTACTGGTACCAAACCTGTAGCAACTGCCAAGGCTCCAACAGGAACTGCAGTTATCATTGGAGAAATTACCTTTGAAGGCAAAGCTCCCAAGAAATGGACTAAATCTCTGGCTGAAGAAATGGCTGTGGAATCTGCCTGTTTTGCTAAGTACTCCGATGATCCAATATCAGATTCAATTGTTTTGGGAAAAGAAAGTCAATTGGCAAATGTATTTGTTCATGTAACAAAAGGGGTGCCAACCAATGCCAAGTATGCTACTCCATCTGAGCCTGTAATGATAGATCAAGACGGTTGCATGTACAGACCTCACGTGGTTGGAGCCATGGCTGGACAAGAAATACATATTTTAAACTCGGATGGAATTATGCATAATGTCCATGCGTTGCCAGAAAAAAATGCCGAGTTTAATAGAGCTATGCCGAAAACCAATAACACATATTCGCACAAATTTGAGGAAGCTGAACCAATCTTCCCTATTAAGTGCGATGTTCACCCGTGGATGGGAGGCTACATTGGCATCTCAAATCACCCGTTTTTTAACGTAACGGGCACAGATGGGAAATTTGAGATTAAGAACTTACCGACTGGTACTTACGATGTTGAGGCTTGGCATGAAAAACTGGGGACACAAACACAAACTGTTACTGTTGTAGATGGTAAAACCCATACATTAAACTTTACCTTGAGCAGATCTTAATTATTAAGTCCTAGAAGTAAAGCATTACACAGGATAAGAAAATGGAGCATCAGAACGATTCAAACCTTCATGAAAATCATGAGGAACATCATCACTATGAAGGCTTCTGGCGAAAGTACGTTTTCTCAGTAGATCACAAGACCATTGGCATCCAGTATGGCATTACTAGCTTGGTTTTTCTTTTTTTTGGTTTTGTCCTGATGATGTTGATGCGTTGGCAATTGGCGTTCCCCGATAATCCTCTCCCTATAATTGGTGCTGCGATTTCATCGGAAGTGTACAATCAGTTTGGTGCTATGCATGGCACTATTATGATCTTTCTGGGAGTTGTTCCACTCGGTGTCGGTGCATTCGGTAATTATATTGTTCCGATTCAAATAGGGGCGCCTGATATGGCCTTCCCCCGGCTTAATATGACCAGCTACTGGGTCTATTTTGTCGGTGGTCTTATCATGTTGATTAGTTTTTTTATTCCCCTTGGTCCTGCCCAATCCGGTTGGACATCCTATCCCCCATTGTCCAATATCGCCGCTGGGCATGGACAGGATTTTTGGCTAATTGGCATGGTATTTCTCATTACTTCGTCCTTGCTAGGTTCTGTCAATTTTATTGTTACCATTATCCAACTTCGTGCACCAGGATTGAGCTTTATGCGTTTGCCGTTTTTTGTCTGGGCACAGTTGGTTACATCTTTTCTGCTTCTGTTAGCGTTTCCTCCGTTGGAAGCAGCAGGGATCCTTCAACTGATGGATCGTCTTGCTGGAACCAGCTTTTTCATGCCGACAGGTTTAGTGATTAGTGGTCAACCAATTGATATAGCTGGTGGTGGAAGTCCGGTGCTCTGGCAACATTTATTTTGGTTTTTAGCCCACCCGGAAGTTTACGTTTTGATTTTACCGGCTATGGGAATTGTTGGCGAGGTTATCGCCAATAATACACGGAAACCACTTTGGGGCTATAAATCCCTGGTTTATGCTGTGATCTTTCTTGGTTTCATGTCTTTTATTGTCTGGGCGCATCACATGTACCTGACCGGTATGGGAACAACTATCAGCGCCTTCTTCCAAACCACAACGATGATTATCTCCATTCCATCTGTCGTCATCTTGACAGCATTTATGATTTCACTTTGGGGAGGATCAATTCGCTTCAATACCCCAATGCTTTTTGCCTTGGCTTTTTTACCGATGTTCGGTATTGGCGGACTGACAGGCTTGCCGCTAGGACTGAATACTAGCGACATTCCCCTTCATGATACTTATTACGTCATTGGTCATTTTCACTACGTTGTCGCGCCGGGGACGATCTTTGCCCTTTTTGCTGGAATCTATTACTGGTTTCCTAAAATTACAGGCCGCCGTATGGATGAAGGCTTGGGAAAAATTCACTTTTTTGGATCTTTCATTGGCATGAACGTGGTTTTCATGCCAATGTTTATTCAGGGATTAGCCGGTGTTTCCAGGCGATTGGCTGATGGTGGTCTAACATACGCTCATGCTCAGGATGTCTTGGTTTGGAATCAGGTGATATCGTTTGGCGCTTGGGGACTGGCGATTTTCCAACTCCCATTTATTTTTAATTTTTTCAGTAGCATCTGGAAAGGTGAAGAAGCCAAGGACAACACATGGCAGGCTACTACGCTAGAATGGGCAGCGGCTCCATCTCCTCCACTACCCCACAGGAACTTCGAGGAAATCCCTGAAGTCTTTCGTGGACCATATGAGTATAGCCTGCCAGGCATGGACAAAGATTTCACACCACAAAATAAAGCGCTGGAATTGGAGGCTTAATTTTGCAAATTCCTTATACAGTAGAAAGTCGACCGGATACGGGCGTCTATAACGGTAAAATGGGAATATGGCTTTTCTTGGCGTCTGAAGTGATGCTGTTCGGAGGTCTTTTCTCCACTTATATCCTGTTACGTACCGGAGCGATTAGTTGGCTCGAAGGCAGTCTCTCCATTGAACAGGGTGGGGCGGGTCTCAATGTTCCGCTAGCGACCTTCAACACTTTCGTCTTGATTGCTTCCAGTGTTACTATTGTCATGGCTTGGGCATCTTTGGCAATTGGTCGGGCGAGGGAGCAGGAAATAGCCGGCGTAGAATTAGATCCGGAGGACGTGCAGGAAAGGATTACGGTATCAGCTCTGTCTAATCCTCAAAAAATTCGAGCTGAGAGTCTGAAGAAATTCCAACTCTTTATGGGGCTTACTATCTTACTCTCGTTGGTTTTTTTAGTCGCAAAAGCTTATGAATATAACTACAAATTTTCTCACGGTATATATCCCAAAACCCATAATTTCTACGCTATATACTTTACCTTGACCGGATTGCATGCGCTTCACATTGTCGGTGGTGTTCTGGTCAATGGATACTTCTTATTACCTTGGAAATCCCTGTTAACACGATTTTGGACAATCATATATTACTTAATCATACCTGTTGTATTGATAGTATTAGGCGCTTTCATGTACAAAATTGGAATTGTTTTCGCTGTTAGTCCTATTATTTTATACGTTTTTCTTATGCTTTCGGGATTGGTGAGAACATTTGTATCAGCAGTTCCGGGTTGTCAAATGTGGGAGACTGAACCGGACAGATTTATAAATCGAATTGAATGTGCTGGGTTATACTGGCACTTTGTCGATCTGGTCTGGATTTTCCTGTTTCCTGTTCTATACTTGTTACCCGGAAGTTAGGGAGGAATTGAATAATGGCAGAAGGTCACATACATGATGTCAGCCAAGATGTTAAGAAGTATTTATATGTTTTCCTGGCTTTAGCCATACTGACAGCGGTCACTGTTGGAGTTAGCTACGTCGACCTTGGTATAGCAGGCGGTATCGTCATTGCTTTGATCGTTGCTACAATTAAGGGATCGTTGGTAGCATTGTATTTCATGCACTTGAACCACGAAAAGAAATCTATTTATCGGCTTCTGGGGCTAACGGTTGTTTGCTTTTTTATCTTAGTGTTCATTGTGCTTGGTGCAACAAAGAACAAACACCCTTATTCAAAGACCGAAGACGAAAACAGGTTCCAACAAGAGTATAATGCATCTCTAGCCCACCTTCACGAACATCAGGAGCATGATGAGGAGCATGGAGACCATGATGATGAAGGTGACTATTCAGCCCCAGCAGGCAGCCCAATTGGCGCTTATTGGCGCAATAAAGTGTTTAATCCTCAACAAACAGGCGATGATTCAACAGCCGCCTCATCCGGTGGCGCCATATACGGCACCTCAATTATTTCCGGGTTGGTTACTTTTGAAGGCACTGTTCCCAGAGTGAAATCACTGATAGAAGAGATGTCGGTTGATGTCGGTTGTTACGGAAAATATACAACAACCGAACCAACATCTGATACCGTAGTTGTTGGGACAGGTAATGCGTTGGCCAATATTTTAGTTCGCATTACCTCTGGTCCACCCATTGGCCGAGCCTACGACGTAACTGATGAGGTTGCGGCTGGCCGTATTGAACCAGCAGTCTTAGATCAATATGGATGTATGTATAATCCCCATATTCTAGCGGTAATGTCTGGTCAGAAAATCACCATCAGGAATTCTGACGGTATCATGCACAATGTTCATGCCATGCCAGATGTAAACTCAGAATTTAATAAAGCCATGCCGAAAATGACCAAGGAAATCACTGATATCTTCTTCCAGAAGGAAGAACAGGATCCTTTTCCGATTAAATGTGATGTCCATCCTTGGATGGGTGGATATGTTAGTGTTCTGCCCCATCCATTTTTCAGCCTGACTGCACCGAACGGAAAATTTGAAATCAGGGATTTACCGGCTGGCACTTATCAGATTGAAGCTTGGCATGAAAAATTGGGGACTCAAACCGCAACGGTCACGGTTAACGAGGGTGAAACTTCAACATCTAACTTTGCCTTCTCCAGATCTTAAATTAGTAATAAAAGGCTCTAATCATGTCACTTAAAGCATTTCACATCATTGTGATTCTTATCTCTGCCATTTTCTCATTTGGTTTTGGTGCTTGGTGTTTGAGGTTCTATTTGGCAAACACTACCGTCATTTATTTACTTGGCAGCTTGTTTTCCATTGCCGCCGGTGCTGGGTTAATCTACTATATTTTTCTGTTTCTTCGAAAAACTAAAGACTTGAGGATTCCGTGAAGCGCATAAACTATTTGCCTTTTACTTGCAGTTTTCTTTTGATGTTATCTGTTCAGCAAATATCTGTTGCCTGTTCCGTCTGCTATGGCGATCCAGAATCTCCAATGATAATTGGCATGAACATGGGTATTTTGACATTGCTTGTCTTTGTTGCTGGAACCGGGGCTAGCTTTGCCGTGTTTTTTCTGAACCTTCGGAAAAGAGCAAAAGCCCATGCCAACAGCTTAAACGAGAAAAAGAGAGGAAATTCATAAATGGAGAAATCCACCTCAAAACGATCGTTCCTTCTGGTGATTTTTGGCCTTACTGCCATTGTTCTTATAGTCAGCATTATCCTGCCTATGAGGGATCTTTTAGATCTAGGCAAAAAAATGCCGGGTATGCCGATGAATGCAACAGCCCATGGCGTTTTAAAGAGTGGCGTGCATGAAACTGACAACCTGATTTATCTGACTCATATCCTGATGTTTGTTTTGGGGATTGGCTGGGGCATTTTTTTGATCTATACGCTACTACGTTTCAGGCAATCCAAGAACCCGATCGCAAGTTATGCAGGGGTAAGGAGTCATCTTTCAAGTTACTTGGAAATCGGCGTCGCAGTTATCGAGGGAGTTTTGCTGATTGGCATTTCACTGCCATTCTGGTCACAGCAACTTGTGGATGCCAACGTCAAATCCGATGAGGATCCTCTCGTAGTTCGTGTTTTGGCAGAACAGTTTGCTTGGAATTTTCACTATCCGGGACCAGACGGTAAATTTGGTCGTATCGTTAATCCCAAAACGGTTAAAGGAAACAAAGGTTTCTATCGGGACAATCCAGTTGGTTTAGATCTAAGCGATCCAAATGCGAGGGATGATATTACAACTATCAATCAGTTGCATTTATCGGTTAACAAACCTGTAATTGCCCAACTGATGAGTAAAGATGTTATTCATGCGTTCTCCCTGCCTGTAATGCGTGTAAAGCAAGATGCAATCCCGGGAATACAAATTCCTGTGTATTTTGAACCAAGTAAATCTAGTTATGATCGGGTAAACATAACTGACTTTACAGTTACTCCTAAGGAGGATCAAAAGGAGGATCAAATTTTTGTGATTACGGTAGGTCCTGAACATATTAAGGATTTCTACGGCAGGGGGGAAATAGGTCAAGAAGCATCGCCTCCTCCAGAAAAAGACTTCTATGGTATATTGGGACGAGCTGCTAAAGTTTTGTTCACTGGTAGTGAACTGGGTCAGCGTGGACAGGAATTAATCGTTAAAAATATCAATCTGGAAAATGGTACATTTGAAGTGTCTTCCCCAAAAGATTTGATCGGATCTAAGATCGTTAAAATTAGTCGGCCATGGGAAGTTGCTTGTGCGCAACTGTGTGGTATCGGTCATTATCTTATGCGTGCTGACATGGTGGTCCATCCCGAGGGCGAATTCGAAAAGTGGATGGCCAAGAAAGTTGCCGAATCTGAAGAAGACGAATAAGTAATCTGTTTTTTCTGGAGTTGGTTTATCCGATCATTCCTTTCTTTTCGTTAGTAATTAGTAACTAATTAAATTGTCTCCGCTCTTTTCATAACCTTTTGAAATAAAATGCTACTAAAAAATCTGCTGATTTGGGTTCACTTACTTGCCATGGCTGGTGTATTCGGTGGGTTCCTTTATGGACGGATGATTTTTTCCTCAGCTGATCAGTCTTATCAAGGTATTATCCATGCTTTACTGAAAACATCCCAATTCTTCATTGGATTAATCTTAATCAGTGGATTTGCTCTATTTTATCTCCATGTGCAAAATTCGCTTCAAATTGGCACTTCATTGGGTGAGATATTTAAAGATGGGATGACTCACATTATTTTGACCAAACTTCTGCTTCTGGTTGCTGTCGGTGCATTTGCCGGAATTGGATCAAAGAAAGCTCAAGGAGGAAACTATCCATCAGCAGAAAAGATGTGGCTTTTGGCTTTAGTTTCAACTTCCGTTGCTGTCTTGCTTGGCGTGATGCTTAGAAGCATTTGATTCAATCTATAGATGTGGGACCTATGTTAAGATTCCTGCCAATCGCTGTTGTTCCGCTTATAATCTTTGGGTTATTCATAATTTGCTTCATTCTCTTTCAAGACTCCCGCATTGAATCTTCCGGACTTGCTGTTTATGGTCAGGTCCCTGAATTTACACTTATTGATTCCAACGCCAAAGAATTTTCATCCAATCAACTGACAGGTAAAATTTGGGTTGCTGACTTTATATTTACCAAATGTGCCGGGCCATGTTTAACCATGAGCCGACAAATGGCAGAATTTCACAAGAACTTTCAAAAAGACAATCGGGTAAGAATGATTTCAGTTTCTGTTGATCCAGAACGGGATTCGCCACAAGTTCTGAGCAAATACGCCTTACTGTACAGTGCTAACACCGACATTTGGCATTTTTTAACCGGTTCATCAGAAGCCATACACCAGCTTGCTTTTAAAGGATTTAAGGTTGGATCCATCGAAGATTCTATTAATCACAGTACTTACTTTGTTCTCGTCGACCAAAAGTTACAAATCCGTGGGTATTATGATGGAGTCGATCAGGAAAAGATGAATCAATTGTCAAGAGACATTGCATATTTGCTTGAAGAGATTTAGGCTATGCTGTCTCAAGATTCATTGCAGGACAACTTAAGAAACTACCATCAACCTTTCCCAAATTATCTTGGTTAGTTTTTAAACTCCTTCCTAAATTTAAGCCGATTTTTTTTGCTTATACTACTTGACACTTTCTGCCAATAATGTTACATATTCTAAATGAAAGTTTCACACTTGTTATCTAGCTTGTTCAACCGAAATCAAAGATTCAGGTTTCATGCGGCTTTGCTGACGTTGGGACTTGATTTCGGCTGATGATTAGGGGCCAGCATTAATGCCGCCCCTTTGAAAATCTATGTAATTGTAAAGCTGAAGTAAATTTTTTTCTGCCATTTTTGCCATACGTTTGATAAGATTAGAATCCAGCATAAAAGCCAGACTCTTGGAAGATCTGTGGGGTTATGAAACTGAACAAATTTTTTCTACCACTTTCGCCATACATTTGATAAGGAAATAGCATGTCTAAAACTAATAATCCCCATACCGATCAGGTTGTAGCAGTGCCGTCTGATGAAGTTTCTAATCTTAAACCACCTGTTGGTAAAGACGGCATACAGCAGCGAGGATTGAAAATTGAAAGGCGCTTCACCACACCAGAGTCAGATCCATTTGACGAGATTGTGTGGGAGATGAGAGATGCTGCAATCTACGACGAAAAAGGGGCAGTGATATTTGAACAAAAGGGAGTAGAAGTTCCAGCAAGTTGGTCTCAACTTGCTACGGATATTGTTTCCTCAAAATACTTTCGCAAAGCTGGTGTTCCTCAAGTGGACCAGGAAACAAGTGTGCGTCAGTTGACTCGGAGAGTTGCCCGTACAATCCGCCAAGTTGGCGAGGCATTCGGAGGATACTTTGCAAGCGCGAAAGATGCTGAGTCGTTTGAAGCCGAACTAACCCATTTGCTTGCTTATCAGTATGGGGCTTTTAACTCACCGGTTTGGTTTAACTGCGGTCTTTGGCATGAATATGGTATTGAAGGTGGCGGTGGGAACTATTACTGGAACATGGATGCAAAAAATGTTCAAATGACGAAAAATGCTTATGAACATCCACAAAACTCAGCTTGTTTCATTCAGGGAGTGGATGATTCTCTTGATACTATGCTTGAACTGCAAAAATCCGAAGTTCGGCTGTTTAAATATGGTAGCGGGACTGGCTCAAACTTTAGTAGCGTGCGAGCCAAAGGAGAACCTCTTTCAGGTGGCGGAGCAAGTTCGGGAGTTCTTTCATTCCTAGAAGGTTTTGACCGTTGGGCAGGTAGTATTAAGTCCGGAGGAACAACTCGAAGAGCGGCTAAGATGGTTATTCTTGATATGGACCACCCGGAAATTGTGGACTACATTGATTGGAAACTGAATGAAGAAAAGAAGGCGCAGATATTAATAGCTGCAGGCTATTCCGCCGATTTCAATGGTGAGGCCTATCACACAATTAGTGGACAAAATAGCAATAACTCTGTTCGCATACCTGATTCATTTATGAATTCGTATTTTGAAGATGGTAAATGGCAAACAACTTACCGGATGGATGGAAAATCTGCGGATGAATACGATGCCAAATGGTTAATGGACAAAATTGCGTACGCAGCTTGGGCTTGCGCGGATCCTGGTGTACAGTTTGATGATGCAATCCAGCGCTGGCATACCTGCAAAAGTACTGGAAGAATCAATGCTACAAATCCTTGTTCAGAGTTTGTTTTCTTGGATGATACAGCATGTAACTTAGCCAGTCTGAATCTGGTGAAATTTATGCGTGAAGATGGTGAGTTCGACGTTGAGGCTTATCGACACGCCACCCGAATATTTATTACGGCAATGGAAATTATTGTCGATCTATCTTCATATCCAACCGAAAGGATTGCCAGAAGGTCTCATGATTTCCGTCCACTTGGACTGGGCTATGCTAATCTCGGTACCTTTTTAATGTTAAATGGAATTCCGTACGATAGTAATGAAGGACGAGCTTGGTCTGGAGCACTCTCGGCAATTCTATCAGGTCATGGCTACCAAACCAGTGCGGAGATAGCCGGTAACGTGGGAACATTTGACTGTTTTGAAGAGAATCGGGAGTCGATGCTGGAAGTCATGAAATTGCATCGAGATGCAGCTTATAGAATTGACAAGGTTGGAACGCAACCGAATTCAAACTGCCCAGATTACATGCTCGATGCGGCTCGTGAAGACTGGGATATCTGTTTGCAAATGGGGGAACAATTTGGTTATCGTAACTCGCAAATTTCTGTTATTGCTCCGACCGGTACAATAGCTTTATTGATGGATTGCGATACAACAGGCATTGAACCAGATTTCGCCCTGGTGAAATTCAAGAAATTAGCGGGTGGCGGTTACTTTAAAATTGTCAACAGGAGTGTCGCCAAGGCGTTAGAACATCTTGGTTATAACACCGAACAAATTGAGGAAATAATTGCTTACACTATTGGTACAGGTACTCTTGAGGGGGCATCCCACATCAATGAAGAAACACTAAAAAGCAAAGGGTTTACAGAAGAAGATCTGGTCAAGATAGAAGCTATGTTACCTAGTGCTTTTGATCTAAATCTCGCTTTTGCTCCGGGTCTTGTTGATGAAGCCTGCTTAAAACGTTTGGGGATTAATCCTGAGGAGGTGCAAGATCCAGAATTCAATATGCTGAAATGTATTGGGTTTCGCCAGGAAGAAATTGATGCTGCGGACGAAGCCATTTGTGGAAATGGCACGATTGAAGGGGCTCCGCACCTTAAAAAAAAGCACTATTCTATTTTTGATTGTGCTAATAAGTGTGGCAAGATTGGTACGCGCTCTATCGACCCGATGGGGCATGTTAGAATGATAGCAGCTGTTCAGCCATTCATCTCAGGTGCAATTTCAAAGACAGTTAACCTAACGAATGAAGCATCCGTAGATGACATCAAACAAGTATATGCCGAAGCATGGAAACTAGGTGTCAAGTGTATGTCCATTTATCGTGATGGAAGTAAGAGTAGCCAACCTTTGTCCTCGACTAGTCAGGCAGAAACAGTTGAGGAGGAATTGGAGATCCACGATACACTTCAGCCTATCAGAAAAAGACTCCCTGACGAACGTCAATCGGTAACACATAAGTTTAGCGTGGCTGGTCATGACGGTTACATTACGGTTGGGTTTTATGATGATGGCAGTCCTGGTGAGGTCTTCCTTACAATGTCTAAGGAAGGATCTGTTATCTCTGGTCTGATAGATACTATTGCAACAATGACTTCCATCTTATTGCAATATGGAGTACCTCTGGAGTCACTTGTTGATAAGTTCAGCCATGTCCGATTTGAGCCTTCAGGATTTACTAGTAACAAGGAAATCCCAATCGCCAAGTCAATTATTGACTATGTCTTTCGCTGGCTTGGACAAAAATTCCTTTCACAAACTCAGGTTGATACAGAAGTTCAGGAGACGTTCGGAAATCAACTTGAATCTGCGCAACTCTCCTCTTATGAAGAAAATCAGGGAGATTCTGATGACGTTTCCCGCGTTATATCATCAGAAGGACAACTTGAATTGCGTAAAAAACAGGTTGCCCAAATGCAGTCCGATGCACCGCCCTGTCAGGCTTGCGGATCCATCATGGTACGAAATGGGACATGCTACCGATGCTTAAATTGCGGTACGACAAGTGGATGTTCATAGAATTCATGTTATAGGATATAGACTGTTTTTTCCTGCCTATTAGCCCTGCCTATTAGTATAGATAGATTCGAAATCTTTCTTTATTATTTTGTCTTTTCTATAAAGCCAACACTTGGTTTAAGATTACATCAATTTACAAGATGCCAAGTAAATATAGGATCCATATTTACTTGGTTGATAAACTCGGTTTAATCGTAGCTTATTTCCTTTGCTTCAATCAATTGAGCAGGTACAGTATTGCTGTGTTTTTCTGAAAATTATTGCTAAGATAACCGCAGAGATCTTTCGACTTCACAGCAAGAACTGGTGATAAATACTTGGCTAATAATTTTTGCAAGTTTTCGGATCTCAGAACCTAGCCAATAATCTTTGTGTCCTCTACCTTAGTACTTTTCTAACCTCTAAGAGTTTATATTCGGAGCTTATCTTTAATTGTTCCAGTGGATCACGAAACCATTTTAGGACTTCCTAGGAACAGAAGTAACTTTGTTTTTTTAATCAATTCACATTATAAAAGCAAGATGCGGATTATCGTTTACAATTAGGATGTGGTTTAGAGATGATTTCTCATATAATGTGGATATCGGTCATGTCTGTTTTGCAACATTCATTGGATTAAGAGAAAAAGGTTATGTCGATTAAAGATAAAGAGAAATGGAATCAAAGATACAATTGCAAGAGATATCTTTATGGTAAAGAACCATCGGCCTTTCTGAGACAGAAAATCAATATCCTAACCAAAGGTGACGCACTTGTTCTTGCTATGGGTGAAGGACGTAACGCAGTTTACCTAGCTCAATGCGGCTACAATACAACTGGCATAGACATCTCAAAATTTGCAATCAGAAAATGCAGAAAACTTGCACAGGAAAAAGGAGTGTATATCAATAGAATTGTAGCGGATTTAGATGAAAATGAAATAGGAAAGGTAAAGTATGATCTGGTTACCTGCTTTTATTTTTATGATAGGTTGTTGTTACCTAAGATAATTGGCCTGTTGAAGCCACAGGGAATGTTTATTCTTGAGCAATTTTCAATTGATCATCTTGAACATGGTACACATGGTCCTAGAAATCCAGATTATCTTGTCAAGCCTAACGAACTTTTGGGAACCTTTAAATCGTTGAAAATTATTTACTACGAGGATACAATTGTCGAACTAGATGCGAAATGGCGGCAAGGAACGGCAGCGATAATTCGGTTAATTGTTCAGAATTATCCTGTTGAAGCCAATATAATTTAAAAAAGCTGAGTCAATGTTGAACGATAAATATGGTAGATGATAGTAGAGAAGAACACCGAATGATAATTTTCGGCAATGACAGTGACTTGGTTCAGGAGCATCTGGTCAAGGATGAGGGGACGACTAACCAAAATGGGATTTTGCAGAGGAAAACACATGCCGAATCCTACACGGTTACGTTATATGTTTTATTGAAAGACTATGGTTTGATCCCTGTCATCCGAATTAAGCCCAGAATACGCTTTCGGCGATCAAATTATGATAATTTTTCTTCCAGCGCACCACTCCGATTTGGTTTAGATGATACTGTTCACTTTGCCGAGTTAAAACAGAGTGTCACTGGTGAAGATGCGGATATAGAGCTATTGGAACAGTTTTTTGGAGATGCTCCCACAATGGATGATTTGCATATGGATCCAGCCTTACAATTTGTTTCTCAGCGTGATTTGTTCTTGCGGCAACCACCTTTCAAAACAAAAACGAAGGTTATCGGAATTGGGCCCGATATGCAAGGAATTCCAATCGGGAAATTCTTGGATGCACTTAATCTTCCCAAACAAACAGAGGCAATCTTCAAACCTTTCCCGAGAGGAGATGAATTTGCCAGAGATCTTTTAGAGGTATTAGAATCTTTTAGTCATTTAGAATTTGAATTTGGAATATATTCCAGGTATGAACGGAGGGATTGCGTGTTTGACAGTATGGATGCGCAGGTTAGTGAAGGTTACCGCACCACCTTTGATCCATGGACTGTCTTAGGACATATAAAGACAGATCAGTCTGAGAAACAACTCCAAATCCTGCGCCATGAAAGAGGGACGAGATGGGAGCACAAAATTATGATAGATCAAATGAATCGTCCCACTCTGAACTTAATCTCTCAGGAAATACGGTCTCTGCGAAGCCAATACTTGATCGGTAGGATTCTATCAAAAAGCAAAACAGGATTAAGTGTATTGGCGGATGTACAAGAATCGCAACTAAATGTAATTAACGAACTGTTTGTCGATTACATTTTAAAAATAGAGGTTGTTTTACCAGAGAATAGGTTCTCCAATATAGAGGAGAGGAGAAGACTAAAGCAGGTTTTTGAAGCCGCAGATCAATACCAACTTCATTCTTCCAGTGGTAATATTATGGAGAGATATCTAAACTTAGCAAAAGGACTGAAAGATAATGTGATCTATACTCTGGATAATATCTATCTTATGCAGTCCACTCCGCCCGAAAGGGTTAACGTGGAGGGATTGGCTGTCATTAGAGAACCAACTGGCAAACGGATCCTGATGCGGTCCGCAGATGATTTACGATCTTTGGTTCCCACTGGCGGTTTTGAGAAATATTGGAACGAAACCATTGATGAGGGCGGATATGCTATCATCGACAAAAAAACTGGTAGATGTTACATCGTCAGCTACGGTAAGAGGGAAACTGGTAGTATTCTGGACGGCAAAATTACGGTCGAGGATTCAGAATACTATCTTTCCGTTAAATATTTAGGGATAAGACCAGAACGATATGAAAGGCTTGTTAACAATGCAACGAAAAGAAAAGGTAAAGCGAGTTCTCCACTCTTTGATATGATTGCAAAAAGAGAAAACGAAGTTATTAAAGAAATGAAAAGATTAATATTATATCTACAAGATATAATATTAATCTGATCCAAATTTTCCGCAGGCACTTTAAGCTAAACTTGGCAGGTTAAATGCTGCTGAGGATTTTCCATAATCGCCAGTTTGCTCTACGAACAATATCCGGCCATGATTTATTAGGCAAAGTGGGAGGCATTGAACTGGCACCCGGCTGATCCCAACTGTTGTCATACCCACTTAAATCCCAGAGCAAATCTGCTCCTGGGAACCCTAGTTTCAAAACAGAAGGATCGGGATCCAAACCGTTGTTTCTCATTTCGTTCTCATGAATCCAGCAACTTTGAGGGATTGGATTGACGTCAGAGGAGATTCGTTTCTTACTATCTATATCCAGACTGACAACTGCGACCCCATAAGAATTATTGCCTTGAATTTTATTTTGTGTAACTTCCACTTTGTCTGCAGCCATGATTAGGATGCCCGTTCCCGAAGGCACGTTGCTGACAGTTGAATTTGGATCAGCGAAATTCTCATGGTTATTGTCGTGTACTCGGTTTCTGATGACTTTACAGTTTCTAGAAACTTTGGAAGGATTATTCGGCAACAAAAACACCAAGATCCCTCCAGCATTGTCATATGCTTCATTATTTTCAACTACCACATCTACCGAGTTTTCTATCTCGATGCCAGTTACGTTTCCATAGACAGTGCAGTTTCTCACTACAATATTTTTTGACTGTCCGACGTAAATACCAGCATCTCTGACCTTTGTCACTTGGCATCCCTCTACTGTAACGCCAACACATTCGACTGGATAGATTCCATACAAACCCGTATTTTCACAATAAATGTCTGTGAACGTAACATTTAAAGCACCATTAATCATCAGACCGTTGGCAGTATAGTTAACTACATTAAAGTTACGAATCTCCAAATTGCTCCCAGATCCGACCAACCCATCGGCCAGAACTTGCTTACCATCTAATACAGGCCTTTTGCCATCAATTTCCACTCCTTGAATAATGATATCCGAGATATCCACTGCAAGTGTTTCATGGTAATAACCCGGCATGACTTGCACAATGTCACCCGAGACGGCAAGATTAATCCCATCTTGAATTGATTGCCCAGCAGGCACAGTGATAGTCCGTCCTACTTTTTTCACCTTTGATCTAGAATTTGGTTTAGTATATTGCTGAAAAGCAATCAACTCTGGCGATTGATTCGTTAATCTAGAGACCACGGAAAGTCCAGATGGAACCGAATCAGGGAACTTCGGTTTAGCCGACTCATCCGTAAGACAATGAAGAAAGGCAATCAAATCAGATTTCTCACTGGCACTCAATTTAAACTTGCGAATTTTATCGTCCATATTTGGGATATCGAGTCCTTGACCTCGGCCACCTCCTTGAGCATAGAAGTCGATAACCTCCCCCAGAGTTTGGAAAACACCGTTGTGCATGTAGGGCGCAGTTAAAGCGATATTCCTTAGTGTGGGCACTTTGAAGGCGCCATTGTATGCTTTCCCATCAATCTCTCCCCGACCCAAATCCGGATCTGTGTTGGGTATGCCCGGTACACCAACAACTTTAAAGTCAGGATTGGCAAAAGTAGGGAAATTATGGCATTCGAAGCAACGCGTTTTCAACGATCGGAAAATATTTAATCCTCGTTGTTCCGATGAATTGAGGGCGGTTTGATCATCACGAGCATACCGATCAAATCTCGAATTCTGGGAAATAATGGTTCGTTCAAAAGCTGCAATGGCATAGGTCAGATTTTGGAAAGTAAGACCAGATCCATTTCCTCCTTCGAAGGCATGATCGAATCTTTGAACATATTCTGGCAAAGCACGTAGTTCTCCTATTAATTCTTCCGGATTTTGAGCCATTTCATCTTTATGTTGGATCGGGTTTTGAGCTTGATCTTCCAAATCAGAAGCCCGTCCATCCCAGAACTGTCGATGGCTATAAGCCGAATTCCAGATAGTGGGAGAACCTCGTCGGATGGTGGTTCCACCACGTCGGTGTCGACCAATTCCTTTTCCGCCTTTCCCCATGGACAGACCACGATTGTCGGAGAACCCAAGGTCCGGGTGGTGGCAGTGAGCACAGGAAATGTCATTATCACCTGATAGGACAGGGTCAAAATAAAGGAGTCGTCCCAATTCAGCTTTTTCAGTGGTTGTCGGATTGTCACTTCTAGTAACCATCTCTGGAAAAGGTCGATATAGGTTATGGCTGGCTTCTATCAGGCTGAAGAGGTCTTCCGTTAAGCCAAAAGATTCTGATTGATCGATCTCTAAACCGGGGATAGGTAGATAAACAAAACCTACAATTAAAAGAATAAAGACTAAGGCTAGTTTGAGAATGAGACTGCTTTTCATTGATATATATTCTATGCCCAAAGTTCTTACAAGCAAGATTATCGCTTGTTTAAGCATCTAATTCAAGATTATCTCTCGTTTGGCTTAAAGCGTGGGTTTATTTCTCTAAGATTTAGACTATGCTTTAATGAAATAATTAACAACAACGATATCCCACCAGATTTTTAATTGTCCCAGTAGTGTACAAGAACAATATCGATGTCAAATAATAACCACATTCATATATAATAGTGTTTGCTAGGGTCTGTTAACATTCATTGATCGTTAGTGTCTTCTATGGTCATTGGAGGAAAGACCATATAAACAGAAAACTATTGCGAAACGACCAGTGGGAAGGCATCAAGGATCTTCTGCCAGGCAAGGAGGGTGACCCTGGCAAGACCGGCGGGGACAAGCGATTGTTGATTGAAGCTGTGCTGTGGATTGCACGGACTGGGTCACCTTGGCGCGACCT